>C687J35174_10007701_pt1 | contig 13805 bp, 16 predicted proteins | sample RifCSPhighO2_01_FD_35174 | JGI IMG/M metagenome (IMG submission 35174) | reverse complement strand
TATATGATTTCTGCGAATGTATGGTTTCCAGTGCGCTCGAGGTTGTGTAGACCGATAGGGTGGCAGGGAAGAGGCGATATACATCATTAGAGGAATACACAACCAAAATACAATGGCAAAGAAGCTATATATCGGTGGGCTGCCTTACAGCACTACCGAAGACCAGTTGCGAGAGGCATTCTCGCAGGCCGGAGCCGTTTCGAGCGCCGTCATCATCATGGACAAGATGAGCGGTCGTTCGAAGGGTTTTGGCTTCGTCGAATTTGATTCCGATGACGACGCTGTAAAAGCGATCGACATGTGGAACGGCAAAGATTTCGGCGGTCGCACACTTACGGTCAACGAAGCTCGCCCCATGGAACCCCGCCGCGATTTTCGCGGAGGTGGTGGAGGTGGAGGAGGCGGCGGTGGCTACGGTGGCGGCAGAGGAGGTGGAGGAGGCGGACGTTGGTAATTCCAACTATCGCTGAATTTAGAGAACGGCCCGCCTTTGGCGGGCCGTTCTTCGTTGGTCGATGACTATCCACACAGCCTGCGCGCGTCGACCTCTATATGCGTCATAATACAGTCATGAGATTTCGCATTGGGGCGCTTTTGGGCTGGGGAGTCGTTATCTACGCCGTCATGTTCCTTTTGTGGTCGGCCTTTGTGACATACGGATTCGTCGAGGGGATGGCGCCGCGCATACTCGGTCTCGTCATTCTCGTGGCGCTCGCCATAACCGCCGGTCGTTCGCTGAAGGCCAATTCCTGGCACGATATTATTCCATACTCGATATGCTGGGGCCTCATCATGGCGGTTTTCGATGTCTTCATGAGCGTTCCGTTCGCCGGCTGGCAGATCTTCTCGGATTGGAACGTCTGGTTCGGATATGGCGTGGTGGCCCTTGCCCCCTTGCTCGTGCTATACCCCCGGTTCGGTAACTTCTCCTTACCTTCTCGCGGCGTGTGAACGATTCAGCTATCCACGCGCATCGTTTTCTGCTCCGCACGGGGCTCTCGCTCGCACATGTTTTCGCTTGGATATTCGTATTCGAATATTTTTTCTTTCTTTCCGGCAACATGGGTCGCGCGCTCGCCGGGAGCGCTATCCTGTATGCGCTTGCACAGCTCGTGACGATGGTCGCAACGCCCATCTCCGCGATGCATCTCCGCAGGGGCACGAAACACTCCATCATATGGGGCGTAGCTTTCGCCGCTGGCTCCTTTATTTTTTTGGGAGGTACGCTCGCGGGATACTTTAGCAGTCCTCCTCTGTGGGGCGTCGTCGCGTTCGCCGTTCTCTTCGGTGCATACCGGGCGCTCTACTGGGTGCCGTACCAGCTCACGCTTGCCGAGGCTAAGCCCCACCTCCACATGCGCGCGTATCTCGAGGCGCTCATCGCACTCATGCCGCTCTTCGCGGGGCTGACGCTGGTCTCGGTGCGGTTCGGCCACTTGAAGGTCCTTTTCGGAGCGGCGGCTATCGTCATGCTTTCCGCGCTGCCGGCGCTTTTTCTGAACGACACTCGAGAACGATTTTCGTGGCCGCTTGCGTACGCTTTTTCTCAATTGTGGCAGAGAAAGAATCACGGGCTCGTATTGCAGTCTCTGCTCGAAGGGTTCCAGGGGGCGGCGCTCTTTTTGGTATGGCCGCTCGCTGTTTTTTTCATTCTCGGCTGGTCCTACTTTGGGCTCGGGCTCGTATTCAGCCTCACGCTGCTTTTCATACTCCTTTTCAGAAGGATATATGCGAAAGTGATGAATTCGCTAGAGTTGAAAAATTCCTCAACAGTGCACGTGGTCATCGCCGTTTCGGGCTGGGTCGCCCGGTTCGCGGCTGGCACACCACTAGGCATCATCGTTGCCGATGTATATGCGCACACCACCGCGCCTCAACACAGCACGCACGCCGACCCGTTCACATTCGAACAAGCGAGTGACAGGGGGGCTTTTCTCGACGAGTACACCGCGCTCAAAGAAATGGGGCTCGCACTGGGCCGCATCATGCTATGCGTAACGGTGTTCTTCCTGGCGTTCGCGTTCACTCTTCCCGTCGTACTTTCGATCGCGCTCGGCATAGCCGCCGCCGCTTCGGGGCTCTCAACGGTCATCGCCCGGCGAGCCGCCGCGCCGACGTACTAGCGCTAGCAGAGACGTCGAGTACGCAGAGAGATGAGCAAAAAGCCGTTGCGGTACGTCCTAGAAAGTCATTCGTGAGATTCTTTTGCGCGCCTTTCTTCTTCTTTCCGGAGCTGCTCCTGTAGGCCCGGCACTTTCTGCTCCCCTTTAAGAGCGCTCAATATCGGTTCTATGAGCTCCGCGCGCTTGTCTTTTGCGATGTTCTCGCTTTCGAGGACAATATCTATCAATTGGTGCATCGGGATGTCTCGATAGGTTTGGCCCTGCGCATGTTCAAATACTCGGCACACGCCATTCACGACTTTGCCGACGATGTCNTTTCGCAAGATCTCGGNTGCGNTCTCCGGACCCTTTTCCGGAGCGGCTTCGAGCGGATTACTCTTGGGACGCTCTCTCGGGATCTCGCTCATGGTCAGGAAAAAAGGGAAGCGACGACCACTTTGACGTCATTCCCATCGGCGCGGCCGGCGAATTCTTTCATAACGGCGCCGGTGAGTTTCCCCGCCTTCGCCAAGGCTTCGGCGGGCAGGCCGGCTTCTATACCGAGTTCCTGCATTTTCTGACGAGCGACTTTCTCTATTTCTTCAGGACCGGCCATTTGCGGGAGATATTCTTCGATTATTTTGAGTTCCTTGGATTCCTTTTCGGCGAGTTCCGCGCGACCGCCTTTCTCATACACCTCGGCTGCCTCCTTTCTCTGCTTCGCCAAGCGCTTGAGGACGGTCACTGCGTCCTTGTCGTCGAGCTCTTCGGTCGGCTTTTTGCCTTTCGCGACAAGTTCATTGGTGAATGCCGCGAGTGCTCCGCGCAGAGTCTGCACGCGCAGGTCGTCCCTTGCCTTCATCGCCGTTGTCATGTCGGTACGTATCTTCGCGGTCAACATATCGGGCAGTATAACAGAGTCCCGCCTCCTGGAAGGTGGCGGGACTGCGGGGGTGGTCATACGTCCTCCCCGACTTGTTTGCATTCCAGCTGGAATGAGAAGAACGCATAACCCCCGTGTGACTTAAGCTGGTCCTTAATGTGCGCAATCACCCGCTGGGTGTATTTTTCAGCTGCTTGACTGCATTCAATCTTGCTTGCAAATGTGCTGGGTCCCCCATACAGAGGCGGGGGCGTCGGCTCCGTCAGGAAACCCATGAACACAAACATCATTACGGTTCCAAGTGTGAACATTGGTCGTACCTCCCGACGAGAAGATACATCAAAAAGCTGACTCCGACAAAGTGGGTTGTGATACTATGGCAGTGATGGAATTCCTTACTCTTGGCCTTCTTGTCGCGGTTCTTGCACTCCTCACATACCTGCTTTGGACAAGAAACCAGGCCCCTAAGGACGCGCAGAGTCTCGTGTTGCTCCAAAATCAGCTTCAGGAGCTCTCCCGCTCGCTTGAGGGCAAGCTCGGAGAGGGAACGAGCCGCATGTTCGAGAGTATGCGCACGCAGTTCGGCGAATCACAGCGACTTGCTTCCGACATCCGCGACCTGGTTTCCAAGCAACTCACCGAGGTCGCGCGGGAGCAAACCAAGACCAACGAGTCCACGACTCGATTCATGGTCATCGCAGACCAGCTCGCGAATCTAGAAAAAGTTCTCAAACACCAGAAACAGCGGGGCAATCTCGGCGAGGCGTCTCTCGAACTCATCCTCTCCAATATTCTTCCGCCCGGCACCTTCAAAATGCAGTACGAATTTCCCGGTGGCGAGACGGTGGACGCCGTCATCGAAACCAAGGAGGGCGTCATTCCGATAGATGCGAAGTTCTCGCTCGATAATTACCAGCGGCTTGTGAACGCGATAGACGATACGCAGCGCGAGGAACTTGAAAAGCAGTTCAAGAACGACTTGAAGCTACGCATCGATGAGACCTCGAAATACGTGCGGCCGAAAGATGGCACGTTGCCCTTCGCCTTTATGTACATTCCCGCCGAAGCTATTTATTACGACCTCCTCATCAACGAGGTCGGCTCGGTAAAGGTGAATACGCGCAATCTTATCGACTACGCATACAACGAAAAGAAAGTTATCATTGTTTCGCCGACCACCTTCGCTGCGTATCTGCAGTCTGTTCTCTATGGTTTCAAGGCGTTCAAGATAGAGGAAACGGCGAAAGACATCGCGAAGAACGTCGAAGCCCTCGGTCGCCACTTGAATGCGTATCAGGATTACTACAAGAAGTTGGGTAATTCTCTTTCGACAACGGTCAATCACTTCAACTCCGGCTCGAAGGAGCTTGGGAAAATAGACAAAGACGTACTCCGTATCACTGGAGCTTCACCCGACCTCGACTCGCCACTCCTCGAAAAGCCGACTCTCTCTCCCGACGACGAGTAGAGCGAGCTCGCGTCATGTCGGCGCGAGCCCGTAGCCTTCATATCCACCCAGCCCATACCGCGATTCCGTAGATAATCGCGATTCCGATGAGCCCCCCGATGAGCGTCCACTTGCCAGCGAACAACTCATCCTCGTGACTTTCTACTATGTTCATAGCGCGTTCTCCGCGCCCCAGCCACGTACAAGTATGTTCCACATGCACGCAAGCGCAAGTGTATGTGTGGCTCTTTGCACGAAGGGTGGACATGGGTTATAGTGCGCGGACTTTATGGCCAAGATAGCTATCATCGAAACGGGCGGGAAGCAGTACGTCGTCACACAGGACAGCGTTTTGAGCGTCGAAAAGCTCGACGGCATTACCGAAAAAGGTGCGAAGGTCACCTTCGACAAAGTGCTTCTCACTGACGATGGCTCCGAGACCAAAGTCGGCGCTCCGTACTTGGACGGCGCCAAAGTTTCCGCCGAGCTCATTGAAGCGGGCCGCGACGACAAGGTGACCGTCATCCGTTATCGCCAAAAGAGCCGCCACTTCGTGAAGCGCGGCCACCGCCAACCGTACACAAAAGTTCGCATCACGGCCCTGCCGTAAGCGAACATGAGCGAGTACTTCAAGAGACCGGATGAAGTAGAGTTTTTACGGCCCAAAAAATCTCCGGAACCTGTCCCCGAGGGGAAGGTTGAGGAGGCGTATAAACTGCCGGGCTTATTCGACTCCGTCAAACTCGAAAGCAAAACCGTTGGTGATACCTTTTTCAGATTTCCCTCGTCCGAGGATGTTGCCCTCTGGCATTCCAGAATACCTGCAAACGTTCTGGAGATGAAGGATGCAAAAGCAGGAACTGACCATAAGCGGGGCGTCGTGAACATCATCGAATGGATCGATAAGGGCGTTGCTGCTCTTGAGGAGGCCCAAAAACTTATTCCCAAAGAGCAGTTATTAAAAGATATTTTGCCTGAATACGATACGACAGCCGTTACGCGCGCTGTAGAGGAAGCGCGCCATTCTTTTAAAAACGCCCAGATAATTTCCGAACAGTTGGGTAAGCGCTATTATCCGCATCTTTACGATAAAAGCCTGGGTAGTCTGATCTCGAATCCATTCAAGAACCAGGAAGGTGAGCCCGCTATTTTGACCGCCGAGAGTCCAGACATCAAAATGTTGGAAGGGCAGCTGCAGGAGTATGTATCCGAACTGCCGAAGGACGTTTTTGATGTTGAGCAGAACGACAAGCACAGAGAGAAACTTAGACTGCAGCGCAGGATTATAGAGCTAGCTAAGCACATTAAGATTAAGTGCGACGTAGAAGAGCCTCGAGGATTTGAAACGATCAAGGTGCCAGGTGATGTTCCGGAATACTACAGTGGGCCCCTTCGAGTAACTTTTACCATCGAGGAGGACGGCCACAACCGGATCGTCGAGACCACAGGCACGTTTTCGTACATAAACAAAAACCGTCCGAAGATCCAAACCGCGGAGCGATCGACAACGGCGACGATCGAGAAACCGGACTACGTCATCAAACCTGGATTGAGCGACCAGACTTGGTGGGAAGGAGATGGCTCCGAAGATGCAAGGCTCAAGAATATACTAGCCTTGGGTGTCTTTGTAGAAGCGGTGAAGCAAGACGGCTCAACAATCCACGTTCCCTAGGAGCTTCCTAGCGTCTGCCTTCAAGCGCGCTTTTGATAGTTTCAGGGTCGGCATATTCAAGCTCGCTACCGGTCGAAAGGCCCCGCCCCAGCGCCGTAATCGTCAATGATGGGTTTCGTAAACCCATCATTTCTTCGCGGATGCGGACTGCGGTCGCATCGCCTTCGGGGTTCGCCGGGAAAGCGAGGATGACTTCCTTCAATCCGCTTTTGATGCGGGCCGGAGCGGAGTCGAGCAGTTGTTTGATGCGAAGTCCGCTCGCTTTTTCGGATGCGAGCGAGATGGTGCCGCCGAGAACGAAATAGTGCCCATGGTAAGTGCCGCTCCTTTCGAGGGCTGCGAGATCGGCATCGGAGGCAACGACGGCAAGAAGGGAAACGTCGCGGTTCTTGTTCGAACATATGCCGCATGTCTTTCCTTTTTCGGAATGGAAGCGCATGCACTCGACGCATTGATGCACGCTCGCGGAGAGCGCCTGCACGGCCTCCGCAAGCTCGCGACGCATGGAAGCGGGGGAGCGCAAGAGGAATTGGACGAAACGTCCGGCTTGCCTGGGGCCTATGCCCGGAAATTTCTCAAAAAGAGAAGTGAGCGTTTCGATCGGGTCGTTCATAGTCGTTTAAAATATGGACACGGCGCGTCCATATTTAAAATGGGGCTGTCTCGCTCTCAACTTCCGTTTCGGGTGTGAAGTCGCCAAAATCACTCTTGTCTATGGAGCGGAACGTCGTCTTTTCCTCGTCGAAGAAGAGTTCGATCTTCCCCGTCGGCCCATTCCTGTGTTTTTCTATCAGTATTTCGGCGACGCCGGGTCTGTCGGAATTCTCGCTCATCTTGTCTTCTCTATGGATGAACATGACGACGTCCGAGTCTTGTTCGAGCGAGCCCGAATCGCGCAGGTCGGAAAGGCGGGGACGGCCGCGCCTCTGTTCCACCGCGCGCGAGAGCTGGGAAAGGGCGAGTACGGGAACGTCGAGCTCACGTGCCATCGCCTTGAGGGAGCGCGATATCTCCGTCACCTGCTGGACCATGGAATCGGTCGCTCTCGCGTGTATCGGCGTGATGAGCTGGAGGTAGTCGATGATGACGAGCCCCAGACCTTTTTCCATCTTGAGTCGCCGCGCGACGGAGCGCATGGAGAGAACCGTCGAGGAAGGTTTATCGTCGATGTAGATCGGGGCCTCTGCAAGCACGCCCATGCCTTCCTGCAGTCGGGCGAACTCGTCCTCTTTCTTTATCTTCCCCGTGCGCAAACGCCATGCGTTGACCCCCGCCTGCGCGGCGAGCATACGGTCGACGAGCTGTTGGGAACTCATTTCGAGAGAGAAAACGCCCACCGACGTGCCGTGCTTCGTCGCCGACTGCCGCGCGATGTCGAGCGCGAGCGCCGTCTTGCCCATCGAGGGGCGCGCGGCAAGAAGGATAAGATCCGACTTCTGAAGACCGGCAAGCAGGTTATCGAGTTGGGGATAGCCCGTCGGTACGCCGCGCAATGTGTTTTCGTGCTTCTGCAAATGCTCAAGGCGTTCCCATGCTTCGGCCAGTTCTTCTTTAATCGAACTGAACGAGCGGAGCATCGGCGCTTGCGAAACGCTGAAGATGGCCGACTGCGCTTCGTCGAGGACCGTTTCGATATCACGCTCCTCTGCAAATCCGAGTTCGTTTATCTTTGCGGCGGCATCGATAAGACTGCGCAGTACGAATTTCGTCTGCACCAATTCTGCGTAGTGGCGAGCGCTTCCCGGCGAGGCGGCGGCGCCGACAAGTTCGGACAAGTAGGCGGCGCCGCCGACTTCTTGGAGCTGTTTGCGCTCTTTCAATTTTCCGGAAACGGTCACCACGTCGATGGGCTCGCCTTTCCCGTGCAAGGCGAGCATGACGTCGAAGACCGTCCGGTGGCGGCCGGCGTAGAACGAAGCAACGCCGACCACATCGGCGACTTCGTACATCGCGCTCTGATTCAGCATCAGGGCGCCGAGCAAGGCGCGTTCTGTTTCTGTGTCTTGCGGCGGAACGCGCGGCGGAGAACTCATGTGCGCATCCTAGCACGGGAGCCATTTCCTATTTATCGACCGTCGCAACGAAAGTTGTTCTCTTTGTGTGGACAAGTGGCTTTCTTGACTCATGGCACTGCATTTGATACAACGTATGCCACACCCGCGCAGATAGTCAAATACTACCTAAAAAATGCTTATTTCTAGCGAATAATATGATCTCGTTTGCACCAAAATCGGTGACGAAGGACCTGCTTGCAGGTCTTCCGGAGCGCTCTCGAAAGGTTCTTACTGACAGGTATGGACTGTCTCCTAAGGGCGATAGCCGAACGCTTGATGCTATTGGGAAGGAATACGGCATAACTCGTGAGCGGATACGCCAAATAGAGAATCACGGTATCACGACCATCAAAGAGTCTGATACATACAGCACCAAGGCGGAGGCTCTGGAAGACCTTAAAAAGGCCATACACACACTTGGTGGAGTTGTTGCCGAGGAGCTCATCCTTAAGCACGTACCGAAAAACGAGACAGACCGCAATCATGTCCTGTTCCTCCTCACCATCGGGCATCATTTTAACGACCGCAGGGAAGATGCGAATTTCAAGGCCCGCTGGCACGTAGACGAACAGCTCGCGGAAGCCGTGGAGCGCGCACTCACCAATCTATATGAATCGATAGAAGCAAACCGGCTAACTCCTGAAGAGGAATTTGTTGAACAGTTCGTAAAGCATCTGAAGCAGGAGGGAATTAAGAACCGTCCGCCGGAAGTGTTGGTGCGCTGGCTCTCCATCTCCAAGCGTATCGGAAAGAATCCTCTCGGAGAGTGGGGACGCATGGATTCCCCTCATGTGCGCATCAAGAACACCCGCGACTTCGCGTACCTCACGCTGAAGCGGCACGGTTCTCCGATGCACTTCCAAGAGGTGGCAAAGGGCATTCAGAAGCTTTTTACCCGCGAAGCGCATCCAGCGACGACCCACAACGAGCTTATCAAGGACGGTCGCTTCGTACTCGTTGGACGCGGACTTTACGCACTCAAGGAGTGGGGATACGAGCCCGGTGTCGTGCGCGACGTCATTCGAGGAGTTCTCGCGCAGGGCGGCATGCTGACACGGGAGGAAATAATCGAGCGCGTGAAGCGCGAGAGGTATGTGAAAGACGCGACTATCGCAGTCAACCTTCAGAATCCCATGTTCATCCGCCTTCCCGACGGTAAATACTCGCTCGCGAGCAAGTAGGCTGTTCTTCTCTATACAGCAAACCGTTGTCGGTTTCGAGCTCCTCGGCTCGGCAATGCGAAAGCGCTCTTTCGCACTGCTCTCGCTGTACGTCGCTCGTAGTTAACAGGTACCGCCGGAAACGAGGGTAATTTTGCGTTGTAAATGGTAAAATTCCGCCATGGCATTTCAAATTCCGGGCGTAGGTGAAGAACAGGAGAGGTCGTCACAGCAATGGGGTGTCGGGTCGCATGTGTTCCGCGGGATCGTTTCCGAGATAGTCTCTCTTGATTTTCAGGTATTTATTGAGGGAACGGTCGGCAACCTTTTGGGTATCTCGCGCGGCCTCTTTCTCGCATCGATATTTTTGGGCCTCTTGGGCGTGTTGTGGTATCTGATACCGAACCTCCCGCTCTTCGCCTTCGCGTGGATAGTAGGAACCATGCCGATCTGGGTACCCGTCGCGGCGGTGGCCGGCGGCTGGAAAGCCTGGGTGTGGTACGTGCAATCCAACTTCTTATCGAATAGAACGCCCTTGCTCCTCGAGGTGAAGATGCCGCGCGAGCTCATGAAATCTCCGCGCGGTATGGAAGTCGCGCTTTCATTGCTGTGGGTCTACCACGGTGAGACGACCTTCTTCCACCGCAAATGGCTCGGCCAGGTGCGCCCGATCTTTTCTTTCGAAATGGCGTCTTTCGGCGGCGACGTACATTTTTACATCTGGTTGTGGAAAGAATGGCGACCGGTCATCGAGGCGGCGATATATGCGCAGTACCCGGAAGTCGAACTTGTGGAGGTTGAAGATTATGCATCGAAATATATTTATGACCCAGGCGAGCACAAGGTGTATGCCACCGACTTCCGATACGAACCTCGCAACGACGCCTATCCGATAAAGACGTACGTTGAATTCGAGATAGACAAAGACCCGAAGGAGGAATACAAGGTCGACCCGCTTGCACAGATAGTAGAGCGTTTGAGTACGCTTGGGCCAAAAGAGCAGATATGGCTTCAGATAGTCATCACCATGGACATGGAGGTGCGGCGAAAGCCCGGCGGCAAGTTCTGGGAATTGGAAGGGCGGTACACTGGTCTCGTGAAAGCCGAAATAGACAAGATCCGTAAGGACCTTGTCGGGGATCCGAATGACCCAAAAGACAGGTGGAAGTCATTCTCTCGCGTACAGATGTATCGCATCAACGAACAGATACGTACCATGGAACGCAACATGAGCAAACATCCGTACCACGTCGGCATCCGCGGTGTCTTCATCTCCGACGAGGAAAATTTCACGGGCAGAGGCTGGAACAGCATGCGCTGGATCTGGACCCCTATGGGGAACCCGCAATATCTGAACCAGCTGCGCCCGCGCCGCTGGCACACGCCGTTCGACTATCCGTACCAGGACGTCTGGGACTTGCGATGGAACCTGCACGCGAGGCGCTTTTTCGACTGTTACCGCAGGCGCGCGCATTTTTATGCACCATTCACGCTGCCGGACAACCTGATGTCGACCGAGGTCATCGCCACGCTATGGCACCCGATATCGACCGCCATCAAGTCGCCGGGCGTCGAACGCATCCCTGCCAAGAAAGCGCAACCGCCTCCAAATCTCCCAAAATAAAAGATGGACCCTTCACGCAGATCGCTTGAGGCTCTTTTCGAAGTGGGCAACCGCCTTCTTACCGAAGTGGCGGCGGAGTGGCAAAAGCACACGAATCGCCGTACGATACTGACGATAATTTTCGCCGGCGTTATCACCACGACCGCATACATCACCGTCATCCAGGCACCGGACAATTTTCCGGTGAACGAGCTCGTGACTGTTGCCTCCGGGGCGACGCTCTCCGAGGCCGCCACCTCTTTAGAGGGGGCCGGCGTCGTTCGTTCGGCATTCACTCTGGAACTCATTATGCGCTTCACCGGACACGAGCGGGATGTGCATGCGGGCGATTATCTTTTCAGGCAACCGGAAAACATCTTTACAGTTGCGAAGGTAGTCGCGCTCGGCCGCTATGGACTTGAACCGATGCGCATCCGCGTGCCGGAGGGCGCGACGACCAAAGAGATGGCGGCTATTTTCGGCGGAAACTTGCCGCGTTTCGATACAGAACGGTTCCTCTCGGAAGCACAGCAATACGAAGGGTTCCTTTTTCCGGACACCTACTTCTTTCTGCCCAATGCGACCGACGAGCTCGTGCTTACATCGCTTCGCCAGAGTTTCGACGAGCATATAAAGCTAATTTCAAAAGATATCGTCGCATTCGGCAGGCCGCTTAAGGACATCGTTATCATGGCATCGCTCCTCGAGCGGGAGGCGAGACTCATGGAAGACCGGCGAAAGATAGCTGGCGTTCTATGGAACCGTCTCGACCGCGGAATGCTTCTACAGGTCGACGCCGCTTTTCTCTACACGCTTGGCAAGGGCACCTTTGCCCTGACGACGAGTGACTTGAAAAGCGACGACCCGTACAATACCTATGTGAATAAGGGCTTGCCGCCCGGCGCCATCGGTTCTCCCTCGATGGATTCGCTTCTCGCGGCGGTGACGCCGGTAAAACACGACTACCTTTTCTACCTGGCCGACAGGAACCACATAACGTATTACGCGAAAACGTACGAGGAGCATCTCAAGAATAAGAGAAAGTATCTGGGCACGTGACGAGCCGGCAGCCAGTAGCCAGCAGCTCGCAGCGAGCCGCGCTTGATTCTTCTGGCTACAAGCTACAAGCTACAAGCTTATGGCTGTTGTTTTTGTTGGGCTTTCCGGCGGGGTCGATTCCGCCGTGTCGGCAGCGCTCTTGAAGGAGCAGGGCTATGAGGTGGTCGGATGCTTCATCAAAATTTGGCAGCCGGAATTTATAGAGTGCTCGTGGCGAGAAGACCGGCTCGACGCGATGCGTGTCGCCGCCTCTCTCGGCATATCCTTTCGCGAAATAGATCTCTCCAACGAGTACAAGAAAGAAGTCGTCGACGGTATGGTGGCCGATTACGCGCGCGGCGTTACGCCGAACCCCGACGTGCTGTGCAATACTTCGATAAAATTCGGCCACTTCATGAAATGGGCCCTTGCCGAAGGGGCCGACTACATCGCGACCGGTCACTACGCTCGAATACTGTCGGGAGATCGTAACTCCCGACATCTCCTACGTGGCGTGGATAGAAATAAAGACCAGTCGTACTTTCTGTGGCAGCTTGGGCAAGAAGAATTATCGCGTACGATATTTCCGATAGGGGAACTGACGAAACACGAAGTTCGCGCTCTCGCAAGGAGATTTGGACTGCCGAATTCGGATAAGCCCGACAGCCAGGGACTATGTTTCGTGGGTGATGTTTCCATGGAGGAATTCCTTGCGCGCTTCATCCCTCTCAAACCGGGGCCCGTCGAGGGCGTGAGCGGCAAAAGAATAGGGGAACATCAAGGAGCGGCCCTATACACCATCGGACAGAGGCATGGATTCTCTGTAAGCGGAAGCAGTTCGACTCACTCACACTATGTTGTTTCTGCGGATACCAAAGATAATACGGTCGTAGTTTCCGAAGATCGCGCGGACTGTGAGCGGAAAGAGGCGAGCCTCGCGAACATTCACTGGATAGGTGACGTGCCGAAACTCCCTTTCGCCTGCGCTATACAGGCTCGATATCGGGAAACTCCGGTCGTGGCGAGGGTACAAAAGGAGAATGGTGGCATAGTAGTTCGAACCGCGGAACCCCATATTTTTTCTCCCGGACAATCGCTCGTACTCTTCCAAGGAGACACTTGTTTCGGCGGAGGCATCATTGCCGGCGCAAACATGCGTTAGAATACGAAGGATGCCGCACAGTGTTCTCATCACAAAGGCGGACGGCGAGCAGGAACCGTTCGACCCGGCGAAGCTTGAGCAATCTCTGGAACACTCGGGCGCTTCTTCGACTGCCCGTGCGCGTATCGCGTCCCACATTCTACAGGAACTCCGGCCGGGAATGACGACCGAGGAGATATACCGTCGCGCGTTCGATATGCTCCGACGAGACGAGCCGCATCCCGTCGCCGCCCGCTATTCGGTGAAGCGCGCGCTTTTCGAGCTCGGGCCTTCCGGGTTTCCCTTTGAGCAATTCATAGCAGAGGTACTGCGCGCGCACGGCTGGAATACACGGACAGGTGTGGCGCTCACCGGCCGCTGCGCCCCGCATGAAGTTGATGTTCTTGCTGAAAAGGCCGGTAAGCGCATCGGCATCGAGGCAAAATTCCACAATGAACCGGGAGGAAAGACTGACATCAAGGACGCTCTGTATGTGAAAGCGCGATACGACGACCTGCGCAACACCCCCGACCCTTCTTCACGGGTCGACGAGGGCTGGCTTGTGACGAATACGAGTTTTACGAGGAACGCCATACGGTACGCACAGTGTTCGAACCTGACGCTCATCGGATGGGATTACCCGCGCACTCGCAACCTTATGACCATGATAGAGGAGGCGCACGTGCATCCTTTGACCTGCCTTAC
>C687J35174_10007697_pt1 | contig 13809 bp, 10 predicted proteins | sample RifCSPhighO2_01_FD_35174 | JGI IMG/M metagenome (IMG submission 35174) | reverse complement strand
CAAGTTTCTCTCATCGATTTTGTAATGGCTTGTTTGGGTGTCTGAGCGTTCTAGTTCGTTCAAATTGATGAAGTCAATCTTGCCTTTTGCGTAATCTATGAGTTCTTTCATCTCTTTTTCAAGGAAAGGTATGACTGGTATTTCTATTCCAATTTTCCATTTGAATTGTTTTGCGAGATTAAGCCTGTCCCACAAGGTTTTGTCTTCGATATTGGGGTGAAATCTTATTTCATCAAGTCCTGCGTCGTATAGTTTTTTGAGGCGTTCTTGTGTGACTAGTTTTAGTGGAGTGTATAGGTGTATGTGGAATTCTTTGCCGAATCGTTTTTTTAGAAGTTTGATATATTCAACGCACCGTTCTGTTAGAACGAGGGGGTCTCCGCCTGTTATTCCGGCTCCTGTCGCGTTAGTTAGCCGCGCTTCTTCGAATAATTCAACAGGATTTTTCGGGTCGCTGATTTTCCATTCGTTGGCAAAAGCGACATCTTCTCCGAATTTTTGTTCGCTTACAGGGCAGTACCAGCATCGCTGCGCGCAAAGCCCTGTGATGAAAAGTACTAGTTTTCGGCCGTTGACGCACTGGATGCATCCTTCTGATAAGTTTCCTGTGCACCATGAGTGGTATTGTGTCTTTACTACTGGGCTCATAATGCCTATTTACGGTGAAAATGTGCTTTTTAAATATTGTGTAATGTTTTTAACGAACGTTAAGTTTTTTTCTAGAACTATGAAGATAATACTGTGATTGAGATTGCCAATTCTGCGGGAGATGTGGTCAAATTTATATATGCTTGTCCTTCTTGGATCGTGGTGAAAGGAGCGATTTTACACGACACGTTCTCAACGATAGGTGGCGCTGAGAAATTGATGATATGCCTCGCTAAAGCAGTGGGTGCGGATATTATTACTGGGCAGGCGAGTGATGAGGTTGTCGCTGTTCTTGAGGCGCAGGGGGTAAATATTGTTCGTTTAGGAGAACCTATTAATGAGCCTATTTTACGCACCAGAGTTACAATCAAGCGCTTTAGCGAGTGCGATTTTCAGGGAAAATATGACTTTTTTATTTTCAGCGGCATACATTCTTTACACGCAGCAGATAAGCATAAGCCGTCTATTTGGTACTGCCATCATCCTGATAAAGGATTACATTATCCGGTGCAGAGTACCTTGTTCATTAAACTTAAGCAGGCAGTGTCAAAAAGAGCGCCGATATTGCGGCAAATGGCTGATGCATTTAGGATTATTCGAAATAGCAAATTGAAGGGTTTGCGTGAATTGATTAGGAATTTCAAGGCGTTGCGTTTTTTTAAGAATGTTGAAAGTGATAAATCATTTGTGAATTGCGTGACTGCGATTGTTGTGAACAGTAAATACACTGCGAACTCAGTGAAGGGCATTTTCGGCAGGGAATCGGTGGTTGTGTATCCTGGGATTGACACGCAAAAATACTCATGTAAAAACCCTCAAAATTTCTGGCTTAGTGTGAATAGGATAGAGCGGCATAAACGAATCATGATGCAAATAAAGGCATTCGCTGATTTGCCTGATGAACACTTGATCATCGTGGGTGCGAAAGGAGATGATGCATCGTTCAATGGTATTCTTGATAGGTTACCTGAAAATGTCACATATAAAGGCGCAGTGAGCGAAGAGGAACTTGCCGAGTTATATGCGGGATGCAGGGGTTTCATTACAACCGCGATAGACGAGGATTTCGGGATGACTGTGATAGAGGCTTTAGCTTCTGGGAAATACGTTATCGCACCTCAATCAGGAGGATATGTTGAAACTGTTCTTCCAAGTGTGGGAAAACTTGTGCCGCAGATGACTGCGAAGACTCTTGCTCAGGCGATTAAAGAAGATATTCCAACTGATTCTGCTTTAAGAATGGCGCGTGCGAAGGAATTTGATCTTTCGGTATTCGTGAATGGCATGAAAAAAGTTATTGAATGTATCCGAGCTCGCTAAGCCGTTTTTTTAATTTTTCACTCATTTGAACGATTCGGGGTGTTGAATCTTTAACGTCTCTTCTCTGCTGGTTTATTTTGCATAATTTCTCAAGAAGTTTCAGGTGGCTGCTTGCTTTCGCAGGGTCGTCATAGTAGATATTGGTCTCCTCTTTCGGATCGATTTTAAGATCGTAGAATTCATACGTCTTGAAAAGACCAAAAAGCCGAATCCAAAGAGAGCATAATCCTATTCTTTTGAGTATGAAATAAATTGCGTTTGCAAGAAGGTATGCCGGTCTATTTGAGAATTCCTTGATTTTTTGTATTTTTGAATACTGGGAGCCTTTGAAGGCTTTGTTTTTCAGCATAGCTTCGCCGTAATTCGTGTGTAGCGTCTCTATCAATTTATGGTGTCTTGTGCGTACGCACATTTTTTCAAAATGCGGATAATGGAATTCGCTAAAGATGGTGCGGTCTTGTGTTTCTTTGCCGGCCATTATTGGAAGGACGCTTTTTCCTTGCATTATCTGTGGAATATCTATTCCCAACGTTTCAAGTATGGTTGGTGTGACGTCGATAAGTCCGACAGGATTATCGATCTCTTTTTGTTCTGTTCCGGGTATTTTCAATAGCAAGGGGACGCGTAACAGTTCATCATAGAGCGTGTGCGAGTGCAAAGCCACACTTGAACGCTCGCCAAGTTCCTCTCCATGGTCTGCAAAGATGACGATGATGGTGTTTTCAGATAGGTCAATCTCATCCAAAAAAGTAAACAGGTGACCCAGAGCTGTATCCACAAGTTCTAAATTATCATCATAAAGAAGCAGGTATTTTCGCTTGTCTTCTTCAGATGCGGTCGGATTTTTTTTGAGGCGCTCATTCAATGCTGCCCTTTCTTTCTCTGCTTGTTCTGCATTATCGAATTGCGCGAGAAAACGCGGACCCATGAGTTTTAGGCGTTTATGTACGTCATAACCGTGCAGGAATAAGAAGAACTGCGTTGACTTATTATCTTTCACCCAGTCGATCGCAAGTTCGATATTATTTACCAAGCTTTTCCCTGTTTGGTACGTGTCAAAACCTCGGTCAAGTTTCCATGAGGGGTCGAGTTGCGCTCCTCCGTTGAAAGATGCGGTCGCATAACCTGCGTGTTGCAGTATTGACGCGATGGTCGGGATTGTTTTTGGCAGGGCTTTACCTGTTGATATTTCCGCCTCGTGCACTGAGGGGTATGTTGATGTGAATAGCGTCGAGTGTGATGGAAGTGTTGATGGCGCCTGTGTGAACGCGTTCCTGAATAGTGTGCTTTTTTTGCTGAACCGATCTATGTTCGGTGTCGTAGTATCAGGATAGCCATAACAGCTGAAATGATCGCGTCTTCCGCAATCAATAGATATGTATATCACGTTCTTAGGGGGAGTGTTCATAGGTAGTTTAACTCTTCAAGGCTTTTTTTCATTTCTCCTCGAAGTTCCACTGTTGTTTTTACTCCTCCGGTGAGTTCTTGTTGCAGCAGCTTGTTCTCTTCCATTTGCTTGCTTATCAACTCAAGAAGTCTGTTCACTATTCTTCGCTCATATTTTCCTAATCTGGCGACTATGAGGCGCGGTTTGTTTCTTTCTTCCGATCGCGCATCACAGAATGTTATAGTGTCAAATTCGGTGAATGATTTTGATTTTATGATGAGTAGTTTTGTCATGACTGCCAATCTACGCAATAAGCTCGGTTCTTTAGATGCGTGTTTTCTTATGGATCTATAGCGCAATATGAGCTTTCTCAAAAAAGTGCTTTCCCTTTCACAGATTAATTGCAAAAAGCTTGTTTTGATGCTGATTGCATATGAATTACGGTGCAGGTATTCTGTGAAAACAGGAAGGTCTATGCTTTTCGTTCCAAGGATTGTCGGCAGCAGATTCTCTCCTTGCATGATTATTTGTTCATTGATTCCCATGGCGGCCAGCACTGTCGGCATTATATCTATGAGCCGCACGTTCGTTCTGATTTTTTTAGGTTCTAATCCGGGTATCCGAAGTAGGAATGGGACTCTTATAAGTTCATCAAAAAGGTTCTTGTGGTGCGCGGCCATTCTTGATCGTTCGCCGAATTCTTCGCCATGATCTCCGAAGATTACTATGATTGTCTTATCGTATATACCTAACTCTTTTAGCTTGTCAAATATCGTGCCTATGTGCCGGTCAAAAAATACTATGCTGTCATCGTATAGTGCGCAGACTTCTGTTTTTGTGCCTTCACCAGTCAGGTCGTGGTCGCAATCGTTGATTTTGTCTATCACTCTTTGTTTATCGACTTTTAATTCATCAGAGAACAGGCCTGGTTTGTAGTGTGGGAAGTGCATATCCAATCCGTGGACGAATCCGAATGTCTTCTTGTCTTTGTTGGCTTCTATGAACTCTTTGTAAAATCCCGCTGTTTCTTTTATTGATTGTGTGGACGCATAATTAACGATGTCGAATCCTTTGAAGACATTCCATATCTCGCTTAATTGGGCGCCGCTGTGGAATGCTGCGGTTATGTGGCCTTGCCGTTTCAGGACTTCAGCTATCGTGGTGAGTTTTTCAGGCATGGGCGCAGAGAGTGTCACTTCTGCGCCATGGACGCCTTGATAGAGCGAGGTAAATACTGTTGTGTGTGAGGGTAATGTTGGCACGCTCGATGAAAACGATTTCTCAAATATTATGTTTTCTTCGCAGAATTTTGACAGTATTGGCGTGGTTTTCCTTGAATGTCCGTAGCAGCCAAGATGGTCCGCCCTGCACGTGTCCATCGATATGAATAGCACGTGGTCATATTTTTGTTGCATTGCAAGACGCCTCCCTGTAGGTTTTTAAGACTTTCGCTGTGTTTGCGTCCATTCGTATGGTGCCTTTATCGAGCCAGATTGTCCTTGCGCACATTTTCTCTACGAGCGCGAGCTCGTGGCTTATCATGATGACTGTTTTTCCCGAAGAAGCGTATTTTCTTATGGCTTTTGCGAATTTCGACCTGAATGCTTCATCTGATTCTGAAAGTACTTCATCGAGGAGAAGTATGTCCGGTTTGACGCTGAGCGATAAAGATAACATCAGTCTATCCCTCATTCCGCGCGAGTATTTTATCATCGGTGTATCCGCGAAATTTGATAATCCTGCTGTCTTGAACACCGCGCTTTTCGTTTTGCTGATCTGTTTTCGCGGCATTCCAAAAAGTCCGCAAAGAAAGCGGCGATTTGTATCTGCGCTCATTTCCTGTCTTCCGAGTTTAGTGTCGAACAATGATACTATTTTCCCTTTTGTCTTTATGTTGCCGCTGTCTGCTTTCAGGATTCCTGCGATTATGCTAAGGAGAGTCGATTTGCCGCTCCCGTTCGGACCTATTATGCCAACGCATTCTCCTTGTTGTATGCGCAAACTAACACCGTTCAACGCTTGTACATGCTCTATTTTTGGAAATCCATCGAATAATATTTTAAAGAATTGCCTTCTTTTTTTTCTCATCAACTCTATTGGGTATTTTTTGAATACATTTGTTGCTTCTATTACTTGTTTCATATGAGCTCCGGAAAACGAACTTTGAGTTTATTGAATACCAGGTATCCCGCTATAAATATCAATATCGAATTGATAGTCATTGAGAATACCAGCGATGGTGTAGGGAACGTATTATTGATGAGCAGCTCTCTTGTGGTGTAAATGAATTGGAATTGCGTGTTAAATCGTATGTTGAACAAGAACAATTTCGATCCTTCATTTGCCATGTAGAATATGGGCGTTCCAAGCCACCAGAGGCGCGATATGTAAACCCATGCTTGCTGCACATCGCTCACATATACTACTACTGATGATAATATCAAAGAAACTCCGAGCGCGAATAATAATTGGATGAATAGTATTGGCAAAATGAATATCATGTTCACAATGCTCATCTTAAGATATATCATTGTGCACGCGAGCAACACCAGTTCAAATAGGTGGCTTATTAAGGCGGCCAACACTGATGCCATTATGACTATTTCCCGCGGAAAATTTATTGATTTTATGAGCGCGTGGTTTTCAAACACTGCGCCGATTGATTTGCCTACGGCAGATTGGAAAAAATTCCACTGCACTATGCCGATTAATAGGTATGCCTCGTAATTCTCTATGTCTGCGCCGAATCTTGTTGAGAATATCAAATAAAGCAATGCGAATGTCAGTATGGGGTTTATAAAATACCATGCGAAGCCTAAGAAGCTCCCCTGATATTTCGTAAGGAACTCCATCTTAGTGAAGACTACCAGTAAGTTCAGATATTCTTTCAATCGTGGAAGAAATTTCATTGCTATTCCAACTGTGCATCGATTAGTGTTTTGAAGAAGTCTGTGAGTTTCGGATTTTTGAATTGAACGTCGAAATTAGTTGACCAGAAGCCGTATGTTGTATGATCGCCGAATCTTCCGCGCGCGAACATGCCGTGGTCTGATATTATGAGCAATTTCCCCCTGAATTTTGCTTTGACTTTGGCCGCGATTTCATCTAAATCTTGGTATATCATTCTCATTTTGGGCGTTATGCCAAAGCTCAAATGCCCTATGACATCAGACACGCTAAAATATGCCATGATGACGTCATGTTCTCCTGTTTCAAGCGCCTTGAAAAATTGTTCCTTGATTTTTTGATGGTGTGCGAATACGTGTTTGTCATATTCTTCTATGGTGATATTCTTGCCTTCAAGGAAATCTTTCATATTTTGTCGTTCACGATCATGCTGTTCGTTAATGTATGTGAATCCGGGAACATCTAGTGCGAGTGGATTTTTGGCGTTCGCAAAGAAGGTCTGCGCGATAGGCATTTTTGCGTGCCAAAAATTCGTCAGCGCGGTGAGTTCTTTTTCTTTGCTTTTTCCTGCGATAAACGAGGACCATAATATGACGCTTCGCGGAAGCTCAAATTCCGAAATATCTGTTTTCCCGAAATGGTCTTGCATGAGGTTTTTATAGCCGAATTTTGTGACAAGGTCGTATTCAAGTCCGTCCATTCCGAGAATAATGAGTTTTGTCATGCTTTGTCTTGTTTTGAGACTACTATGCCGCCTCCTGCGGCTTCCCCATTCAGTTCAAGGACAAATCTGCCGAGTTCTTCGACTTCATTGAAATCCTCTATCACTATTGGTTTTTCAGGTATGAGTACGAATCTGCCTATTTCTGTGGGGCAAAGCTGTGTCGCATCGTGTTCTATCACTTCAAATGTCGATGAATCGATTCGTTCAAGTTGTTCAACGCGGCAGGATGCTTCTTGCGTCGCGAGTTTTATTGTGATTTTATCTTTTTTCTCGAAGTTTTTGCTGGAGAACCAGAATACATTTGATTCTATTTTTTGTGCGATAATTGGCGGCTGTTCCACTGCGCACGCTATTTCTCCTCGTTCTATGAATAATGGGTCGGATATTGTGATTCCGATGCATTCTCCCGCTTCTGCCTCTTTTTTCCCTTCGTTTCCAAAGACTTCTATTGTTTTGACAACTGTTTGTTTATTTGATGGAAGGAATGTGATTTTTTGTCCTGATTTCAGAACTCCTGCTTCCACCCTGCCAACCAGGATTCTTTTTTCACCGACTTTGTACACGTCTTGTACTGAGTATCGAAGCGGCTTGTTTGTTGGTTTTTCTTTGATGGTGAACTGGTCAAGCGCCTCTAAAAATGTCAAACCAGAATACCACTGCATCCGTGTTGACGGGTTCGCACAATTGTCTCCATCTTTTGCGACTATGGGAATGATGTGTGCGGGAGTCATATCTAGTGTTTTGAAGAATGTTTCAGTTTGTGCTTTTAGTTGATCAAAGCGTTCTTTTGAGAATTCGACAAGGTCCATCTTGTTGAGCAGCACAACCACTTGTTTTATGCCTAACAATGCGATTATGGATGCGTGGCGTCTTGTCTGTTCCTGCACGCCCTCTTTTGCATCCACTATTAGCGCGGCTGCTTCTGCTTGGGATGCTCCGGTCATCATATTTTTCAGGAATTCTTTGTGCCCCGGTGCATCGATTATGGTGTAATCTCTGTTTTGCGTCTTGAACTTGATTTGGGTAGTATCTATCGTGACGTTTTGCTCGCGCTCTTCCTGAAGATGATCAGTTATGAATGAGAATTCGAGTTCTCGTCCAAGAGCATTGCATGCTGCTTTGAGTTCTTCTACACGGTCAGTCGGGAGCGCGTTGGTGTCATAGAGCAGTCTTCCTATTAGTGTTGATTTTCCATGGTCCACGTGGCCGACAATGACAAAATTAAGAGTGTTCATTTTCGCGCCCAGCCGATGTTATTCCATACTCGCTCGTGGCAGTAGTATATTATGGGTTTGAGCGCGAGTTCAGCCGCGCTGGCGGTCATGCTCAGGCTCATGCTTCCTGTGACTGCGTAGACTGAAATGAGGGTGAATCCTGTGCCGGTTATTCTCCAAGTGGCAGTTTTGAGTAATGTTCGTTTGTGATGTTCCATTTTACATATACCCGAGGCTTCTGAGTTTTTGCATTGCGTACGCGGTTTCTTTATCTTGTGATCTGCCTGCGCGTTCTGCGGTTTTTGTGGTTTTAAGCTCTGCGATGATTGCATCGACGGTGGTGGCGGTAGAATCAATCGGTTTAGTTATGGGCATACAGCCAAGGCTGCGGTATCGTTTGCCATTTTTCGCGAAGTAGAGTTCGTTGATTGGGATGTTTTCCCGTTTGATGTATTCCCAGATGTCAAGTTCTGTCCAATGCAGCAACGGGTGGATTCGCATATGATCGCTTGATTCTGCGGATGAATTGTATTGGTCCCAAAGTTCAGTCGGCTGATTTTTGTAGTTCCATGTGAAGTTCTCGCTTCGTGGAGAGAAGACCCGTTCTTTCGCGCGGATTCCGTGCTCGTCTCGTCTGATGCCTACAAGTATGGCTTTGAATTTTTTTTGCGCGATTAACTGTTTTAGCGCTTTTGTCTTTAACTCATCACAGCAGGTGATCGCGTCGTGCGTGGCATAGCCGATTCCCCGGTCTAGCGCTTCTTGGTTCTTCGAGATGATTAGGTTGAGCTTCCATTCTTTTGCCCAGTGATCTCTGAACGTGTACATTTCAGGGAATTTGAAGGTCGTATCGATGTGGATTACTGGAAAGGGGAGATTGCCAAAGAACGCTTTTCGGCAGAGCCAAAGCAGAGTGGTCGAATCTTTTCCGATGGACCAAAGAAGTCCTAGTTGATGGAACTGTTTGTATGCTTCGCGTATGATGTGTATGCTTTTATTTTCGAGTATGTCAAGATGATCCATGGTTATTTGCTGTCTGGTTTATTTTCAGTATGAACCGTGAAGCTTCAGGTGCTTTTTATTCCTTTCGTCTGATCAGATTCTGCAGGGCAGGTTATTTATAAATCACTGGTGTTTAGTCGGACGATTCGCACTGTTCAAATATGCGGCCAAATAGCGATTAATGCTATTATCAGTTCAAACCCTAATAGTGCAAAGCACGCTTCCCATTCGTAGGCTTTGCCTTTTATCTCGCGCAGAAATGATATTGCGACATGGTTTAGCGAATACCATTTCGCGTACTGATTCTTGATGCTTCCGTCTGGAAGAGGTACTGCGAGGCTTTCTTTCTTGAATCTGCCTCTTGCCTTGAGCATAAGTTCGATGAAGTAGGGTGTGAATAAAAGAAGAGCTGTTCGCTCTGCATCAGCCAGGATGGCGACAATCGCTATGATTGCCCCGATAGAATAAGTGAATCCGTTTCCGGGCAGTATGCGCGCGGGGTATTTGTTGTAGTAGAAGAACGGTGCGATGGCGAACACCGCGCAGTATGCTATTACTGCCGCTGCGTATTCTGTCATCGCGAGCGAATAATAACCTAGTGCTGAGAGTATGATAAGGCCCATTCCTGCTTCAAGTCCATTGAGGCCCGCGAGCATATTGAAACCGTTGGCTGCTCCTGTTATCGCGAGAGGAACGATTGCGAAGGGGTACGCATTGCCCAGTTGGATTTTTCCCAATATTGGGAGAGTCATTACGTTGCGTCCGGCGTTGATTACGGAAATTGGAAGGGCAGCTACTATGCTTAGTAATGGTTTTTGAATCTGGGTGAGCCCTATTTTCTCTCCAAGCAAGTCATCCACGACTCCGATGACTAGGGCGATTAGAAGGCTCGCGATCGCAGCTAGGAGCACCGTAGTATTCGCTGACTCGTTGAACAGAAAGGTCTGGATGGCGATATATCCTAGGATACCGACCACTGCGCTGAATACTACGCCAAGTCCTGCAAGAAATGGTATTTTCCTGTTTGGAAGTTTCTGGACATCAGTTACCAGAAGCCCGTGCTGTTTTGAACGTTCAATCCATCTTGGAATGACGAACGCGCTCAATAAAAAACTGATTACTGCCGCGAAAAAGAGGGGAGGTATGAACATAAAATGTGCGGAATCGCGTTCGCTTTAAATCTTTATTGCATAAAATCGTCTTGAAAGGAAGATGAATCCGCAAAGTTCAAGGATTATTTTGCTGATGACTGCGCCCATGATTCCAAGCCAGGAGACGAGCAAAATGAGCAGTACGAAGTTGAACGCGCCTTTGGCGAACTGAAATTTATAAAGGAGCGCCAGGTTTTTGCGGGTCTGGAAATAAGTGATTAGAATCATTGATGGCAGTGAAAATGCGAGGGCTGTCAAGGAGAGCTGGGCCAGCGGTATTGATGACGTATATTGGTCCGAGAAGAGAAGAGGAATTGCATAGGGGAGTACTAGTGCGATGAGCGCGAGGGTGGCCGCGATGGAAAAAGCATAGGCGAATAATAGGTGTTTTATGCGCGTTTCGTGGTGGGCTTGGATGCGTGCGAGCTTTGGCAGAACCAGTGTGCTCAGCAATTTTCCTCCGTATGTGAGGTATAGTGAGATTGATATCGCGATTGTGTAAATGGCAAGCGCTTCAAAGCCAAGAAATGCAGTGATGATGTATCGGTCTATGTGCGGAGTTGTAAATTGGATGGCACTCATAAGGGTTAAACTTTTTCCAAGCGAAACCGTTGATGGGTCTGATTCTTCGGATCTGATATTTCGCGCTACGTTCAGGTATAGTGCCATCATTATGGTGGCTCCCGCGATCATCATGGAGAGAAGCATGATTGTGAGCGAATGAGTGATTAGAAATGCGCTGATTAATGCGATGGCATTCACCGAGTAGAACAAGGTCTCGCAAAAGGAAGCCATCTTGAAATTGCCCGTTCCGCGATAGTATCCTTGAATGCTGTTGAAACTTGTGTAAATCGGAAACAGCGGGGCTGCCACGATTAGCGCTTGAGCGAATGGTTGGGGTTTTATGAACGTGAAGAATGCGCCGAGCGCAAGAAGGGATATGCTTCCAATGAGGCTCGACTTAAGTTTTGCTTTTGTTCCGAGTATAAGCGATGCGGTTTTTTTATTCGCGACTGCCTGTGTGATAGCAGTTTCCATTCCGGGAAGGGCCGCAAGGGTAAGGGTTGCGATGATGCTTAGAACGAATTGGAACTGGCCGAAAAATTCGACGCTTGAGCCGCGCGCGAGGATTGAGGATTGTGCAAGGCGTATTAGTGCTATTATCACGTATGAGCTGCCAAGCCAAAACGCTCCTTTGGCGAAATAGGATAAATCCAGCGCTTTGATGTTCTGTGCTACTATTTTTCCGTTTAAAATCGCGCGCTTGAGTGCGGTTCGCATAACGGGGTGATGTGCGGTATGTTTATTAATAAGTGCGCTTTTCGCGAGGATATGTTCGGGATGGGCTTTTTGGTATTCTGTGTTATTTTCTCAGCGGTCGGGCTCTTTTTATTGCTTAATAAAGAGCCTCTTCGGAGATGGTTTCTGGGTGTGTTTCTTCTTTCAATTGTGCTAAAGATTATCGTCATATTACTGGTGAACGTTTGGTTATTTGGAAATGTGTTCGAGCATCCCGATAGTGGATTCTATATGGTTGAGTCCCAGAAACTAGCAGATGAAGGATTCTTAACAAAGGATATTTTTGTTGAAAAACCGACTCCTGAGAAGCTTCTGACTTTTTTTTTCGCGATTTTTGGACGGCACGTGGCGTTCGTCGAGTTGTTTAACGTCATTCTTTCCTCATTTGGATTGTTGTTCTTATCGCTTTGCGCGTATCGTTTATTTGGTGCGGCTGCTTCTCGCATTTGCAGTCTTTTGATTTTAATAGATCCCGCATTGAATTATTGGGCGGTTCAGCTTTTAAAAGAGGCTATTACTGTGTTCTTGGTTGGTTTTTTGATGTATGTTTTCATTTCAAAAAATCGATGGTATGACATATTTTTATTTGCAGCGGGCTTTTTTATGATGCATACTTTTTATCGCAGCTATTTCGCGTTCATATTGCTTCTTGCGATGATGGCAGTTTCTATATTTGATGTCGCGTGGAGGCGAATTTTGACGTTCGCGGCGATAGCAGTGGTGTTTATTTTGGTTTCGATATCGCCCACTTTGAGTATATTTGATGTGTCGGTTGATTCGCAATCAGGTGAAACCGATTTCGCACAAACTGCATTTTCAGAGCAGGCTGTAGAATCGAGTGCGTTTATCGCGTTAAAAAGTAGTCCGTCAAGGGTTGCAAGAATAATAACTTCCGTGCGGCAAAGCAATATGGCGAGTCATCATGCGTTTTTTGATGATAGTGCTGTCTTTGTCGAGTTCAAATCAGGTCTTGATGTGGTGAAGTTTTTTCCTTTGGCGATGGCATATGGATTTTTCCTGCCGTTTCCATGGGGTGCAAAAAGTTTGTATGAACTGCTTTATTCAGTGTCCATTCTGTGGTGGTATGCGCTCATTCCATTTGTGTTGATTGGGTTATTTCTGTCGCGCAGGGTTAAGCAATCGTACGTTTTGAGCGGGTACGCTCTGGGAATGTTTCTATTTCTTTCGTATTTTGTAGTGACTATCGCTCCATTTGTCAGGTGGCGACTTACCGCGCTGCTCGCGCTCTATCCGTTTGCTTCTTTTGCTCTTGACCGCTTGACCAGTATGCCTCGATTGGACAGCAAATCGGTATCGATACTTGGAACAAGGGGGATTCCTGCGAAATATGGTGGATTTGAGACATTTGTAGAGCGGCTCGGGATTGGGCTTTTGAAAAAGGGATTCAAGGTAAGTGTTTGTTGTCCGAAAGGAGAGTTCACTAAAAAAGTCTATCGGGGGATTAGGAGAGTTGTTGTTCGAGATTACAGTTATTATCTTGGCGCGGCAGGAACGCTTTTATATGACTTGCATTGTCTTGTGCGGGCGAGCTTTGATGATAGCAGATTTGTGTATGTGCTTGGCTATTCAAGCAGCATATTCTGCGTCGTTCCAAGGATGCTCGGCAAGACTGTTCTGATAAATATGGATGGATTGGAATGGAAACGGTCTAAATGGGGCGCATTTGCCCGTCTTTATTTGCGTTTCTCCGAGTGGTTCGCCACAAAGGTCGCGGCTATGGTAGTTGTGGATTCAAAAGTTCTCGTTGATTATTACGACACCACATACGGTGTCGATGCAAAATACGCAGCGTATGGCGCGGATGTGTGTCGAACAGCAGACAAAAGTTTTCTTGAAGGGATAAAAGTTCGTGCAAATAATTATTATCTGGTCATAGCGCGTCTTGAGCCTGAAAATAACGTTGATTTAATAATAACTGGTTTCTTGAATTCGAAAAGCGGAAAAGACTTGATAATTGTGGGTCCTGCCAATACTCCGTATGGAAAATCACTAAGAAAAAGTTTTGAATGTGCGAGTGTGCGATTCATGGGGGGCATATTTGACGATAGGATTACTGACGCGCTGAGGTTTTATTCGTTTGCATATTTCCACGGTCATAGTGTCGGAGGGACGAATCCATCGTTGCTTTCGGCAGCC
>C687J35174_10007687_pt1 | contig 13816 bp, 16 predicted proteins | sample RifCSPhighO2_01_FD_35174 | JGI IMG/M metagenome (IMG submission 35174) | reverse complement strand
TTTGCACAAAACCTCATCGGCATCCGGCGCGTGGCGCGCGTGATGGCCGGCGGCCGCCGTTTCAACTTCAGCGCTGCCCTGGTCTTGGGCGACAAAAAGGGACGCGTGGGGGTGGGTCTCGGCAAGGCTGCCGATACCGCGCTCGCCATAGAAAAAGCGACGCGCGATGCGAAGAATTCCATGATCACGCTGAATCTCACCAAGACCCGCTCCATAGGGCACAACGTCGAGGCCAAGTTCTGTGCCTCGCGCGTCGAGATCCGCCCAAGCTCGGGCCGCGGGCTCGTCGCCGGCTCCTCGGTGCGCACCGTGCTGGAGCTTGCCGGTATCACCGACGTGACGGCAAAAATACTTTCACGCAGCCACAACCCCGTGAACAACGCGCGCGCCGCGATAGAAGCTCTGAAGCGCGTTTCAAAATAATGGTATGGCAGGGCTCAACACACTGAAGCGTATGACAGCTCGGGCACGGATGCGCGTGGGCCGCGGCGGCAAACGCGGGAAGACCTCTGGTCGGGGCACGAAGGGGCAGAACGCGCGTTCGGGCCGCAAGAAGCGCCCTGAATGGCGCGATATCATCAAGAAGCTTCCCAAGCGCCGCGGGTACGGCAAGAACCGCGGGCGCACCGTCGACTCGACCGTGCCGGACGCGGTGGCTTTTTCGCTCACGCGCGCCGAGGCGCTCTTCGAATCCGGCGCGGAGATCTCTCCAAAGACGTTGGCACAACGCGGTATCGTGCGGGCTCGTTCACAGCGTCCCATTAAGATAGTGGGCGGAACCCTCACCAAGAAATTTTCCTTTAAAGACGTCGCGGTCTCGGCGGGGGCCCGCGGGACAATCGAGAAAGTGGGCGGCACCATATCGCTTTTCGTTGCCCGTGCCCCCAAGGCTCCCAAACCGAAAGCTCCCCAAAAGGCATCCGCCAAGAAATCCTAAGGTTCTATGTGGGAATCATTCGTACGGAAAATGAAGCTCATCGTCGAGGACGAGACGCTCCGTTCGCGTGTCCTCTTCGTCCTGGGCGCACTCATCGTGTTCCGTTTGCTCGCGGCAATCCCCATTCCGGGCATTGATGCGACGGCGCTCCAGAATTACCTCAACAACAACCAATTCCTCGGACTCCTCAACCTTTTCTCCGGTGGCGGGTTTTCGACGCTTTCCATCATGATGATAGGCGTGTCGCCCTTCATCACCGCGTCGATCATCATGCAGCTCATGACCGTCCTCTCTCCGAAGTTGAAGGCGCTCTATCAGGAGGAGGGCGATGCGGGCCGCCAGCGCTTCACCCAGTATTCGCGCTACCTCACGGTACCGCTTGCGTTCATACAAGCATTCGGATTTTTCGTACTACTGCAACAGAACGGCGTCATCCCGCCCTTGGACCCTCTCCACACGCTCACCAACGTCTTTGTCATCGCTGCAGGCGCTCTGCTCCTCACGTGGATCGGCGAGCTCATCTCCGAGTTCGGCGTCGGCAACGGCGTGTCGCTCCTCATCTTCGCGGGCATCGTCGCCAGCATGCCGAGCGATCTCTCACAACTCGTGTTCACGTTCGATGTCTCGCAGATCCCGGTGTACCTCGGCTTCATCGTGGCAGGGGCCGTTATTGTAGGCGGCGTCGTCTTTATCACCGAATCGGAACGGCCCATTCCCGTGACCTACGCGCGTCGCGTCCGGGGTATGAAGGTCATGGGCGGCATCTCCACGTACCTGCCCTTGCGCGTCAACCAGGCGGGCGTAATGCCCATCATCTTCGCGCTCTCGTTCCTGCTTTTCCCGCAGATGATAGCGACCTTCCTCTCGAAGAGCTCCATCGCAGCGCTCTCGATACCCGCGAGTGCCGTCGAAGGGGCGCTCGCGAACCAGTGGGTCTACGGTGGACTCTACTTCCTGCTCGTTTTCATCTTCACCTACTTCTACACCGCCATCACGTTCGACCCGCAGCAGATTTCGAAGAATTTACAGAAGAACGGCGCGTTCATCCCCGGCGTGCGGCCCGGCGGCACGACCTCTGAATACCTCGGCAACATCATCACACGCATCACGCTCGTGGGCGCCTTGTTCCTCGGACTCCTCGCCATTCTCCCTCTCATTATGCAGGCATTCACGGGCATCACCGCGCTCACGATAGGCGGCACTGCGCTCCTCATCGTCGTGTCGGTTGTTCTCGACGTCGTAAAAAAGATTGACGCGCAGACTTCCATACGAGAGTATTAGCCGACATGAGCAGTCGGCACGTAGTTGTTATCGCCGGCCCTTCGGGGAGCGGCAAGAACGCCGTTATCGAAGAATTGTTGCGGCGATTCAAGAATTGTTCACTCCTCGTGAACGCGACAACGCGCGCTCCACGCGAAGGCGAGCGTGAAGGGGTCGATTACCACTTCATGACGACCGAAGTGTTCAAGAAAGCGATAGAAACAGGCGACATACTTGAGTATCGCTTCGTGCCGAACTTGGGGACGTACTACGGAACCTACAAGAAAGACCTTGAAGGCCGCATCGGGCGCGGCGAGGTAGTCCTCGCTCACAAAGACATCATCGGAGCGCGATACCTCAAAGCGCACTATGATGCAACAACGATATTCATCATGCCCGAATCCATTGAATCGCTCGAACGGCGCATCCGCGCGCGCAATCCGAGTATGACCACGACCGAACTCGCCGAGCGCATGCGCATGGTGAAGCAGGAAGTCGAACAGGACGCGCCGCAGTACGACTATCGCGTGCGCAACGTGGACGGCAAATTGGAAGAAGCGGTCGGAGAAGTCGTGGCAATCCTCAAGAAAGAGGGCTACAATCTTTAATACTATGCAGCCTATCACCGTCGCATTCTTCGGCATCTCCGGCTCCGGAAAGGGGACGCAGTGCGAGCTCCTCGAGAAATTCCTGAAAGAGAACGACTCGCGGGCAGTTGTGCGCCCGGAAATGGGGAATCTTCTCCGCACCTTCATGCAAAGCGGCACCTCGCTGTCGAAATACACCGCCGATATCGTGAACGCCGGCGGCCTCGTGCCGTCGTTCATCCCCATCTACATGCTGACGGAAATGCTCAACGAGACGTTCGACGGGACGCAGCACCTCATTCTCGACGGCACGTGCCGCCGACCCGATCAGTCGTATGCCGTGGACGATATGATGCACCTCTGGAAGCGCACGGATCTCCAGGCCGTTGTCCTCACGCTTTCGAAAGAGTCTGCCAAGAAACGTCTCATCGCGCGCGGAAGGGCTGACGACGCGACCGACGAGGCTTTGAACAGCCGTTTTGCGTGGTACGAAGAGCACGTGGTGCCTTCTATAGCAGCGCTTCGGGAACGCGGATGGACCATCCGCGAAGTAGACGGCGAACCCGACGTTGCAGCCGTTCACGAAAGCATTCTTTCGGTACTCGGACTTCAAAAAAATCCGTAATCGAATCTTTTGTACGGGATGAGTATGATAGCGACCACCGAGAAAGAGATCGCAGCGCTTCGCGAAGGCGGAAAGCGCCTGGCGCGGCATCTGCGCGTCCTTTCGGAAATGGTCGTGCCTGGTAGTACCGCCCGCGAGCTTGAAAAGAAAGCGCATGAGCTGGTCGCCGAGGACGGGGATACGCTCGCGTTCCTCGGCTACAAGAGCGGGAAGGAGAAGCATGGCTATCCTTCGGGGCTCTGTCTCTCGGTCAACGACGTCATCGTGCATTCTCCGGCGAGCGACAACGGCGCTGTGATACAAGAGGGCGATGTCGTGTGCCTCGATTTTGGCATCAAGCACGACGGTCTTTTCACCGATCACGCGGTCACCGTTATCGCGGGCAAGAAGCACCGCCCGGAAGATGAAAAATTAGTTCGCGGCACGTACGAAGCGCTCGCAGCTGGAATCGCACAGGCGAAAGTGGGCAATACCACAGGCGACATCGGCTATGCGGTCGAGCGCGTCGCCAAGAAGCACGGGTTCGGATTCCCGCGCAACCTCTCCGGCCACGGCGTCGGCCTTAAAGTACACGAAGAGCCGCACGTACCTAATTTCGGGGCACCCGGAAGCGGAGAAAAACTCGTAGAAGGCCTCGTCATCGCCATCGAGCCGATGATGACGCTGGGCGGCGGCGAGCTCTACGTGGACAAAGACGGCCATTCCTACCGCACGAAGGATGGTTCGCGCACCGCACACGCGGAGCACACGGTTTTGATAACAAAAAATGGGCCGGAGATTTTGACGAAGGAATAAAGATGGTATGGAGATGGAAACTTCCGATCCTCCGCACCTCGAAAACAAAAGACGTCGTATCGGGTTGAGAGATTTTGATTCCCGTTCGCCAGAGGAAGTGAGTAAGCTCCTCGCCAGTGATATGCGGCGCAAAGCGTTTGCGTATCTTGATACGGTGACGCCATTCCGACAAGCACAACGAGAACAGAAAAAACAAATTGCTTTAGAATTTCTCTCGCGCCGCATTGTCTCGCAGGAAATTCTAAAAAACTATCCAATGGTATACATTGGTTCCAGATTTGATATCGAATATCCGTTGGTACTTGGCGCGCGTGACATCGTGCTTGCAGATCCCGTTTTCAAGTCGGAACAGGCGGAGGGGCAAGTCGCGGCTCGCATTGAACAGTTGACGGGAGTCGCGCCTGAAAGTACCGGGAACATCATTCACTTCGATTTTGAGTTCGAAGCTGGAAAATCCGAGCATGTGAGCGTTGCATTAGTAGCCGAGGAGTATCCCATTACTCAACCTGAGAACGAAACGTGTATACCGGCGGAGACCGGCAGCGTTCTTCTTTTCGCAAGTAAAAGCGAGAAAGGGGTAGTAGGCGCGGACCCTCACATGTTGGAGAAGATAATCCCGGGCGGGGTCATTGTTGACGGACCGGATGTTGTCACGAAAGATCCCGATACAAAGTCCATGCGACGAGAACAATTGGGCCGAATGCGTCCCGTCCGGTGAATGTAGTAATGGCGAGTAGGGAAATGGGGTAGAATGCACGGATGAACATCAGCGTTTTCTGCTCGCAGTACGACGTTGCGGAGAAGTACCGGCACGCGGCGGAGGAGCTCGCGCGGCTCATTGCACAGCATAAGCACACGCTGGTATTCGGCGGCCACGACGAAGGACTGATGGGAGTCATTGCGGACACCGCACACCGGGAGGGCGGGCGAGTGGTCGGCATCATTCGGGAGCAGATAAAAGAAACGGCATATAAGGATGCGGACGAGATGGTCGTCGTGAAAGACACGCTCGAGATGAATCGCGAGCTTATCGCGCGCGGAGATGCCATTGTCGTACTGGTCGGTGGCATTGGGACCCTCAACGAATTGACCGATGTGCTCCGCATGAAAAAGAACGGCCTTCTTGATAAGCGCGTTGTCGTCGTCAATACCGATGGATTCTACGAAAAATTCAAAGAGCAGTTGGAGAACATGCAAGCGGAAGGCTTCCTCAAAAAGGAAGTCCTGGAAACGCTCCACTTTGCCGATACGCCGGAGGAGGGAATGCGGTATATTGAAAGGCATGGTTGACGTTCTTCTTGTGGGAAGCGGCGGGCGGGAACACGCGCTCGCGTGGAAATTGAAACAATCGTCGCGACTTGGGAAGCTCTACATCGCACCAGGGAACGGCGGCACCCGCAGCTTGGGCGAGAATGTGCCGCTCGAAGTAATGAACTTCGAAGGCTTGGCAAAATTCGCCGAGGAAAAGAAAGTTGGTCTCACCGTCATCGGCCCCGACGACCCGCTCGTCGGTGGCATCGTCGACGTGTTTCAGGCGCGCAACCTCCGCGTGTGGGGTCCGTCGAAATCGGCGGCACAGATAGAAGGTTCCAAGGCGTTCTCCAAACAGCTTATGCGCGACGGTGGAATCCCGACCGCGGATTTCAAAGTCTGCACCGAGTACGATGAGGCGCTTCGCTACGCGCACGAGCGTGGCGCTCCTATCGTTATCAAGGCGAGCGGACTCGCGCTCGGAAAAGGCGTCTACGTATGCGAAACGCTTGAAGAGGCAGACCGTGCGCTCAAGGAGATAATGGTGGACCGCATCTTCCAAGATTCGGGCAGCCAGGTGGTCATCGAGGAATTTCTCGACGGCCCCGAAATATCGGTGCATGCGATCTCCGACGGCAACACATACAAAATGTTTCCGCTTACGCAGGATCACAAGCGCGCACTTGAGAACGATGAAGGCAAAAATACCGGTGGCATGGGTGCCATCGGCCCGCTCCCCTTTGTGAGCGAGGCACAGATAGCCGACATTGAGACCCGCATCGTGAAGCCGACCTTCGACGCGCTCGCAAAGCAGCGGGTAGCGTTCTCCGGCCTTTTGTATCCCGGCCTCAAAATGAGTTCGCAGGGTATCAAAGTACTCGAATACAACGCCCGCTTCGGCGACCCCGAAACGCAGGTGTACATGCGGCTTTTGAAAACGGATATTCTGGATATTTTTGAGGCGTGCGTTGACGGAAAACTTGCGGAGCAGCCTATCGAGTGGAATGCGGGCTTTGCGGCCAATATCGTTATCGCTTCAGGCGGCTACCCCGATACGTATAAGAAAGGATTGCCCATCATCGGCCTTGAGGAAGCAGAAAAAGTTCAAGGTGTCGTCGTATTTCATGCGGGCACAACGTTCGACCTCGTAGGTCGAACGTTGTTAACAAATGGTGGGCGGGTGCTCGGAGTTTCGGCAATTGGCGACACGCTCAAAAGCGCGCTCGACCGCGCCTACGAAGCTATCGGAAAGATCCATTTTGAGGGCATGCATTTCCGCCACGACATCGGTGCCAAAGCGCTGGCGGGTGAATGATATAATCTAGCGATGCCTCCGACACTGGAGCGGGCGAAAGTTGCCCCACCTGCGAAATTCACCTCTCCCGAGGAGGAGCTCGCGTACCTGCGGCAGCGCGTGGCCGAGAAAGAGGGGGAGCTTGAGGTGGCGAATAACCGTTTTGAGAGCGACCGCATCGCCAAACGCGAGATTGTCGCGTACGCCTCGACGCACCCCGCGACCGTTCTGCATGAGACGGTGGTCATGCCGGAGCACGAGATGTTGCGGCACGTGCTGAAGCTCCAGCCGGAAACGCACGACGTGCAGATGGATGAACTCCTCAAAATCGTCATGTCGCGCGGCATAAGGAACGCGCTCTCGGTGTGCTCGAAGTTGAAGAATCCGCACCTTGAAGACGACTTCCATCGCATGCTGACGCGCTACGTCGCCGAAGGCCTGCCGCAGAACGGCGGTGTGCTGCCGGAAAAGATACGCCGCGCGCTCGATCTCGTCCTTTTTACCGTCGACCCGCAGGCGCATGGCGAGCGCGAGAAGCAAGACAACAGCCAGCACCGGCTTGAGCAGGTCCTCTCCTCTTCCGAACAGCTCTATGCGGGGCTCGTGTCGCTGCTGGCAAGCCACGAAGGATTCTCGCTCGAAATAGCAGTGCCCGAAGGGACCGAAGCGGCCATTTTGTATCTCGCCGTGCCGCGGCGGAAGAAAGATCTCGCCGAACGCCTCATATCGTCGGTCTTCCCCAACGCGCGCATTGCCGAAGAGCGCGGCGATTATAATATTTTCAACTACGAGGGAGAACATGCCGCGGCCTACGCGACACTTGCCCAGATCGCCGCGTATCCGATAAAGACGCCGGACCTCTTCGAACACGACCCGATGAACGTGCTCCTTGCCGCGTTTACGAAAATCGCAAAGCATGGCGAAGGCGCCGCGCTCCAGATCATGGTCGGGACGGAGGGCGACCGCTACAACCACCACTACAAGAAGATGCTTCGGCGTCTCGAGAAGGGGAAAACGCTTCACCGCGCGCTCGGCGTGCCCGAGAGCGCCATCGGTGAGGCGCTCTATGACATGGGGCACATGATGCTCAAGAGCGCGAAGCAAATACAGGACGAAAAAGACCGTGCGTTCAGACGTCAGGCCGACAAAGTGGCGGGCGAAGAGATAGAACGCAAACTCAAGAGCCGCACGGGACCCGTGACGATACGTCTCGCGGCCTCCGCCGGCCTCCGCCGCCGACAAAGCGCGTGCCAACGACATACTCGAGAACCTTATTGCGCCGTTCAACCAGTACGACGACCCTAAGGGTAATCAGCTGGTATTCAAAAAAGTCTCGAGCTGGAGCCTGAATAGCTTCCTGCGCGATTTCACCTTCCGCATTTTCGACCACTCGTACGCGATGCCCTTGAACCTCGCCGAGGTGACGGCCATCTTTCACTTCACCGCCGAGCGCGTCACGACCTCGCGCGAACTCAAGCGTTCCTTCGCGAAACAGGCACCGGCACCCGTGGAGATGCCGAGCGACGGGATCACGATGGGAGTCAATCGCTACGGTGCCGAGGAGCGGCCGGTACGCTTCAGCCCTGCCGACCGCTTGCGCCACGCATACGTCATCGGACAGACGGGTACCGGAAAGACGGGGCTTCTCAAGAACATGATCATCCAGGACATCAAGAACGGCGAGGGCGTCGCCTTCATTGATCCACACGGGAATGACATCGAAGATATTTTGGCCGCGATCCCGCCCGAGCGCGCGGGCGACGTCATCTACTTTGATCCGGCGCACACCGACCGTCCGATGGGTCTCAACATGCTCGAGTACGACCGTTCGAAGCCGGAAATGAAAACCTTCGTCGTTGACGAGGTCTACGGTATCTTCCGCAAACTCTACGCCGACGTGCCGGAGGCGTTCGGCCCAATGTTCGAACAGTACTACCGCAACGCCGTGCAGCTCGTCGTCGAGGATCCCGACTCCGGCAGCACGTTCGTCGAGATACCGCGCGTCTTCGCCGACACTGCCTTCCGCAATCTGAAACTCTCCCGCTGCAAGAACCCGATCATCGTGCAATTTTGGCGCAAGATCGCGGAGCAGGCGCAGGGCGACCCCAGCCTTGAGAACGTGGCGCCGTACATCACGAGCAAATTCGACGTCTTCCTCACCAACGACATCATGCGTCCGATCGTGAGCCAGGAAAAGTCGGCGTTCGACTTCAGGCAGATCATGGACGGCAAGAAAATTTTTCTCGCCAACCTCTCGAAAGGCCGCTTGGGCGACCGCAATACCTCGCTGCTGGGCCTCATTATCGTCTCGAAATTCTTGCAGGCGGCCTTCTCTCGCGTCGACAAAAAGGGGGAGCTCCCGGTCTTCTACCTCTACATCGATGAGTTCCAAAACTTCGCCACACCCTCCATCGGCACTATTCTCTCCGAAGCGCGTAAATACAAACTATCGCTCGTTATCGCGCACCAGTTCATCGCGCAGCTCGACGAGAAAATTAGGGACGCGGTGGTGGGCAACGTTGGCACAAAGGCGGCCTTCCGCGTGGGTACCACCGACGCGGAATTCCTCGCGAAGCAGTTCGAGCCGGTCTTCGGCCAGCAGGACCTGGAGAACCTTCCCAACCGTAACGCCGTCTGCGCGCTCCTCGTCAATGGCGTACCCGCGCGCCCCTTCTCGCTCGCGACTGAAAATCTCCCCGCCTTTGACTTCAGCGGTGTCGACGCTCTCAAAGAGCTTTCCTACCGCACGTACGGGCGCGACCGGGAAGAGGTGGAAGCCGAAATGCGCGCGAAGTTCGACGCAAGCTATGGAAAGCCCGCCATGCCCGCGTCCCTCGGCGACGCCCTCGCGGGCCTGCCCGATCCGGCGAGTTTATACCAGTAATCGTTATGATTCGAAAAATTCTTGCCACAAGTTTTGGAGCGGTGTTGCTTGCGATACCCGTGGCTGTTTCAGCCGACACGTTGACCGACCTTATGGACCAGACACGATTCCTCCTTTCGCGCGAAGCCGCGTCGCGCGTCAACTTTGATTTGTCGAGACCAAGCTGCGTCGTGATGACGAGCACGAAAACCGCGCGCGTGGGAGAGGCCTTTCTTTTCGCCTGGGGCTCCTTCGGCATAGACACGACGCTCGGCAGAAATGGCTGGGCTCCGAACGGCGCATACAATATCGTCGTGAGTGCGCCGGGAACGTACCAATACAAACTGTCATTTACCGGAACCGGCGGCACGACCACGTCGTGCGAGACGCGCGTCGTTGTGAAATAGTGGCCGAAGTGATACATTGTCGCTCATGAAAGAACACCCAAGCAAAGAACGCACGCTCGTTATCATCAAGCCCGACGGCATTCAGCGCGCGCTTATCGGTGAGATACTAACCCGCTACGAGCGCCTCGGCCTCAAGTTGGTCGGCCTCAAGCTCATGGTGCCGACACCAGAACAGGTGGAAGGGCACTACACGCTCGACCCTTCTTGGCGGCGGGTGACGGGGCAGAAGACGATTAAGAATTACAAAGACCGCGGCCTCACACCGCCCTCCGAAGACCCACTCGAAATAACCGCCAAGATACTCAAGAATCTCAAGAAATACCTGACCGCCGGCCCTGTTATCGCGATGGTGTGGGAGGGCGCGCACGCGGTGGAGCTTGTCCGCAAAGTGACGGGCGGCACGGAGCCACGCGGAGCCTCGGTAGGCACTATCCGTGGCGATTTCGTGCTTGATTCGTACGTCATGTCGGATGCCGACGACCGCGCGGTGCGCAACCTTATCCACGGTTCCGGCTCCGTCGAGGAGGCCAACATGGAAATACCCCATTGGTTCAAAAAAGACGAAATAATAGACTACAAAGTCAGCCGCGAAGACGTACTGTATGCGAAAGAACTCGAAGGAATTCTCGAGTAGCGGACTTATTTTCGTCCGCTGCATTTTTCCACTTGCATTTGAAATGGCGGTGGTATAATTGGAACCAGCGGTAGGTATAACACCTGCTGGTAATCGTTAGGGAGTTCGAATCGCTTCACACCCTTGGGTATGAATGCTGAGAACACCCACCTGGTTAAACCCAGGCTTGCCGTACTTGCCGCACCAAAATAACTCCGCGTTCGCGGGGTTGTTTTGTTCCGGAGGCGGCTCATATTTGAAACAAAAGCTCACGTAGCATGGTATTATTGTGAAACTATGTCCCAATCGAAGCGCATCATGCACCCCAATCATGTGGCGGTGCCGAGGAATTTTTGCAGACTGCCCGGCGCATACGGCGTCGCGAAGATATGCGTCTCGGGCGCTGCGGAGACGGGCCACTGCGGGCTCGATGCTTTCGAGAAAGCGAAAGAGGCCGGACGCGAGATAGCAAAACAAGGGGCTATCATTACCACGGGGGCGACGACCGGCTTCCCGATGTACGCCGCGATGGGTGCCAAAGACGAATGCGGATTCTCCATCGGATTCTCACCGGCGGCGACCGAGCGCGAGCACTCGGAGACGTACAAGCTCCCGCTCGATTATATGGACGTCATCGTGTACACAGGCTTCGGCTACTCGGGCCGCGACCTCTTGCTCGTGCGCTCTTCGGATGCGGTCATCATTGGATGCGGCCGCATCGGAACGCTGAACGAATTCTCGGTCGCATTCGAGGACCACCGCCCCATCGGCATTCTCGAAGGCACCTGGGAGACCGACGAGATACTCCGCCGCGTCATCGAATCGGCCCACCGACCCAACCACAAGATAGTCTATGATTCCGACCCGAAAGCGATGGTCGAACGCTTGCTCGAGATGGTCGTCAAAGACAAAGAGGCGACCAATCTCGTCTACAACAGTCCCGACAAGTGGGACCAGACTGGCAAGAACGCGGACTACATTCTCTAGAGGTCGTACACGAATAGCTGGTGCTGCCCGTGCGCGCCACTCGTCGTGGAGAGCTGGTGCACGGAGGTTGGCGTTCTTCCGAGGAGCCGGAACGCCCGCGAGGCGAGCCGCACATGTGTCCCTTCATGCGCAATTTTTTTCGATAACAGTTCCATAGCCGAAGGTACGAGGTACGTGTAGATATGAGTGGCAGCAGAGAGGTCAGAGTCGAATAAATTTCCTCGCACAAAGGTCAGATTTTTTAGATTACGCCGCATGCGGGCACGCAGGCGCGCGTATGCACAGAGAAGTGGATTCCTCTCTATCCCGACGCATCGCACTCCCGGGTTCCGGATAGCGCACTCAAGCAGGAGCGAACCGTCGCCGCATCCGAGGTCGTAGACAACGTCGCCAGCCTTTACCTTCAGGGCTTCAAATATCGTGTCGAAATACGCCCGCGGCGTCCGCAGGAACGGCGAGCGCATTTGTTTCGAAAAATGAACGATGAGAAAGTCTGCGCCGATAGCGACAACGATGAGGAAAAGGAACGCTTGTATCGCGAAGGAAACCACGGAAGATATATCCATGGTGCAAGCCTATCATCTCGCAAGACTATTTGAGCGACTGCGTGAGACGAGCGAATGTTTCCGGGTAGTCTTTTGCAAGTTCCGAAAGGACCTTGCGGTCGAGCGCGATACTGGCCCTTTTGAGGGAGCTGATGAACTTCGAATATGAAAATCCGAGCGGGCGAGCGGCCGCGTTGATGCGGAGCGTCCAGAGATTGCGGTACTCGCGCTTCTTGGCGCGGCGGTGACGGAAGGCGTGTACGCCCGCGTGGGCGATAGCTTCTTTGGCCATGCGCTCCTTGCTCCCGCGACCGAATCGGTAGCCTTTCACCTGCGCAAGCACGTTGCGTCGGCGTTTCAGTTTTGTAGTACCTCGTTTGACGCGCGACATATAGTAATTATCGAGGGAGAAAACGACTACGGTCCGCGATAGACATCTGGGCGGAGGCCTGCCGATTGCGACGCATGCGGCCCTTTCCGGACTCCTTGGCGTTGAAGTGATTGTGCCCCGGTACGCGCGAGACTATCTTGCCGTTCTTGCTGCGGCGCAGGCGTTTGGTGAATGATTTGTTGGTTTTCATATATTCTGCAATGAGAAACCGCGTCAAACGCGGTCGGACCAGTATGCCTGAAAAGGGAGAAAAAGCAAGAAGTTCTCACGCCAGCTCTTGTGCCGTCGCTGTCTGCGCCTGCTGGCGCAGCGCTGCCTCTCGGGCCGTCTTGGCCTCCCGGCACGACTTACTAGTCGCCTGCGAGACACGGCACAAAAGCCGCCGCTCAAACTTCTTGCGGAGAGGTAGAGGCCGGAGGAAGAAGTGTTTCTTTTTTTGGCTGTGATGCTTTTTTCGAAGGGTCGCGTTCGATGACCACCGAAAGACCCTTCGGGCCCTTTTGTATCGCCTCGGCCACCCGGTAGCTTTCGGGGATAACGGCGAGGAAACGCTCCAGCCGTTCCTTGAGGAACTCAAACTCCATGTATTTGTAGCGGCCCCAGAGGAAGAGATCGACCTTCACGCGGTGACCCTCTTTGAGCCACGCGGCGGCCTTCGACGCCTTGATGTGCATGTCGCGCTCGGAGGTGCCTATCTTCACCTGCGTCACTTTGGTCTCGGTCACGTGCGCCTTGGACTTCACGTCCTTTTCTTTCTTCTTTTGCTCGTACTTAAATTTGCCGTAGTCGGTGATCTTCGCGACCGGCGGATTCGCGTTGGGCGATATCTCGAGGAGGTCGAGGCCAAGCTCGTGCGCCTTGGCGAGCGCGTCGCGCGTCTCCATGACGCCCAAATTCTCGCCCTCGGGGCCCAAGACNCGNACTTGCGGCGCGCGGATGCCCTCGTTCATNCGGACNCGNGTTTTNTCCGCCTGCGATGTGTATTTNGTGAATCCCATTTGTCGCGCGCACTATACCACGGAACGAAAAGTCAGGGAAGAATCATTACTCGGAGTCGTAATCAAAGGGAATCGTTTTTTGGCTGCCCGGCACACCCCCGAACGGTTTCAAGTACTGCAGAATACCGAGCACGGCGGTCTTCAGGTTGGCCAGTATCGACTGGAACGTGGAAAGTTGCTGGGGAGTATACGGCGAAGCTTGCGGACTTTGTGCGAGGTCGGGGGAGGTGAAGGTTTGTTGCGAAGAGGGTGCGAGCTGGTAG
>C687J35174_10007679_pt1 | contig 13824 bp, 13 predicted proteins | sample RifCSPhighO2_01_FD_35174 | JGI IMG/M metagenome (IMG submission 35174) | reverse complement strand
TGATTACTCAAATGATATCGATATGGGCACAGATCGCAATATTTCTGATTTTGTCTTGCTTCCTCATCAATCTCATGACCTTATCAGTCATCTTTTCTTCTGCCATGTTGGGAGAAAACTTAAAATGCTGCTTTTAAACCTTTTCTTTTAGCAAGGTGTATTTATTATAACTAAACAGTAGTAAACAATAGAAAGATTTATAAACAAAAAATAGACTAAAGCTTTATGAAAAAATTAAGGACATACAATGAAATAATGGAAGATTGCGCTAGAAATTATGCTCATCAAGAAGAACTGAGCAAGAGGCTGCATGAAGCCTTTTTAAAAATAAAAGATCAAATTAACGAACAAGATTTTAATGCGATAATCTCTGCTTTCAGGCCTTATATAAGCTCAACAAATAGATCTACGGATCTTAACGCTGAATTATTTGAAAAAGGAACATATGATGTGACTGGTTTAAGGGCAAAGGGATTTTTTCATGAAGAATTAAACAAATTCTTGCCAAGAAGCAAAGAAAACCTGGCCATGCTTATATTTGACATAGATCACTTTAAAAAATTAAATGATAATGTTGACCATAACTATGGCGATATTGCTTTGTACAAAATAGCCCAAAAATCACAAGATATATTGCTGGATACAATAGTTGACGATGAAGAACCATTTATTGCAAGATATGGTGGTGAGGAAATTTTCGCAGCAATATTAAACTACAAGAAAGATGAAACTGATCTCTATAACAGGGCAGAGTTGTTAAGAAAAGGCATAGAAACACTATACTTGCCTGAATCCGATATGGACATACCTAAAAAATTTTCACATAGGTCAATTACAATAGCAGGCAAGATATATGATCCATCTGACATCAGCATAGTGGCTTTTAGAGACAAAATAGATAAGGAATTGGTACAGGCAAAAAGGCATAAAAGAAGGAATACAGTTAGCATAATACCTAGAAAAGAGTATCAAAAGGGTTAAAAAGATTAAGGTCTTATAAAATGGCATATCACCCCTCAAAAATGAAACATCATGGAATTATAGAACATAATGAAGGTAATACATCTTTTAATTATCTGGAACCCATGCTAAAAATGGCTGGTGATTCAGCATATGTCTTATCTATTTCAAAATCAAACTTAAGCGCTGAAGGTATAATCTCAAAATTAAAAGGTAAATTTGGAAAGGACTCTTCTGTTATAGGTGTTCTTCCATTGGCAGATATTATAGCAGTTATATTGAAGAAAGATGAGTCAAAAGCACAAGAGATATCTGATTCCATATATAATCTTACAGGCAAATATGTCGGCCGTTTCGAATGTGATTCTAAAAAAAATACTATGAAATTATATTCTGCTCTTAGTCAGGCTGCACAAGCTGCGGAAAAAGAACAAAAAAACAACAGGCTTTATGATCCAGCAAAAGATTCTTTAGAGGGCCAATTAGGAGTATTTTAATCTCGTATCAATAAAACTTATAAACAGTTTCTAGCTTTTAACTTGCATGTTTAAATCATTAAAGGATATAACACTTAACTCTCTGCTTTCTATAATCTTAAAAATAGCTTTGATAATACTTTTTCCATACCTTATTTACAAACAACAATATCTGTTTGCATTGTCTGCATTGATTGCAATAATACTTTCATTGATACCAGCAATGCTAAAAAGAAATTATAATATCAACCTGCCATGGGGTATTGATTTTTTGATTACATTTGCTTTATACTTGCATACATTGGGCTTAACATTCAAGTGGTATAAAACAATCCCTTATTATGACATTTTAACCCATGTCCTTGGCACTGTTGTTATTGCATTGCTTGGTTTTATAATAGTTTATACATTGCATTTCACCAGAAAAGTAAGGCTATCCATACCATTAATTGGATTATTTACAGTCGTCTTTGCAATAGCTGTTGGCTCTTTATGGGAGATTGGAGAATTTGCAACAGATAAATTGCTTGGAACAGAAGCCCAAAGAGGAAATTTTGATACCATGAAAGATTTGATATTCGATACATTAGCTGGAATTGTAACAGCCATAGCAGCTATGTTTTATGTAAGATATGCTCCAAAATATAAGCTTTCTGAAATAATACACCCATTTGATATGCTGCTGAGCATTAAAAATAAAAAGAGATTCAGCAAGCTTGTTCTGTTTGGTAATGGTGTTTATTCTAAAAAAGAGGAGTATAAGAAATAATAAATTTTAATAAAAAAATAATCAAAAGATAAAATATGTTAAAGCAACAAAAGCCATGCTGATTAAAACCATCAGTGCATAAACCAATTTATTCCATCTTAATATCTTAACACCGTCAAACTCCCAGAAAGGCAGCATGTTAAACAAGGCAATGAAAGAATTGATGTAAAAGCCATAGAAGGTTATGCTCTTAAATATGCCTAAGCCAAAAAATGATAATACTAAAAAGAAAACTGCCAGCATTATGTTAACCAATGGCCCCATCGCAGATATCCTGCCATATTTCTGTTTTGTTAGATTGCCATGAATCATTACAGCCCCAGGCGCTGCAAATATAAATCCAAAAAAGCTCATAACAAGAGCCAATATCAGCATCGCATCGAAAGACCTGAATTCAGCCCAGCAATTGTATCTTTGGGCTAGATACTTATGCCCCATTTCGTGAAGCAGAAAGGCAATTCCAACTGTAAAAGCAGATATAACGAGATTCATCAAAAAAATAGTTACGTCCAACTCATGAGTTAGCAATATGCTGAATGCTGTTGAAATTGCGATCCAGCCCTTCAATAAATCCCTTTTCTCTGTAGGTGAAAATTGCATTTTATTGATATCCAAGCTTCTTTTATTAAACAAGTTTTACTAGGTCGCTTGTTTTCCAAACTTTAATTTTATTCTGTTTTTCAAAATGCTTATCATCAGACCAGATATCCGAATTAGTTGCCAACGCAGCAGCTATAAATGGAGTATCATCAGGGTCTATTGCATCCATAATTTTACTAGCTTCCTCCAACCTTTCTAAGATTATAAAGTCATCTATTAAAATAATCTTTTCTTTTAATTTCTCCATGAGCGATTCAAATTCTATTTTGTTAATCTTTGCTTTTTTTAAGATAGTTTCTTTATACGCCCTAATTTCTTCTTCTGAAAAATTGATTGTAATTAACTCTGCTTTAATATGGGTTATAATATGCCTAGATATTGAATTCTTTATCAGAGCTGAAATAATTACATTTGTGTCGACAACAAGCCTCATTTAACGAACCTTTTGCGTATTTCGTGTTTAATCTTGTGACCTATTTCTTCAGCATCACTTTCAGTAAGGGTACTTTTGCTTAATAATTTCTCCATCCAATGCAGTTCCCTTATCTTTTTTTCAAATGCCTGCCTTGCTACATCACTCCATTTAAGCTCTGAATGAGCCATCATTTCTTTGTGTAACTTTTCTGGTATTGCTAAAGTCATATTTGCCATTTTTCAAACCTCCTTATTTGTAATATGTGCAACCACATATTTAAACCTTTCTATATAATTTATAAATATGGTTATTTTGCCATAATTATGCTGAGCTTGGGTATTGATGAGGCAGGCAGAGGGCCGTGTGTGGGTAGCTTGTTTATAGTTGGAGCAATGTTCAAAGAGAAAGACTTAGGTAAATTAAAAAGCATAGGCGTTAAGGATTCTAAGTTATTAACGCATAAAAAAAGAGTTGAACTTGAAAAAGAAATAAAAAAAATAGCAAACAAATTAAAATCATTAAAGTAGCACCCCAAGAAATAGACAGTGCTGTTGATGGTGATAAAAGCATGAATTTAAATTGGCTGGAGGCAATAAAACAAGCAGAAATAATAAATGAATTAAAGCCAGATAAAGCCATAATAGACTGCCCAAGTCCGAATTGCAATGCTTACGAAAGGTATCTAAGAAAATTGTTAAATAACCAAGAAATAGAATTAATTATTGAACATAAAGCTGACAAAAATTTTGTTGAATGCAGCAGTGCGTCAGTCATCGCAAAAGTGGAAAGAGAAAAAGAGGTCGAAGCCATAGAAAAAATGGTTGGCGAATCCATTGGTTCTGGTTATAGCTCAAATACAATATGCCAGAAATTTATAAAAGACAATTTTGAGAAATATCCTGGGTTATTTAGAAAATCCTGGTCTACTTGGAAGAATCATAATCATATGAAAAAACAAAAGAGGCTTGAAGAGTTTTAATTAGGTTAATTTTGTAAAAAAAGGCATGCCAAAAACCACTTGAAGAGCTCGCTTTCTTTTTCTGCCTACAGGTTTATCTTTTAGTGCAGCTAAACCATATTTCAAATAAGAACGCCACATTCCTAATCGATATATATACTAAGATCTGATTATAAAAATATATACAAAAATTCAATCAAAAAAGCTTATAAATAAAAAGATGGGTTAAAACAGCTGACAACAATGACCATAATAAAAGAGCTGAGGCTAAGGGGTTTTAAATCATTTCCAAAGCTAGTTGAGATACCATTTGATTCTGGCTATAATACTGTAATAGGTGCAAACGGATCGGGAAAATCTAATTTGGCAGATTCAATATGTTTTGTTCTTGGCAAGACATCAGCTAAATCATTAAGGGCAGAAAAATCAGCTAATTTAATATTCCATGGCGGCAAGAAGGGTCAGCCTGCAAAAGAAGCTCAAGTAGACATAGTGTTTAACAACGAAAAAAAAGATTTTCCAATGCAAACAAATGAAGTTAAAGTCACAAGAATTGTAAGGCAGAATGGCAATTCTATATACAAGCTAAATGAAGATGTTGTAACAAGGCAGCAGGTTGTGGATTTATTGAGTGCTGCAAAAATTGATCCAGACGGCCACAACATAGTTTTGCAGGGCGATATAGTCAGCTTCATGGAGATGAAACCAGAAGAACGACGCGAGTTAATAGAAGAAATTTCAGGCATTTCAATATATGAAGACAAAAAGCAAAAGGCAATGAATGAATTAGAAAAAGTTGATTCAAAATTAAATGAAGCCACAATAATATTAACTGAACGTGAAACTTACATGAGAGAGCTTAAGAAAGAGCGAGACCAGGCTGAAAAGTACAAAGGGCTTGAAGGCAACATCAACAGCAACAAGGCAACTTATATTCATCTGCAAATAAAAGAAAAAGAAGAAAAAATGGATGAGATAGAAAAACGCCTAAAAGAGCAGCAGAATGAAGTCGGGAGGTATGAAAATGAATTAACAGAATTAACAGAATTAATAGCAAAGAGAAAAGAAGAAATAACATCTATAAACAATGATATTGAAGAAAAAGGGGAGGTAGAGCAAAAGAAGATAGCTGTTGACATTGAAACATTAAAAACAGACCTTGTTAAAAATACCTTAAGGCTTGATGCCTGCAAAAATGAGCTAATCAAGATAGAAAGCAGGAAAAAACAGCTTGAATCAGATTTATCAGAAACCAGCAAGAAATTAGATGAATTAAAAGACAAAAGATCATCAATAGAAAGGGAAATCAAGACATTAAGCATAGAAGATGCAAGAACAAGTGAAGAAATCAGCAAATTCAAGGAAAAGCATAACTTAAAATATGATATAGTCAAAAATATAGATGAGATTGATTCTTCTCTGGATTCATACCAAAATCAGTTGAACGAAATCATGCTCAAAAAGCAGGAAAAGCAAAGAGAGCTTGATAAAATTCTTTTTGAAATTAGCAGCTTGAAGATAACAGAAAACAAGGAAAAGCTCGATGAATTAAAAAATTTAAGAGGCAATTTCAAGGACATAACATCTGAATTAAGCAAATCTCTAAATGAACTGGATGCAACAGCCTCGCAGCTTGGAAGAACAAGAAAATCAATAATAGAGCTTAATGAAAAACTAGCCGTCCTTAATGCAAAAAACATTGGCTTAAAAGAGTTCAGCTCCTTTGACATAGCAATCAGAAAAGTGCTTGACCTNAAGGAAAAAGGCGTTTATGGAATGGTCTCAGATCTCGCAAGGATACAAAGCAAATATTCAACAGCATTGGAGGTTGCAGCAGGCCCAAGGATAAAAAGCATTGTCGTAGATTCAGACCTTACAGCATCAAAANGCATTAGCTATTTGAAAGACAACAAGCTTGGCGTTGTTACATTTCTCCCATTAAACAAAATTAAGTCAAAGCCTATTCCAAATGAGATTTCTCCAATATTGTCAATGCCAAATGTAAATGGGCTCGCAGTAAAACTGATAGAATATGACAATAAATTCAAGGATATCTTTAATTATGTTTTCGGTTCAACAGTAGTTGTTAATGATATAGCTACTGCAAGAAAAATCGGAATTGGCCGTGCAAGAATGGTTACTTTAGATGGTGATTTGCTGGAAACATCAGGTGCTATGATTGGCGGTTTCAGAAGAAAAACCCTAAGCTTCAAAGAAAAGGATTTTGATGCTAATATAGAATCTTTAAACGCAGAGCTTGAAAAGAACAAAAAGCTTCTCGATATTCTTGAAAACAATGAAGATGGATTAAATGAAAAAATAAAAGGCCTAAGGAATAAAAAAGCAACATTGGAGGCAGACATCTTAAAGTTTGAAAAAGCCTATGGAATTTCTGACCTTGAGGAATTAAAAGAAAAGCAATCTTCTCTATTAGAAAAAGAAAAAGACCTGAATAAATGGCTCAAATCATATGAAAATGATGGTTCTTCAATAGCATCAGAAGTCAACAAGTTAAGATTACTAAAATCAAAAATAAAAGAAAAGGCAGCAGACCAAAAGATAACAGATGTTTTAAGCAAATTAGAGCAGGATAAGCAGAATATAAAAGAAAAAATAATCTCGCTGAAATCGGATTTTTCTTCTTTAGAGCACCAGCAGCTTCCGATGTTTAGTTCAGAAAAAGATAAGATATTATTAATCATGAAAGAGCATAACAAAGAGAAAATGAGCTTTACAGATGAAATAACTGATTTAAATGACTTAATAAAAGAGCAAAGGTCACAGTTCAAAGAAAAAGAATCAATGCAAAAGAAGTTTTTCTCAGATTACCATAGCTTATTTTTAAAGAGGGACAAATTAAATGAAGATATCAAGAGAAAGGAGATGACAACAGTAAAGAATGAAGAGCGCATTAAATCAATACAGCAAAGGATTAACACAATAAGCATTGACAAAGCTAAGGTGATATCAGAGTTTGCTGGGTTAAATAAGGAATTCGAGCAATTTAAGGATGAAAAAATAAGACGTGGCTTGAATTTAAACGAATTAAAAGATGAAATCAATAAGTTTGAATCAATGCTTAAAAACATGGGCAATGTTAATTTAAGGGCATTAGACATCTACAATGAGGCTGAAAGGGAATACAACGAAATACTTGAAAAAACATCCAAATTAAAATTTGAAAAAGAAGACGTTCTCAAGATGATGCAGGAAATTGAATCTAAAAAAGGTGATATGTTCATGAAAACCTTCAGAGTAATATCAAGCAACTTTAAGACAATATTCAGCAACCTCTCAACAAAGGGTGAAGCTAGCATGTACATAGAAAATGAAGAGGACATCTTTAATTCAGGCGTTGACATAAAGGTAAAAATCATAGGCAATAAATCTTTGGATATAAGAAGCTTGTCTGGCGGTGAAAAATCAATGGCTGCTTTGGCTTTCATATTTGCAATACAGGAATACCAGCCAGCATCTTTCTACTTGCTTGATGAAGTAGATGCGGCATTAGACAAGACAAATTCAGATTTATTAAGCAAGCTAATAAAGAAATACTCTGATAAGGCCCAGTATATTGTAATATCGCATAACGACACAATTATTACAGAAGCAAATACAATATATGGCGTTTCAATGCAGAATGACATTTCAAAGGTTGTTTCCCTGAGGATTTAGATATATATTCATATAATTAATAAAAAAATTTATTTATTGAAGAATAAAGAAAGAGAAAAAAAAGAAAAGAGGAGGGTCTTCTCTCTTAGCTCTTAGTATTTTGGATAATAGTAATAGCTTTGGCCTTCGCCAGCGCCAGGTTCATCATCGCCTTTTCTTGTAAAAGCAACAACCAAACCAACTATTATTAATACTACAACTAAAACTAAAACCCCAATCAGTAAAGCCTGTTTAACATCTCCGCCAAACAAACCGCTTGTTGCTGTTTCTTTGGTTACATCAGCTGTTAAACTTACTTCTTGCACTATTGTACTTCCTGATTTTAACTTTGCTACAAATGAGTGCCTTCCTTNTGATGCATCTTCTTTTGTCTTTAAATAGACAACAAATTCACCAGTATTATCAGGCTGTACTGTAACAAAACTTGGCTCGACTCTTGCATCAGCAAACAATTGTTCACCAGATACTTCTAATGAGTATAGTGCTGGTTCGCTTCCTAGGTTGGCCACCATTATCTTATAACCAACTTCAGAATCTTGAGCAACTGTCTTTGATGTTGAATCTACGCTTACAACAGTTTCTGATTTCTTCTCTTGTGCTTGTGTTTCATCTGATCCCTTGACNGTTATTGTTTCTCTTGCTGTTTCTACGNTGTGTCCTCTGTTATATTCAACTCTTACTTCAAGGTCGTAACTTCCTGTTTTTGCATCTTCAGGAATTCTTAGCAAGATTTCATTGCTGGACATTGAGTCTTCCTCATCTTCATTGTCTTCATTGTTATCTGAATCTTCATCAGCTGTTAACTCGTCTATATAATCTCTTGCTGATACGCCTAATTCAGGTATGCTTACAACAATCTTAATGTCTTCTTCTTTTTTAGCTCCAAGGTCTTCAACTCTTACTGTTACAAACAATGGTCTGCCAGCTTCTATTGTTGAATCTGGTCTTATTATGACATCTTGTATGTTCAAGTAATGCCTTGGCTCTTGTATTCTTAGAACATAGTTCTTTTCAACTTCTTCATCGTCGTCATAAACTCTTATTCTCAAGCTATAATCATCACTTGCTTCTAGGTCTTCTGGTATTGACAATCTTAAAACTTTCCTGTAATCAACACCTGCTTCTACTTCAAATATGTTAGATAATGCTTCAACATCATCATATTCATATCCGCCAATATAGGCTTTAACTCTTACATCATCTGAAGAGCCGTTTCCTTCAATAAACACCTCAACAACTGAGTCTTGACCTCTTTCTACAAATACAGAATCTCCATTTTCTACAGCTACAATATCATCAACTTCTACATGGTCAATTTCAAAGTTTGCTGCTGATACTGTGCTTATACCTACTAGCATCACTATTGTTAATAGGAATGCTGCAAATAATTTGTTTTTCATATTCTTTAACCCTCCTCTGGTCTTTTTTGAGCTTTAATGTATATTTTATAGTACAAATGTTATTATTGTCTGGTTATAACNTATATATAAACTTTATGGTAGTAAAAAATATAATCATTCTACCTTAAAAGTCATATATTCAATTATAGTTTCACTGCTTGTATATGCTGTAACCTTAACAACNTACTCCCCTTTCTTTGCATTATAAGGCACTTTCAAACCTAGCAAGTTCCATCTTCCTGCCTTGTCATTCAAGTCAAAATTTACCATGTCTTCACTAGTTAATCCTAACTCTTCTATTCTTGCTCTTAATTTTATCTTTTCATTTACATTGCCAAGATTCTTTACCTTAACATAAACATCTATATTATCCCCAGCTTTTATCTTGAAATAATCATCAACAAAAGCAGAGCTTATTTCTATATTATGCACATCGCAGTTTCTTGCTTCTATTGTTTGTGATATTGTTGTCGCAACATTATTTGTGTCTGTTGCTGTTATTGTTAATGTATATTGGCCTTTATTTAGGTACTTGTGCTTTGCTGTCATGCCATTTGCTGTTGACCCATCGCCAAAGTCCCATAGCACATTTACATCGCCTTCAACATCAAATATTTTTGCATTAAATGTAGTTGTTTCCCCCTCGCAGACAGAGCCCTCTTCAAATATTACAACAGGTATATCATTTATAGGCAATACATTTACCCTAAATATGTCTATTACAACATCTGAGCCGTCTGTCATTCTTACAGTTACATCATTGTACCCATTCTGATCTTCCCTTGTTGTGCAATCTATATACCTATTTGAATCTAAAACGCAATCAACAATACCTGAATTGCTTTGCGCTATTATTGAAAATGTTAACTGATTATCAGGTGTATTTGGGTCAAATGCATACTGCCATATGTCTACCAAGTTATTGTTGAATCCTGAATCTTCATCTACAGTTTGATCTGGTATGTTCATGCTAGGCTGCTGGCAGTTTATGCTATTGTCTATTTGGCCATCACAGTCGTCATCTATTCCATTGCACAGTTCTGTTGTTGGATTTATTGCACCCTGGCAGCTTCCATAAGCACCCCATTGGCTATTGCCCTGGCATATTCTTGTTTGGCTTCCTAATCTGCATGCTCCAACATTAGAAACACCGCATGATTGTGTTTGTGTTTGTCCTGGAGTGCATAATTGTGCTGGACCTGTTGTGCTTATTGCCCTTGCAAAAACCCAGCTTATATCAGCGCCATAATTATCTTTTGGTAAATCTTGTCCATTGCACCTGTCATTGCCATTGGCTTTTATTTTAACATACCTGTATTTCTCATTTTCATTTACGCCATGTAGGCTAAATTCTGAAGTACCGCACCCAGTGCCGACATACATCCAATGTGAAAGGTCATTTGAAACATAAACCTTGTAACGCTCTTTAACACCGCCTTCTCTAATCTTTATATCCCAACCTGAATTTGCATTTACTATTTCTTCTCCAACACCCATATCCAAAATCAATTTGCCATCTCTAGCTTTGCAATATGGCTTAGCTGTTTCTTGCCTGTTGCAGTACTTTCCATTTCCGACTATTCTTCCGCTATTAGCTTTTTCAGTACAATGAGCGCCAACTGCAGCAGCATCATTGTCTACTCCATCAGCTTCAAGCGAACCCCAGCACCATGCAGTATTTTCAGTTAAGCTATGAATGAATGTATTTGCAAAGCATCTTGCATCAGCTGTAGCTGTATTATCACCGCAATTGAAAACTGCAGCATAAGAAGCATTTGAAACTGATACAAGGGCCAGCAATAAAAATAAGGCAATTCCCCAAAATTTGAATGTAAAAACATTTGTAATCTTCTTTTTTAACAAACCAAATCCAGAAGCTTTCTTTTTGTTTTTTGATGTCATTTAATATTACCTCCAAATAATAGTTATTTATAATATACACTAACAAGTGGAAACAACTAGTATTTAAAGATTTCTGTGCTAAAGATGTAGTTATTAATAGGTAATTAATTATATGTTAATAAGCATTTATTATAATTGATATGGATATTTTACAAAGATTATTATTGAAAATATATTGAAAATATATTGAAAATATATTGAAAATAGTTTGGGGACGCCAGGATTTGAACCTGGATCCGACGGTCTGGAGCCGACTATTCTAGCCGGGTTAAACTACGTCCCCTTAAGCTCAGAATATGTTATCAATTATTTATAAAATGTTCTGATTATATAAATGCAAGAGAAGTTACTATGTAATAGTAATATTTATTAACAGATAAAATATAAAGAAAATTGAATGAAGCATCAAATAAACACACTGAAAGAATTTTTAAAGGACAAAAAGTACTTGATACTCGTTATTATATTATTTGCAGCATTTTCAGCAATGCTGATATTTTCATGGAACTTGATTTTGTTCAGGGATATGTATGNTAGAAAAGATTTGTGGACTGCATGGAACATTTTCTTCTTGTTTTCAATANCGCTATTGTCAAGCCTGATAGTATCTTATAATGTGAAGNTTATCAAAAACGAGATAAAAGCGAAGAAAAGCTTTCTTGCAGTATTGCCTTCTTTTTTTGCTTCAGCATGCCCTACATGCGCGCCTTTGATATTGTCATTTGTCAGCACAACATATGCAATAGGCATGGCACTGGCGAAAGTGGGTTTCTACATTAAAGCTGCTTCTTTGGTTTTGTTGTTTGTTACATTAATGTACATTCTCTCGCCAAAAGTGTGCAAAATCAAACAATAGATAATTTTTTAAGCAACTTTCTTTCGATTTATAGTTAAGCGTCAGTAGTTTAGTGGCAGAATTCCGGCCTTCCAAGTCGGAGACTCGGGTTCAAATCCCGGCTGACGCAACCTTTTTAATAATACAATTATTGCAAATATTTTTTATTAACCTTATAAAATTATCCGTCAATACTTTTAAATATCTTTAATTCTGTTCATATTTATGGCAAACACAGTAATGGCCTTTGTAAGCCACAGTGATGATGAGGTAATAGGGTGTGGAGCAACCTTAATAAAATACAAAAAAGAAGGAAAAAATATAGTTGTGATCATATTCTCATACGGTGAAAAATCTCATCCTCATCTAAAAGAGGAAGTAGTAAGCGAAGCAAGGCAAAAGGAAACAGAAGAAGTAGACAAAATACTTAACAGGGAAACAATTTTTTTAGGTTTTGAAGAAGGAAAAATAAAGCAGGAAGCAAAAGAAAGAAACATAAAAGAGCAGATAAGAGTATTAGTAAAACGCTATAATCCAGAAAAGATATTTACTCATTCTTCATCAGATCCGCATCCAGATCATAAAGCAGTTAATGAAGTTGTGATTAATATTCTTAAGGCAATAAAATACAAGGGCAGCATTTATGCATTTGAAGTCTGGAACATATTGAATGAAAATACTCCTGCAATTTACATAGACATTTCAGAGACATTCAATCTGAAAAAAAGAATGCTAAAAAAATTCAAGAGCCAGAAATTTTCAATATATCCTTTATGGCTCCCAATATGGTATAGGGCCAAATCCTATGGAAAAAAATGCGGCTGCAAATATGCTGAAAAGTTTTACAAGATACAATGAAATCTTCGTGCGGGTATAACTTAAAGTTCATAATCTCGTGGGGCTGTAATCTAACTTGGCCATGATGTGTTCTTGGGCCTTCACAAACACAAACTAATTAAAACCGAAGTTAGAAAAGATTATAAACCCTTTATTTTTCAAAAGCAATATGACACAAGAGCAACAATTTTTAGTTCCACTGGACCAATATTTGAAAGTTGGACTTCATATAGGAACAAAATTCAGGACAAAATACATGGAGCAGTTCATTTACAAGATAAGGCCTGACGGCTTGGCTGTTCTTAATGTGCAAAAAATAGATGAAAGAATAAATGTTGCAACAAAATTTTTATCTCAATATGCCCCGCAGGATATCATAATTGCATGCAGGAGGGACAATGGCCATAAAGCAGTTGAGTTATTTGCAAAATTAACAAATATTCACGTTATAAAAGGCCGTTATCCACCAGGCGCATTGACAAATTCCAACCTGGACACATTTACAGAAACTAAATTGCTTTTTGTTGTTGACCCATGGCCCGACAAAAATATTGTCCTTGATGCAGTTAAAGTGGGAATACCAATAATCGCCTTATGCGATACAAACAATGAATCAAACTTCTTGGATTTAGTTGTTCCATGCAATAACAAGGGCAAGAAAAGCCTAGCATTGTTATTCTATATATTAACAAAAGAGTACCTGAAAAACAGAGGTATTATTGAAAAGGATTCTGATTTGAAAGAAAAACCAGAAGACTTTGACGATGAAGAATAAAAAACTCAGCAAATAGTTTTATATATTTTTTGCTTATGCTTATTGCTTATGGCTAACAGCATTTACAAGAAGATTCATGATTGGTATGTAACTGGCCNAAGGCATTTTTNAAGCAAACAGNTTTACAAAGTGAAGCAAATGCTAACCAGGGAAATTGCAATGCCTGAAGATGAAATTATGTACGACCATTATGGCATCTTGGAATTAAATGCATTGAAATCA
>C687J35174_10007673_pt1 | contig 13830 bp, 15 predicted proteins | sample RifCSPhighO2_01_FD_35174 | JGI IMG/M metagenome (IMG submission 35174) | reverse complement strand
CTCCATCGGGCAATCATTCGAAGACCTGATACTAAATCAGGCGAGGGGGATGCAGCCGGCGAAGGAGAGTGGCCAGCAGACAGTATCTAGTAGCCAGGCCCCAGACAATCTGCCGATTGAAAATAATGCGCAACAAAATAAACCAGAAATAAAAGTGCCTAATTATTCTGGGAGCGATCCGTATAGAGAACCCCTCGAGAATTAACCTAATTATTCTAATTGACCTAAGAAAACCCCAATTTTAAATATTGGGAAATTGGAGCTTGTCTAGAATAATTAGTATAATTAGAGCAATTAGAATAATTTAAACGCCATGCGTTTCCAAGTTCCACAATTTATAGATGTCGAGGATAAAATTTTTGGGCCATTTACGCTCAAGCAGTTTATTTACCTCGCCGGCGCGGCGTCAGTGGCTCTTGTCGCCACCACTATTTTTGGAGTTTTTTTGGGCCTTCTCATTTCTTCTCCTATAGTCCTTCTGGCATTGGCTTTGGCTTTTTACAAAATAAACAACAGGCCTTTTATCTTCGCCTTGGAATCTGCATTTAAATACGCCACCAAAGACAAGCTTTATATTTGGAAAAAGAAAACTCCAGAGGAAAGAGCGGCGGAACAAAATGAAAAAAAATACAGCTCGCTTGTGGTGCCCAATCTTTCCGGAAGCAAACTGAAAGATATGAATTGGGAGTTGGATGTGAAAAAGAAAGAAGACGAATTGCTAAGCAATTCGTAATTAACCTAATTGACCTAAAATTAGAAATTGGGATTTGTTTAGAATAATTAGTATAATTAGAGCAATTAGAATAATTTGAGCTATGAGCAAAAATGCTACACAAGAATTTGTGCCGATAGATGATGTCCGCGATGGCATCGTGATACTCAAAGACGGCGGGATGCGCGGGGTGCTTATGGCCTCCTCCATAAATTTTTCCCTAAAATCAAATGACGAGAGACAGGCCATACTTTTGCAGTTCCAGGATTTTCTGAATTCTTTGGATTTTTCCATACAAATCATCGTGGAGTCGAGACGGCTCGACATAAGGCCATACATAGCTCTTCTTGAGACCAGACACAAGGAACAGACCAACGACTTGATGAAAATTCAGATAGAGCAGTATATCGCTTTTATAAGAAGCTTCACCGAATCTACAAACATAATGACAAAAAGCTTTTTCATTGTGGTGCCATATGACGCCGCCATCATATCTTCAAAGGGAAACCCGCTCTCCGACCTCCTTGGCAAAAAAAATCAGAGTCGAGAAATAAAAGAGGAGGATTTTGAGGAAAAGAAAAATCAATTGGAACAAAGAATGGGAGTGGTCGAGCAGGGGCTTGTGCGATGCGGAGTTCGAGTAGCCAAGCTCGGGACAGACGAAGTAGTAGAGTTGTTTTATAAGATATTCAATCCGGGCGAAACGGAGAAACCCATTAAGATAAATTGACCTAATTTCTAATTAACCTAATTAATCTAAACAATGACAAAATCCCAAATTTCCATTTAGAATAATTAGAGCAATTAGAGTACTTAGAATAATTTTCAGGATATGTTTGATTTTTTAAAGAAAAAAGAAAATAAGAGTGAGATGCCACTTTCCATTTTGCCAAAAGCGATTTCAGAGAGTCCGGAACTTGAACTAAGAGACATCCTTGCTCCGAGTGCCTTAAAAGTAAACGTTAAAGAGCTTAATTTGGGAGAAAAGGTGGTCAGAAGCTTTTTTGTCATATCTTATCCTCGCTATCTTACAGAAGATTGGTTTGCGCCAATAATAAACATGGACAAGATGTTCGACATTTCTATTTTCATTCATCCGCTTGAAACGGCGACTATTCTCCGAGGGTTTCAAAAAAAGGTGGCTGAAGTGCAGAGTCAGATAAGGATACGGGAGGAGAAAGGTCTGGTCCGAGACCCAATGCTCGATACCGCATACCAAGATTTGGAAAATTTGCGCGACCAACTCCAGCAGGCCCAAGAAAAAATGTTTGAGGTCGGCCTTTATGTGTCAGTTTATGCCAACAAAAGTGAAGAGCTCGACAAAGTCGAGTCCGAAATAAAATCAATTTTGGAATCAAAGCTTGTTTACATGAAGCCGGCTCTTTTCCAGCAAGAACAGGGCTTTAGAAGCGTTCTCCCTATAGCCAAAGACGAACTTTCGGTGCATTCAAAAATAAATTCTTCGCCTCTTTCATCGATCTTTCCTTTCATCTCTTTCGACCTGACTTCCGATAAGGGGATACTTTACGGGATCAACCGGCACAACTCGTCTTTGATACTTTTCGACAGATTTTCTTTGGAAAACTACAACTCGGTAACCTTTGCAAAATCCGGTTCCGGAAAATCTTACGCCACCAAGCTAGAAATCTTGCGCACGCTGATGTTTGACACCGAAGTCATTGTGGTTGATCCGGAAAATGAATACGAGTATATGGCCGAGGCCGTAGGAGGCAGGTATTTCAATATCTCTCTCAATTCCGATCACCACATAAATCCATTTGAGCTTCCGGTGCCGGGAGAGGACGAGTCAAGCGCCTCCGTTTTACGGAGCCAAATCATAAACTTGGTCGGCCTTTTCCGCATAATGATGGGCGGGCTCACCGCAGAAGAAGACGCGGTGATTGACCGGGCGATCACCGAAACTTACGCCCTTAAAGACATCACGGCTGACTCTGATTTCAAAAATGTCGAACCACCGCTCCTCTCTGACTTCGAGCTTGTGCTTGGCGGCATGGAAGGAGGAGAATCTTTGGCTCAAAGACTCTCAAAATACACCCGAGGCACTTGGGCAAACTTTATCAATCGGCCTTCAAACATAGACATCAACAAAAAATTCGTCGTCTTTTCTATCAGAGACATGGAAGATGAGTTGAAGCCGGTCGCCATGTATATCGTCATGCATTATATATGGAATGCGATAAGAAGGGAGGTGAAAAAGCGCCTCCTTGTCATCGACGAAGCCTGGTGGATGATGAAAAGCGAAGACACGGCATCTTTCCTTCTTTCACTCGCAAAAAGAGGAAGGAAATACTATTTGGGGCTTGCGACAATCACTCAAGACGTTGACGACTTTCTAAAATCGCCCTACGGCATGCCGATCGTTTCCAACTCTTCCATACAAATGCTTTTGAAGCAGTCGCCGACAACCATAGACAGACTTCAGGAGGTTTTCAACCTGACCGACGAAGAAAAATATTTGCTTATAGAGTCTGGAGTAGGGGAAGGCATATTCTTTGCCGGACTCAAGCATGTGGCCATAAAGATCATCGCTTCTTACACCGAAGACCAGATCATCACCTCCGACCCCTCGCAAATTTTGGCAATGAAGAAACAGAAAATAGGGTAGAATATAGAGGTGGAAGAAAAACGAGAAAGAATAAAAATTTGGATGGGGGCTTGCATTATAAGCGTCGCTCTTTTTCTAGATTTGTTTGAGATGGTGACAACATGGCTCGGCATAGGAATCGTGATGGGTGTAGTCATCGCACCATGCGCCACTTTGGGATTTTGGATTTGGTACAAATTTCTTGATGTTCCTTTTATCGCCAGTCCTAAAAAATTCGCCACCCTTGCCATCACTTCTTTTATCGAAATNATTCCCGNTTTTGACGCCATCCCTCTCGCTTCTTTCGGTTGGACCATCGGCGCTATTATCTTGGTAACAATGGTGCGCGCGGAAGACAAGGGGGGCATTTTGGGCAATCTTGCCGGCACTTCGATGGGTATGATGGGGCAAAGATACGGAGCTAGCCCTGATCTTTACAAGACTCCAGAAATCGCAAGAGAAAACAGAGAAATCCTGGCTTTTAAAAAAGGCGACGTCGAACATGAAGCACTAAGACGAAACCCGCAATTTAGCAAAGAGCAATACGCGAGAGGCATCGGCATGGCAAGCGACATTGCAACCAAAAAGATTACTGACCCCCAAAGCAGGCGCGAATTTTTAGGATTGGGAAATAATCCTAAAAAATAAATACCGAACCAAAAGAGTGTTGGGTGTGAATTGCGAAGTTTTTTTTGAAACTAGGGAGTGTATAATTAAATAAATGCTTCGGAATTCAAAAAAAATTATCCGGCTTAGTTTGGTTATTTTCTTTATTGCTTCTTTGCCGACAGTTTCGAGCGCCCAGTTTAATTTGGGCGGATTTTCAAGTTTTGCAGACGAGCTTGGGGTAGAGATAAGCCCTACGTACCCAAGGCCAAACCAAAGCGTATACATCAATCTATCTCTTTACACTGGAGATCTCTCTTCGGCTGAAATTTCTTGGTATGAAAACGGCAAGCTCGCATCAGAAGGGACCGGCCAAACCAGCCACTCGTTTGTAACAGGGGAAGCGGGGAAGAGCACTTCGATAGAAATAAGAGTCGAGTTGCTTGGTGGCCCATCCTTTTCAAAATCCTTTACCATAATCCCGGCAAGCGTTGACCTTGTTTGGGAATCCGACTCATATGTGCCACCGTTTTATAAAGGAAAGGCGCTTCACCCAAGGCAGGGAGATTTAAAAATTGTGGCCATGCCCGAATTTGTAAAGTCGGGAACAAAAATTTCCCCCTCGAAACTCATATACGAGTGGTCCAACGATACCCAAAGTTACCAGAGCCAATCCGGGTATGGCAAAAATGTCCTTACTTTGAGCGGAAACTTTTTGGGCAGAGAGGAGAGAGTGCAAGTTTTGGTGAGAGATCCATCTTCCAACATGGTGGCCATAAACTCCATCACGATCGCCCCCACGGAACCTCAAGTAGTATTTTATGAAAACAATCCATACTATGGCTATATTTTCGATTCAGCCATGAAAAACACATTTTCTCTGGAAAATGGGGAGGTGCAGGTTGTCGCCGCGCCTTTATACTTTTCAAACGGAGGAGCAGACCTTGATTACGGTTGGCGGCTAAACAACAGCTCCATTCAAGAGCTTTCGGAATCAAGGACGGCAATATTTAGGAAACCGGAGGAAGGTAGCGGGAGATCGGCTATTTCGCTAAACATCGGAAGCCCCGGCAAAATACTTCAGCAAGCGAGCGGTGGTGTTGTTATTGAGTTTGATAATTAAAAGATTCAAAATGGACAGACTGAAAATTAAAAAAAGGATTTTGAATTCAACCCTAGTTTTGCTTTTAACGCTTCTCGTCTTGCCCTCTCTTGTGGTCGCCCAACAGGAAACTCCTTATAAACTCTTAGCTCCCTTGCCTTGCGTCGGAGACAATTGCGGATCTTTAACAGAAGAAACTGTTTTGAGTCAATATTTGCCGGGAATTTTCAAGCTAGCCGTAGGACTCTCGGCCGCATTTGCAGTGCTTATGATAGTCATTGGCGGGTTCCAATACATGTCAACCGACGCCTTTCAGGGCAAAGAGGAGGGTAAGCATAGGGTGACAAACGCAGTCAAAGGATTGGTCCTTATCATTGGCGCCGCTTTAATCTTGATCGAAATCAACCCCGATCTTTTAAAACTGCGCTTNACCTTGAGCCCGGTGAGTATTCAANCTCCANCNGGAGGAGGACCGGGAGGTGGGGGGACTTTGCAACCAGTTACCCAAGCTGCCTGGAATGATCTTGTTGCCCAATGTCAAGGGTGCAACTTGACCAAGACCAGCACAACTGGAGGCCGGCACGATCCTAATTCTCTGCACTATAGAGGATTAGCTATCGACATTGCCCCAAACACCGGCCTCAACCAATTCCTTACCGGATCAAACAATAATCCAGCAAAAGAATGTNACACAGAAAGAAAAACACTGGGCGNAACAACAGTAACATTTCTTTGGGAACCAAAAGGTGCAGACTGTGGTGGCAAGGTGGCCTCAAGTGGCGACCACTGGCACATGTCAATTCAAGAATAATATGAACAAAAAAATATTACTTATCATCGGAATTTTGGTAGCAGTAGGAGCCGCTTTGGCGCTGGTGTTTTTTGACCCAACAACAGATTCGTCTTCGGGGGAAGAAAGGTTTTCACTTAGAGAATTTCTGCCTTTTGGCAGAGGCGGCAATGCCAGTCCAAGTGATATTTCAAATGAAAGCGAGGGGAATACAAATATTGAAACTTCTTCCAGAGATCGCGAAATCCCGAGATTAAGGAAAATATCAACGGAGCCCGTTGCCGGTTTTGCGGTATTCGACCAAGGAAGCACAACCCTTATAAGATTTGTGGAGAAGGGCACAGGTAATGTATATGAAGCAAATTCGGAAAATGAAAAAATTGAGAGACTGACTAATACAACAATTCCTAAAATAGTGCGGAGTTTTTGGTTGCCAGGCGGATCTGGATTTTTGGCCCAGACTCTGTTGCCAGAAAGCGAAGTGATAGAAACAAGTTTTGTGAAGCTCGCCGAAAATACAGCCACCTCGAGCGAAGAATTGACTCCGTTTACCACAACAATAAGCAAGCTTCCGACAGGAATAGAAGAATTGAGTATAAAACCGGACGGCAGTAAAATATTTTACTACACCACAGCGGGCGGAGTTTCTCGATGGTTCATGTCAAATCCAGACGGAACACAGAACAGTGAGCTCCTTTCGCATCCGCTTACCGAATGGAGTCCAAAATGGATTTCAAACAATATTGTCGAAATGAAAACCAAAAATAGCGCTTTTGCTTCAGTTTACGCTTACGATTTCAATGTTAACAACAAGACTCTTTCGAGCAAAAAGTTAAATCAGCCAATCTCCGAAACATTTGAAGAAAAGTGTGTAGCGGGCGAAGAAGATGTGTCGTATTGCGCCATACCAAAGCAAAGCATATCTCGAAACATAATTGACGATTGGTATAAAGGTATTTCAGAAACAGACGACATCATAGAAATGGCCGATCTTGAGAATGACGTATTCTACCGATTGGCCGATCTTTCTGATCTGTCTGGAGAAAAAATAGACGTGGTTGATATTGCGATTTCTCCCGACGAAACCCACCTTGTTTTCAGAAACAAACTTGACGGCTTCTTGTGGGTATTCCGCATTGAGGAATAATGTGGTATTATCAAAATGGCTTGTTTTCTTGGCGGGGAGGGTAAAATTAGGATATTAAAAATTAGCAGGTTAAATCAAATAAGATGAAAAAATTATTAATCGGTGGTTTGGTTGGATTATCATTGGTATTTCCAAATTTTGCGGGGGCGGTAACTATTGCCGAACTGCAAGCGCAGATCAACAGCTTGCTTGCAATGGTGGCGCAACTTCAGGCGCAACTTGCGGGTCAAACGGGTTCTTCGGGAGGGGATTTTTGTTACACCTTTAATGCCGACCTAAAAGTTGGAGATAGGGGAGTGGCAGTAGCCAAACTTCAAACAGCCTTGGAGAATGAGGGCTTTTCTATACCAGACAGCGAAAAACCACAAAAAGACGGGGAGACCATGAGTGACACCGTCTTTGGAGAAGTGACAGCTTCAAGAGTCAGCGCTTTCCAAGAAAAATACAGGGGTGAAATTTTGACTCCAGCCGGACTCTCTTATCCGTCTGGATATGTAGGTGCCCGCACCAGAGCAAAACTCAACCAGCTTTATAGATGTTCACAACCTATAGCCATGTGTGATTACGCTCCAGCTCCTGCCAATTGCCAATATGTAAATGGCCCCAATTTTAATCCGACCACCCAATGCGGAAAAATCTTGAGTTGCTCCACAAACCCACAGCAACCAATCGCCTGCACCATGGACGCCAAGCTCTGCCCTGATGGCTCTTACGTCGGCCGCACCGGCCCAAGTTGCGAATTCGCCACTTGCCCAACCACAACAAACACATCTGAGAAGCCGGATCTTATTGTAGGCGCTGTGGCTTGCGAACCGCTAAATATAAACATAAATGAAAATAAGATTTTCTGCCAAGTGACAGTCTGGAACAATAGTTCGGTAGATGTTACCAAATCATTTGATGTCAATATTCAAGGATCTGCTGTCACCATAAACGGCTTAAAAGCTCAAGAAAGAAAAACTGTAAAAAATCCTTTGGGCTTTGGTTTTTCTGTGGCAGGCAATCATACTCTTCATTTCCCAATTGATATTTGGAATTCAGTTGATGAAAGCAACGAGAATAATAACTCGCACAGCATGACGATAAGCATTGGTAATGTCGCGCCAGCAATATCGACCGTTAAAATTAGTTCACCATATCTCGGAGCCCAATTTGTGCAAGGACAAGACAACAGCATTTCTTGGTATGGTGGAAAGGGTTATGTTAAGTTAGCCTTAGTTACGCCAAACTTCAACATTAACTCGGATCTTCTGAAAGACAGGTTTCCGGTTGGTTGGATATCCCTAGAAGCCACAGAGACAGGAACAATAAATTGGACTGCTACTACAGTTACTGATTTAAGTGGCAATCCTTTTTTTCAACCAGTTCTTCCGGGAGAATACCGTATCCTTGCAGTATCTCAAGGCGTAAATGGTAATTTTTGCCTAAGTAGCAGTTCTGGGGAATGCAATAACGCCCTAAGTGGTATATTTACAATAAAAGCAGTAGCGACAACTATTCCCACCAACAAAATAAACGTTGCGGCATCGGCAAATGGGGCAAACGCCATTTCTTCTTCTGATTATTCGGATGGTAAATATCCGGCATATACCGCCATAGATGGTGATAAAAGTGGCGCCAACTGGGGCAATAGCGGAGGTTGGAACGACGGCACTCAATACAGTTTCCCCGATTGGCTTGAAGTCCAGTTTGCTGGAAATAAAACGATCGATGAAATCGATGTTTATACCTTGAGAGATAATTACGCCGGAAATTGGCAAGTTCCAAATTCTGACGAAACTTTTTCCGCTTATGGCATTACCGCTTTTGATGTCCAGTATTGGAATGGCAGTAGTTGGGTGACAGTACCGGGGGGTTCAGTGCAAAGCAATTACAAGGTGCTAAGAAAATTCACCTTTGATCCCATAACCACCAACAAAATACGAGTGGTTGTCAACAACGGAATCTTCATTGGGTTTAGTCGTATTGTGGAAGTGGAGGCGTACTAGCCTCTTAAAACCTAACTCCCCAAACCCCGCTTAATTTAAGCGGGGATTTATGGAATGCTTCGCATGCTTTTTAATTTTTTCCAATACCACTTCTACATTTTTTTCTATCTCTTCGTTCCAAAATCTAAGTATTTGTATGTTTACAGAATTAAAATAATTGGACCTTTCTTTGTCGTAAATAACGATTTCTCTCTCTGTATGTTGAGAACCGTCAATCTCAATAGCCAATCTTAATTGGGGGCAATAAAAATCAACCACGTAAGGCCCTATGCTGTATTGCCGGTAAAATTTGAATCCATCAAGACGCCTACCTCTTAGTAATTCCCAGAGTATTTTTTCTGTATTGGTTTGGTTTCTCCTCAACTCTCTTCTGCGTTCTTTAAGAGATTTTGTATTGAACCGAAACTTTTCTTCCATAAAAATAAGTGTGCGAAGCGCTCCTTGAACTCCCTCTTAACTTAAGAGGGATNTAGGGAGTTANGTTTCAGACTCCCTCCTCACATACCAATCTTGCGCAAGCGAGAGAAGGTTGCTCACAAACCAATAAAGAGCGACAACTCCGGAAATTTGCCAAGAGATAAAGAAAACAACTATGGGCATAGTGTATTTCATTTGTTTGGCCATCATTTTGGCGAAGTCTTCAGTATTAACAGAGGACTTGGAGGTAGCGGTTGAGAAATGCATTTGGAAAAATGTTGTGACGGCGGCAAGGAAAGCCAAAACCAGACTCTTTTGAGATACGTCAAAAAACCCCAAAAACATCATTGATACACTTTCAGGGCCCTTAACAAAGGAGTAGAGCAAGCTCTGATCTATAAGTGGCAAGCCCGATTTGAAAAAAATATAATAAAGAGAAAAGACGACTGGTATCTGTATGAAAACGCCCAAAATTCCGGAAAACGGGTTTATNCCGTTTGTTTTGTAAAATTCCATCAGCTTGACGGCTTGTTCTTGCCGATCTTTGTATTTTTCTTTTATTTTTGAAAGTTCCCCCTCTTTTTCTTTCATCTTTACTTGAGTAACGGTAGCTTTTTTTGAAAGCGGGTAGAGCAGAGTCTTTACCAACACAGTGAGGAGCACCGCCGCCACTCCGGCGTCTATCCAGTCCACGTTAAGAATCAGGACAAAGAGGTTATAGAGCGGGACGTATACTATTGTTTTAAAAAAGGAAATCATTTTATCAAAAGTGATTCTTCTAAAATTTCTCTAAGTTTCAAGTCGACTTCGTGGTCGTTTTTCGGAAGTCTAAGAAAAGAAAAAATCGCCATAAATTCCGGTTTGATTTGATTTAAAATTTTGCCGATAGAGCGGTAACCCGAGCGACGAGCCTTGTTTCTGTCAACCGCCTTTTTGGCTATTTTTTTTGAAACCGAAAAACAAAACTTGCTTTCTCCCTTTGCTCCACTTGCGACCTTTAACAAAAAAAGGCCGTTGCGATAAATCCTTGCGCCACTTGAAAAAAAGAGGGGGAACTGCTTTCTTGGTATCCTCCTATTTTTTGGGAGCATGGTTTTAAACTGAAATTTTCTTCCTGCCCTTTCTCCTCCTCTCTTTCAACACCTTAAGGCCGCCCGGAGTCTTGCTTCTTTTCAGAAAACCGTGAGTCTTTGATCTTTTCCTCTTTTTTGGCTGATATGTGACTGACATAAATAATTTAGAACTTAAGCAGAAACTATGTTTACTTAAGTCATGTAATTATAAACATACATCACAAACAAAAACAAGTTCCGTAAATTTAGTTTGAATATATAATTGGAGACGTAAGTTACAAGATTAACTTCTAATTGGTATGGACACCCACGAACTTTGGAATAGTGTTTTGCCAAAAATAGAAACTTCCGTTTCAAAGGCGAATTTCGCGACGTGGTTTAAGGAGACAAAAATTTCCGGTTTTGACAACGGGACCATTTATCTTAGCGTTCCAAACACGTTTGTCCAAGAGTGGCTACTNAAGAAGTTCCACCAACTTATATTGAAGTTTTTGAGNGAGTCTTCAGAATCAATCCACGCTCTTGAGTACGTCATAAAAGAGGAGAGCGAGACAAAAAACCAATATGTCCCCACAAAAGGCCTTTCAGGGACCAAGGAGCTACCTTTATCTGAACACTACATAAACAAAGACGACAACTTAAATCCTCGTTATACTTTTGAATCTTTTATCGTAGGGCCATTCAATGAGCTTGCTTACGCAGCAGCACAGGGAACAATAAAAAATTTTGGCGTAGCTTACAATCCGCTCTTCATTTATGGAAATACTGGGCACGGCAAAACACACTTGATACAGGCGATAGGAAATGCGATAAAAGCCGCTGATCCGGCAAAAAAAATATTTTACTTCTCTACCGAAAAATTCAGCAATGATTTCATTGGGGCAGTGCAGGCCAACAAAATTTCTAACTTTAAGGAAAAATACAGGAAATACGACATGTTGATAATGGATGACATCCAGTTTCTTTCAGGTAAAGAAAAAACCCAGGAAGAGCTTTTCCACCTTTTCAACATCATGAAGGACGGCAACAAGCATATTGTTTTTTCTTGCGACAAACACCCAAATTTTGTTAATGGCCTTGAAGACAGGTTGAAGTCCAGATTTTCTGCAGGAATGGTGGTCGACATCCCAGCGCCAGACCACGAATCAAGAGTTGCAATAATAAGATCAAAATTTTTGTCTATCGGGCTTTATATAGACGATGTAATCATCGAGTACCTAGCTGATGCGATTCGCGGAAACATAAGAGACCTAGAGGGTGTTATAAACCTTATTGTATGCCAAACAGAAACAAAAAATCGATCGCTCAATCTAAACGAAGTAAAAGATTTGGTGAAAAACAGCATCAAACAAAAGAAGCTTCTTTCATATAAAGAAGTTGTTAAGATAATCTCCGATTTTTATAAAATAGAGGAGGATTCTATATATGAGAAAACTAGAAAAAAAGAGATTATAAAGCCGAGACAGATAATAATGTATATCTTGAGAGAAGATTTTAGCATATCATACCCATCAATAGGGGAGAAACTTGGTGGTAGAGACCACACCACAGTCATCCATTCCTGCGAAAAAATCAAAAGGGAAGTGAAGATCGATTCTCTGCTTTCCAAAGAAATCCAGGAGATCCGCTCCTTGATAGGTTGATAACATGTTTATTTCATGTATATAAATTGTTGTTTTTTGGTTTAAAAAAGTGGTCGGTTGTGGGATAAAAAAGCGGGTTCTGTTCTTTTCCATAAAATATCGACATTATTTAATTAGAAGTAACGCCAAAAATCGTTTTGTGCTATCTTTAAAAGAGTAATCCACAAATCCACAATGATTATAAAGATTGCTTTGATATAAAAATGAAATTCGAAGGAAATAAAACTAAAATAGAAGTGGCCATACAAAAGGCCTCGAGAATATCAGGCAAACACTTGACTTTGCCGGTGCTCGCCTGTGTTTATTTGGAAGCNTCTGATCAAGACAAGTTGATAATAAAATCAACCAATCTTGATATTGGTTTGGAAATAGATTTAAAANTAAAAGTCTTGGAATCCGGATCAATGGCGGTGCCGGCCAATATTTTGGTTGGAACTCTTTCTTCAATGAAGGAAGAAAATCTTGTTTTTGAAAGTGTTGAAAACAATCTTAAAATTATTTCAGGCAAAAACTCGGCTCTGATAAAAACACTCCCACACGAAGATTTTCCAAGCATACCAAAGTTGGATTTTTCTGAAAACGAAAAAACAAAAAATCGAAAAATAAAAATAGACTGCTCCAACCTAATTCTTGGTTTTAAGTCTGTTTGGTACAGCGCCTCAAATTCAAATATAAAACCTGAATTGGGGAGCGTATTCATATACGGAGGAGATACTGGTTTGGTGTTTGTTTCAACCGACTCTTTTCGTCTGGCCGAAAAAAGGGTTAATACCAAAATCAATGGCGATTTCCAGCAAATTCTTATACCGTCCAAAAACGCTTTAGAAGCATTAAAGCTGTTTGAAGAATACAATGGAGATATTGATATTGTTTTTGAAAAAAACCAAGCGGCATTTGTGGCCGGAAATATTTATATGGTTTCTCGTTTGGTTGACGGGTCTTTCCCCGACTATAAACAAATAGTGCCAAAAAGCTTTGAAGGTAGCGCTATTGTTCTAAAAGCTGATTTGATAAACGCAATAAAAGCATCGAACATCTTTTCCGGCCCTCTGAACCAAGTGAAGTTAAAGCTCAATATAAAGGAAAAGAGCGTTCAAATAGAATCAAAAAATAACGAAATTGGAGAATATAAAGAGTCGGTGAAAGCCAATGTTTCCGGTTCGGATTTGGAGCTCTCGTTTAATAGCAAGTATATAGCCGACTGCATGCAGTCCATTTCAGACGACAGCTTGACTCTTGGGTTTGGCGGGGCCGGCAAACCTCTCTCTATAAGTGGCTCTTCAGACAAAAGCTTTCTTTATATAGTGATGCCGATGAATAGGTAGGTCCCTCCCTAGCCCTCCCCAAAGGGGAGGGGACAAAACCATGAACAATATAAGTGGGTTTTTTCAAAAATTTTTTAATCTGGAGAATAATAAAAATCTTCAAGTTGAATTTATCATAAGGGCGATAAAAGAAATATCCGGAGTCGAGCTCCAAAAAGAAATGCTTGATACGAGCGAGGGTAGGGTTAAACTAAACTGCTCTCCCGCTTTCCGCAATCAAATTTTCATGCACAAGGATAAAATCGAATCCTCTCTCCGCTCCCAAAAAATTTTCCTAAAGATTTTTTAGGTAAAATAAAACCCCTACTTCGCCTAAAGCTTTTCGGGGTCTTTTGGATCCACTCCCGGATCCTGTGGGTTGCCCAACCTCTGTGCGCACAGAGGTTGGGCGGACGAGATGGTCAAAATGGGCTCTCTCGGCG
>C687J35174_10007668_pt1 | contig 13840 bp, 17 predicted proteins | sample RifCSPhighO2_01_FD_35174 | JGI IMG/M metagenome (IMG submission 35174) | reverse complement strand
TGCGCTTCTGTTCTTCCAGTTGATACAGTTTTGCCGTCAAAATTTTCATTGCTTTTTCCCTGTTCTGGCCTTGAATCCTTTCTGCTTGCGAAGTCACAACAATGCCGGTTGGCAAATGCGTAACCCTGACAGCCGATTCTCTTTTATTGACATACTGTCCGCCGGGGCCCGAAGCTCTGTAAAAATCTATTCTTAAATCATCTGGTTTGACTTTGACCTCTGCGTCATTCCCGGCAATTTCCGGCAATACTTCAACTAAAGCAAATGATGTGTGACGTAATTTCTTGGCGGAGAATGGCGAAAGGCGCACCAACCGATGCACTCCGGTTTCTTTTCTTAAAAAACCGTACGCAAAGAAACCATTGATTTCCATCGCAACATGCTTTATCCCTATTCTGCCTTCCGGTCCCCCGCTTTCTCCGAACGACTGGCTTAATATTTTCGTTTTATATCCCTTTAAAGAGCAATAACGTTCGTACATCCTCAACAGGATTGTTGCCCAATCTTGCGCGTCCTGCCCTCCGGCTCCCGCCATTATCTGTAAAATCGCGTTTCCCTTATCGTATTTTCCAGACAGAAAAATCTCAATTTCTTTTTTCTTTAATTTTCTTTGAAATTCCTCTGCCTCCGCCTCTCCGCCGATTTCTTTTATAATATCCAGATCCTCTTTTAATTTTTCGAAGTCCCCTATTCTTTCTTTTAACAACGATAACTCCTTGCTGATTTTTGCCGCCCGTTCTCCTTCCTTGTTCCAGATATCGGGATTTTGAAGCTCTTGTTCTAATTCTTTAACCTTTNCTNGTTTTTTGGCTAAGTCAAAGACGGTCCGCCAGCTGGCGGAGGTTACTTTCTAATTCCTGAATTTTTATTGATAAATCGTTCATACGGTTGTAAATTTATCTGTGAATGAGTATAGCAAATTGGCGAGAAAAATAAAGCGCCTTGACTATTATAACAATCTACAGCAATATTATATCAGCATCATATTAAAGAAAGGAAGGGTAAGATGAACGGTTTACAGTGTTCTCGAATAATAAAAGGGTGGAGCGAGAAAGAGTTAGCCGAAAAATCAGGAGTGACAAAGGCAACTATCAGAAATGTGGAAAAGGGCAAAACAAACCCAAGCCACACAACGCGCAAGAAACTGGCTAAAGCGCTTGGAATTAAAGAAGGCGACATTTTCCCCGCGCAAGAAGGAAAAAAGAAAATAACAAAGGTTCACGTCATTGCCAGGCTGAATCGTCCCGATCCGGACGATTAATACCTTCCTCAACNAAAATAAAACCCCGTATCTGGGGTTTTTTGCTTGAAATGAAGGTCGGTTAGAAAAATCTCTTTCAAGTATATCACTAAATTGACAAAAATAAATCGCGGTGATAATTTAATAAAAGAAACTTGAAAGGAGTTCTTTAACAATGTGGTGGATAATCTTTTTTGGTCTTGTTGGCGTATTGCTTGCCAGAATATCAATGGAACAGACCCAGAAAACGGCGAAATTTAATAGATTCTTCGACGTAGGGCATTTACTGTTCGTTGTCGCAGGAAGTATAATTCTCTGGGATGTAGTACATACTTCCGAATCAATGCTCTTGACGTTAAAAACGGGGGTAAAAGTAGCTTTTACCTCTATAACCGTACTATTCAATGTTATGGCAAGCGCAGCGCAATGCGTTGCGCAAGCACGTGAAAAACCAAGGGTTATAAAACCGCCTAATTTGTAGGCGGGTTTTTTATTATTGATTCTATTAATGAAAAGGAGTTTCCGTTGCGGAAACCCATCAAAAAAATTCTAAAATTGACTTTTGTCTGAATATGGAGTATATTTACGATTTCGCTCGAACTTACTTTATCAAAAATTCCTAGGAAAAACCAGAGCCCGCCCCGCCAGCTGGCGGAGCGGGCAAAAAAATTCCTCCCCCTCGCCCCCTCCATTTTTGCCCCCGCGCCGAAAACTTTTTATGAAAAATTCAAAAATATTAGGATTTATTGGTTTGTTGTTTTTTCAAACAATTTATTTTATAATGATTAACTACACTAGACTAATCTATTATGAGCAGAAAAATTGTGATAAAAGACCCAAATGAGGCGGTCCTAATAAGAGAGCTGGAAAAAAGAAATGATATAAAGGCAGAAAGGATAAAAAGACTATTAAAATTGCCCGATCTTACAAAAAAGGAAAATTCTCCAGTCAAAATTTTGTTTGACCAAATAATAAATCTGCCGAGATTTAAGAATTTTGATATAGTTGATTTCCCAAAAATAATTACACCAGAGCAAGATTTTGATCTGTTAAACACTCCCAAAGACCATCCTAGCAGGAGAGAAACAGACACTTATTATCTAGACGAAGATCATTTATTGCGCACACAGATGACAGCCTTTTGGTCATTTTATCTTAAAGACAAAAATGTCTTAAAAAGATTAGAGGAAGAAGGAGAAATAATGGCACTGGCTCCGGGAATTGTTTATCGCAAAGATGAGATTGATCGCAGTCATTATCCAGCATTTCATCAGATTGACGGTTTGCTAATTTGCAAAAAATTGAAAAAAATAATTACACAAAGTGACCTAAAAGAAGTCCAGGTTGATTTAGCGAAAGGAATTTTCGGCAAAGATATTGAGTATAAATTTTTAGACGATGAATTTCCTTACACTATTGAAAGCTTGGAAATGGATATTATGTTTAACGGCAAATGGCTTGAGGTTAATGGTGCCGGGTTGGTAAATCCTGTGTGTTTGAAAACTTTTGGTTTAGATCCCAAAGTCTATAATGGCTGGGCATTTGGATTCGGCGACAGGTTGGCTATGATAAAAATGGGAATTTCTGATATTAGAATATTGTGGTCTGATGATCCAAGGATTACCAGCCAATTCAAGGATATCAATAGCAGGTTTAAAACTGTAAGCAAGTATCCATCAACTTTCAGAGATATTTCGTTTGTAATAGATAAAAATATAAACCTAAACAACTACTANGAAATTGTGCGCGACTTTGCTANGGATTTGATTGAGCAGGTAAAACTTATTGACGAATACGAAAACGAGAAAAAATTCGGCAAGGATAAAAAGTCGTATACATTCCGCGTTACTTACCGCTCTTACGAAAGAACATTAACTAACGAGGAGGTCAATAAGATTCAAGATGAAATCAGAGAAGAAACCAAAAAAGAATTAAAAGCAGAAATAAGGTAATAAATACCAATGAGCTCAAAAGAAATCATCTTTTACCTAGACGGCAAAGAATTTAAACAAAGTTCGGATGGTTTCGGAATTGGCGTAAATGAATGGGTTTCTTTGGCAAACGCCAAAGAAAAAATTTCTAAAACTCAACCTGTTTTAATACTGGAGCCACCTCGCGGAGTCGAACCGCGGACCTTCACTTTACGAAAGTGCTGCTCTACCAACTGAGCTAAGGTGGCAGTAAGTTCCGGCGGGCAGGTCTGCCAACTGAAATACGTTTATTTAAACCACTCTTTCCAGCTTTTGGGCCAACCAATAAGCAAAAGGAGCGCTAAAGGAGCTCCCCAATTGGCCCACCTCTCAATAAAATCCCATACTGGAAGCCCAACGAGCGGTCTTAGTAACGCCGTCCAGAAACCCCAAAAAACCATCCAAAGCAGAGCTAACCTTATTGGTTTTACGAGGACAAGAATTGCCAACGCAATATCTAAAAGACCGATGAAGAATAAAATCTTGACAGCTAATTCCGTATCCGCAACACCAAACTTTCCAAACCAACCAGCCCAATCTTTTTTGCCTTGCAAGCCAAAAACGCCATGGCCCAGAAACTCGCCCGCTACCGCAATTCTTAAAATCCACTCAATTAATTTTGCGTTCATTTTTTAATCAAACTTCACCTGAAAATTATACATTCCCATTGAACAAAAACCCTGCACAATCGCGCCTGCTTTTTGCGGCGGCACATCAATAAGGGTTTTGCCCGAAGACGGAAGATGATTGCTATAACCCAAGCTTGGAATAGTCAAAGCTGACGAACAATCAAACGTGGCTTTCGTGTTCACTTTAATAATGGTCGGCAAGCCGGCTTTAGCATTGGTGACTCTTGGCGAATACCCGCCCTTAGCATCAATCTCGATAATCTGCTTTCCGTCAATTATGCTAACGTTATTTACGGTTTGAGTATTGTCGCTTTGGCCGTTGCGGCCTCCCGCCATCACCATTGCCCCCACAATCAAAACAACGGCAATCAGCATGGATATAACGGTCATTTTCATAAGATTGATGCATTATACCAATCTTGGCTAAAAATTGAAGATTGGCGGAATAAACCCAATGGCAACAAAAGCGTTGATCAAGTTAAAAACGCCGAAAAATATCACAATGATGCCAGCGGTCTTAAAAAAGATTGATGATTGCGCTTTTTTGTAAATACCCAGAGAGCTAAAGCTCAATAAAGCCAACACCGGAAACGTGCCAAGGGCAAACGTAAACATAGTTAAAGCGCCCTCTAAGAAACTGCCGGTAGTCAAAGTATAAATCTGCATTGACTGGGTAAAGCCGCAAGGCAGGAAAAACGTTGCGACGCCAACTATAGACGGCGTCAAAACATGATTGATATCTTTAAGATTATGAACATGTTTTCCAATAGAGCTTGGGATGGTGAACTGCAGTTTTTTCGCCCAAGGGAATATATCCAAAAGATTAATGCCAAGAATCAAAAGCAAAAAAGCGACTACTAAACTAAGCGAAAATACCCCAATGGGACTTAACTGGAAAGCGGATCCAAAAACGCCGATTACACCCCCAAGCAAAAAGAACGACGCTAAGCGGCCAACATGAAACATGGCTTGCGGTAAAATTCTCTCCCCTTCTTTAACGTAGTTGGCGGACATAGAAAGCGTTAATCCGCCAACTACCGCCATACAAGTGGAAACAGAAGCGATAAGTCCGATTAAAAATGCTGTTCCATAATTAACCTCTGACGCGGTGACCAGATTAACGATACCGAGTTTCTGCAAAAGAATAAACAAGACAATAAATCCTGCGGCAATCGGAAAAGCCGTCTTGAAATCAGACCACTGGGTAACGTTTTTCCGTCGTTCAAGAGAAAGAGCGTAACCGTGCGGTTTTAATACCTCGCTTAAATCGCGCGCGACATGATCTGGAGTTTCGCTTCCAAAACTACCCGTCACTTCAACGCTTAAATCTTTCAGAGAAGCCCTGACGCTGGCAACCTCCGGGATTCCGCCGAGTTCGTTCTCAACCAGCACCACGCAAGAAGCGCAGTGCATACCTTCAACGTGAAAAACGTAGGTTTTTCTATCTTGATTATCCATACGAATTTCATTATACCCTACCGATCGAGAACGCTCAAACAGCAATAGCAACTATACTCCGCAGCCGCCTCCGCCACCTTGTCTTTCTGGCGGGGTAACTTGAGAAAAGACTCTCTTATATCCGGAAGCGCTGGAATAATCGGCTCCTAATACTTCCTGCGGATTAACATTCTGCCAATAAACGCCTTGATTATTCATATAGGTGGCTATCGTAAGATAAGTGTCCGGAAACCAGTAAGAATTCACGGCTAAAGCCGCTTTCCACATATCTTCTTCGCTAACTCCCTGCGAAGCCATCAACTCCAAAAGTCCCAACATCGCCATACCATGATTGCAATCCGGGAAATGGGTTGAGTTTCCGCAACACGGCCGGTATATTCCGTTTGATACCTTGTCAACCAAGTCCTGTTGCTCTGGAGTTAAGCTAAAAAGTTGATGAGCGCTGTAATGATCCATTGCGTTTCCCTTTGCAAGCGTCCAACCGCCAGTGGAGGCGAAGTTTTGCGCTCCTCCGTACGCCGGATTCGTCATTTCTCCCGTGTCCAGAATGGGATTCTTGTTCGCCAATCCAAGCGCCCACAACAAATTCAAAAGATAACCCGAATTTTCATTGGTGATTTTAAGCTGGCCATTGTTTTCACCCAACAACAAACTCTCATACTCATCTGTAAACGCGCTCCTGTCTTCATAAATGGCTTTGAACTGATCGGCGTCAATCGCCCCGGCGTCAACCAGCTTTTTCCCCAGATCGTTCCACCGAACCGGCAGGATCACACCGTCTGGCGGCAGAACTTCGCCTTCCAAGACCGACGCGCTTACTCCCTGCAAATCGGATGTGTCTTCAACGTCCTGCGAATCATCCTGAACATCTCTTGGGTTATTCGTGTACAGCCAGGAACCAGCAAGAATAATCGCGGCAGCCAAAATACTGACTGGCAAGAAATAATCTTTCTTAAAAAACGACTGCTGTTGACCAGTTATTTGATTTTCTGTTTCGTTTTCCATAGTCTTAAATTTAATTAATTTTTATTATGATAGCGTCAACTTACGGTCTTGCTCGGTAGAATCAGCAACAATTTTTCATTTTTTCCTCTAATCCTTCTGTGATTTGGCGCGATTCGGAGACAGGTTCTTTGCTACTGCTTGCTGAATGGTTTTCTCTGGCAAAAACCAATGTTAACGCAACCAAAAGAATGATCATAGCAACAAACATTATCCACCAAGACAAAACCGCGCTATAAACCGCGATGAAGCCCAACGGGACAAAAAGCATTTTCCAGAAACGCAATTTAGCCGCTGAACTCCTGGAGAAACCAGGAAGTTTCTCGATCTGATACGCAATGCCAACAATCGATCCGCCCATAAGTATTGCCAGGATTATCGGGTCGACGCTATAACCCAAGGACCTGACAATAAGCATCCAGAGCCAAGTGCCAAAACTTCCGGCGCAAACCGGACAAATCTTGAACGGCAAAAACCGGCTGAAAAACACTACCAGACCGGCAATCAAGAATATTGACACCGTTGCAATAACAATAGGCATAAAATTAAAGGAAGAATATAGCGACTCCCAAAACAATCATAGCAATCCCTCCAAAAAATCGCATCTTTCTTGTTTGGACCTTTCTCCAGCTTTGCACTTTTTCAATCAGCGCGTTGTCGCTGGCAATCAGTAAAATCACTACCAAGGGCAAAATGAAAATCAGGTTATAAAGCAAAAGATAACCCACTCCTTCAAGATAGGTTCCTTGATCGTGCAATAATCCGATCACCATAAGATAAGGCCCTCCGGTGCACGGGAATTCGCATAAACCCACCAGCGCGCCCAATAGAAACGCGGTCGGAAGAGAAGCTTTTTCCATAAGCTCTGACATCTTGCGATGCGCGAACTGCGGAATGCGTAATTTGATTGGAAACGACGGAAAAAATTCGTTGAGAACATTGATCCCGCCCAAAACAATTAAGAGAAAAGCTCCCGCTTTAGCCATGAAATGCGGCGTGTTAAAGATATGAAGCGCCTGAAGGATGCCAAGGCCTATCAAGATATAAACCGTCAAGAGTCCAAGAACATAAACGCCTCCTATTTTGAGAATGCCGGATCTCGACTTGCCAAGAGAAAACAGAAAAGCAATGGTAAGAAGCAAGATTCCGAAGGCGCAAGGATTGATACTATCGATTAGCGCCGCAACGCCAATAAGAGGCAAGAGCCATTTCCCTTCCGAGCTTAAACTCCAAAGAGCGGCTGTGCCGATATTGCCCGCTTTAAAGAAAATGACCAACCCGAAAAGCAGAGCAGCGAAAACAATTAAAGCTATCAATCTTTTAGTCATACGATTTTATGGCGTAACCATAGCGGTAAACTGAAGCTCGATCGGCTCTCCAGCGTTATTCTCTATGGTTACCACTCTTTGAATACTGCCAACGCCAGCAGGTCCATGAGCCGCCGGGTCAAAAATCACCTCAACTAACGCTTCTTCGCTGGGGCCAACAACCTGGTTGATTGACGGGACGGCCCCGTGTCCAGGCATGCCAAAGGGGCCAAGTTTCTTTTTCCCAACCTCAAGCACAGCGGTTGTACACATGCAGGAAGTGTACATTTTACTGATAGTTACCGCTTCGGCTCCGGTGTTTTTTATTTTAAACGCATTCTTCACTTTGCCAGCCGCCATAGATACAGAACCAAAATCATAGCTATTTTCTCCTTCAACCACGAGTACCCCATTGCTTCTGCCAGACGAAGACGCGACCTTATTGTCAGAGCCCGGCTGCGCAATCCAGATAATACCGCCAAGCACCACAATTGCCACGATAACTCCGATAACGGTACTGTTGATTTTTTTAGAGTTATTTTTAGACATAATATATTATTCACAAATCTTTAGCAAAATTAAACGAAAGAAATCCCTTGCTAAGGGATAAAAGACGCGTGACGCAAAACCGACTCGACTCGCCTTGGCCTTGTGTCAGCGTCTAAAGAATAGTTGGACTGTTCTCGTGAAGCACCAACCAATGGACGAGCTTTTTCGATCGAGACGAAATAAAACAGTGCTTCAGCCAAAAACGAAATGAGTTATACCGCGTAAAACTGAAAATTGGCGGCGAGGAAACAAGAAAGCCAGCCAAAAAAAACAAAGTTAGCGCGAATAGTATCGTGGCGGCGGTATTGTAGTTGAAAACAGCCAAAGAAAAATCTTTAAATATATTAAGATGAAAAAACGCAAAAGCAACAGGATTTATTGTTTGAGGGCAATCGATACCTTTGGTTATCGCGGCAAAACAACCGCCATTATGATCTCTCATATCATTATGACTCATAGCGAAAATACCAAATATCGCAATACCGATGAAACTGACGGAAAGTAAAATTTTAAACAAAATTTTCATATTAAATTAGTATAGCATATTTATAGCTTATTTGCGCTAATCCTAAGAGAATTGAGAACTACGGATATGCTTGAAAAAGCCATCGCCATCGCGGCCAAGACAGGATTCAGCAACCAGCCNAATATAGGATAAAATATGCCGGCGGCAATCGGAATGCCAATAATATTATATATAAACGCCCAGAAAAGATTCTGCTTGATCCCGCGCATCGTAGCTTTTGACAGAAGCACCGCTTTGACCACCTTAGATATGTCGCCGTGCAATAAGGTAATGCCTGCCGATTCAATGGCGACATCGGTACCCGTTGCCATAGCAATGCCGACATTGGCGGCGGCTAAAGCTGGCGCATCATTGATCCCATCACCAACCATGGCGACTATTTTGCCTTCGGCTTGGATTTTTTTCACTTCTGCTTCTTTCTGATCGGGAAGCACTTCGGCAAGCACTCTGTTAATACCGACTTTGCGGGCAATGGAAGAAGCGGTGCGCTGATTATCTCCAGTAATCATTGCCACTTCAATGCCAAACTTTTGTAATTGCTTCACCGCGCTCAACGCCGTTTCTTTAAGAGTATCGGCAACCGCAATCAAGGCGACCAACTTACCGTCAAAAACAAGCATCATAACGGTTTTACCTTCATTCTCTAATCTTTCGATGCCTGCCTGCGTCGAAACCAAGGTAATGTTTTCTTTTTCCATGAATCGCCTGTTCCCCAACGCCACTCGTTTACCATCAACAACACCCTCCACTCCCTGCCCTGGAATTGCCCTAAATTGACTAACGGTTAAAAATGCCAGATTTCGCTTCCTTGATTCGTTCACAATCGCTTCTGCTAAAGAATGTTCCGAACCTTTCTCGATAGACGCCGCTAAGATTAACGCTTGATTCTGGCTTAATCCCGAATTTTCGTTTTTACTTTTTAGATTTAAGTTTTGGACTAATATAATATCTGTAACTTCAGGCCTGCCCTTTGTAAGCGTTCCGGTTTTGTCAAAAATAATAGTATTGATTTTATGGGCGGTTTCCAAGCTCTCCGCGTCTTTAATCAAGATACCGTTTTCCGCCCCCTTGCCAGTCCCCACCATAATGGCAGTGGGAGTGGCTAACCCCATGGCGCAAGGACAAGCGATAATAAGCACGGCAACGGTATTCAGAATCGCAAACGTTAACGCTGGATCCGGACCAAAATCATACCAGACAACAAAAGTCAAAATAGCAAGCATAATGACGGCTGGCACAAAATAAGAAGAAACCAAATCGGCTAACCGTTGAATAGGGGCTTTACTGCCTTGCGCTTCCTGCACCAATTTGATTATTTGAGCAAGCATTGTCTCCTGGCCCACCTTTGTCGCTTTAAACGTAAAACTGCCTGTTTTGTTTATGGTTGCCCCCACTATTATATCTCCTTTGGCTTTATCCACCGGCATACTTTCTCCGGTTACCATTGACTCATCAATACTGGACTCGCCTTCTTCAATGATTCCGTCTACGGGAATTTTCTCTCCCGGACGCACTCGTATAATGTCTCCAGCGGCTACCTGATTAATGGGAATATCAATTTCTTTTCCGTCTCGAATCACCCTGGCCGTCTTCGCCTGTAAACCAATCAGCTTCCTAATAGCTTGGGAAGTTCCCGCTTTTGCTTTCGCCTCAAAATAACGGCCGAGCAAAATTAACCCGATAATGATCGTGGCAACATCAAAATACGGCAAAGGCGTAATGCCGATACTCTCAACGACGCGCGGGAAAATCGTGACAATGACGGAATAACCGTAAGCGACGGTAGTGCCGATTATCACCAAAGTATCCATATTGGCGGTACGATGTTTTAAAGCGGAAAAAGCCGCCCTGTAAAAACTCCACCCCGCCCAAAACTGCACCGGGGTGGCAAGTAAAAGCTGAACCATAAAATTCTGTAAAATTATTGGCGCAGTATTCATAAGCCCCGGGAAGCTACCCCAAACAATCAAAAAGCCCAAAAACAAACTAATAACAACTTTTACGCGTAAACGACCAAGTTCTTTATCATCTTCTCTTTTCGTTTCATCCTCGGACTTCAATTCTTCGTTTATCATTGCCTGATAACCAACATTAGCCACTGCCGAAAATAAATGATTATCGTCAACGATTGCTGGATTGTACTCAACCGTCGCTTTTGCCGTAGCCAAGTTAACTATCGCGTCCGACACTCCATCAATCTTTTTCAATGCCCTTTCTATGGTCATCACGCACGAGGCGCAATGCATACCCCTGATTGAAAATGTTTTTCTGTTTAATGACATTTACTTTTAAAAACTAAAACCACTCACCATTTATAAAATTGGCGTGTAGGTTTTCGCTCGTTATTATTGAACTATAATCTTGCCGTGAAACATATTCATACCGCAAGTAAAATTAAACTCTCCGCTTTTTTGCGGGGTTAATTCAATTGTAATTTTCTGATTAAGCGGCAGGTGTTTGCGAATTTTAAAATCACTTATAACGATTTCCTCCAGGCAGCTATTAGGATCTTTACGCAGAAAACTTATTTTTGTGGTTTTGCCTTTTGGAATGGAGATAACTTCCGGGGAATAACCGCCGTCAACAATAATGTCTACTTGCAATGAATTTATTGAATCTGCTGCATCAACAACCAGCGCTTTTTCTTTTTTCATAAGAAAAAACCAATACGTGAAAGCGATGCCGAATATGCCAAAAATTGTTACCAAGATTTTATCCATAGCAATAAGACATGAAATTAACGTTTTCGCGAAAGCTTATACACCTTTAATATCTCACCGATCGGCTGCTTACTCTTTCCCTTCCTGATCTGATTAACAACGCAAGTAGAAAGATGGTTTTTCAATAAAGCGTCTTCTACCACAGAAAGCGCCTGCTTGATAGCCGATGTCTGCGTAATAACGTCTACACAATAAGTTCCTTGATCTATCATGCTCTGCAAACCCCTTGTCTGACCTTCAATGATTTTCAACCTTCTGATTAGTTTTTTCTTTTGTTCTGTCTTCATATGTATCCATCATACCCCCTCTGGGGTATCTGTCAAGAAGCAATATGTTCACAATGTCAACAACTAAAAACCTGCGCGTATTAATATTTTTCCTGAATGGAAACCCATCAAAAAATTTCTAAAACTGATACCTGTAATATCTTGGAGCGAGAGACGGGAATCCCTGCCTGCCGGCAGGCAGGGAACCCAAATCCTTCCTACGTAAGCGGGTAACGGGAGTCGAACCCGTCTGTCAACCTTGGGAAGGTTGCATAATACCGCTATATCATACCCGCGCAAACTAACTTAAAGTTGAAAGATCTCCAAAAATTTCTGCCAGAAGTTTTTTTTCTCTTCTCTTTTGACTTCTTCAATTACGGGCGGCGGCAAAACAATTACCACCTCTTCGCCGGGTTTTTTATAACTAAACTTTTCTCTTGCCATCTTTTCCAGGTATTCTTTATCTGACAGCTGAAAAAAACCTTCTTGGAGCTCCTGATTTTCTTTCTCCAGCATTACCGCTTCTTTCTCTAAGTCTCTAAATTGACTAACAAGTTCGGCCCTCTTTTGGTATAATCGCCAATTAGACACAGCCAAAAAGACAATAAAAATTAAAGCGGAGGCAATCGGCAGAACGGAGGAAAGAAAAACCATAACTCCTCTTGCCCTTTTCGTTTTATTCCGTTGCTGTATCATAATAATTAATGCAATCAAAAACCTTATTCAAAACAATCTGGATAATCCTGTCTTCGCTGGTTGTCTTGAGCATGCTCGCTTTCCTGTTTGCCCCTTTGCTGTAATAAGCAGGGTTTGATTTCTATAACAGGATTAATCCTTAATAAGGATAGCTCTATTTTTTCAAGATTTCAAAAAAAACGCTTGTCGGAATGCTCAATTGGGCTTTTTCTTTAAGCTCTTTCTTCCCTTTTTTTTGACGTTCCAATAATTTCCTCTTTCTGGTATAGTCCCCTCCGTACAAAGGGGCTATCACGTCCCTACCTCGGGCTTTTATTGTCTCTCTGGCAATAATTCTACCTGAAACTACCGCCTGGATAGCGACCGAAAATTGTTGGGGAGGCAAGGCCTCTTTTAATTTTTTTGCCAAACTGCTTCCCTCTTGATACACCTTTTCAGCCGGCACAATCCGGGAAAACGCTTCTTCCTTTCTTCCCGCAATCATAATCTCCAGTTTTTCAAGCTTCGCCTCTCTGAACCCCAGAACCTCATAAGCTAAAGAGGCATATCCTTGAGTGACTCTTAAAACATTGTCATAAAAACCAATAATAATCTCTCGCAATGGAGCCTCATAAACCAACAGGGTTTTTTCTTCGCCAAAATATTTTCTATCTTTGTATTCCGCGCCAGCCATTTCCAAAATATCAATGATTTTGCCCATAAAATTAATCGGGGTCATAACTTCCAGTTTTGCCCATGGTTCCAGTGTCGCCTTGATTTGAGTGGCGTCTTTGGGCCAATCAATGGTTGACTTAACCAAACGCTCTTCATTTTTGTTGTCTATGATTTTATAAACTACCGATGGCGTCGAAACAATCAAGTCCAGCTCAAACTCTCTTTTCAAGCGCTCGGAGACGATCTCGGCGTGCAAAGAACCCAAAAAACCGCAACGGAATCCTCTTCCAAGAGATTCTTTTGATTCCAATTCAAAGTCGAGCGCCGCATCGCTTAATTTTAGCTTTGACAACGCTTCTTTCAATAAATCAAAGTCGTCTGAATTTTTAGGGTACACGCTGACGAAAACCATTGGTCTTGCCTCTTGATACCCAGGCAATGATTCTACTTCTTTAATTTTTAATTTTTCGTTTTGAATTTTTAATTTTGTCACGGTGTCTCCCGTCCTGATTTTGCCCGGCTCTTTGATGCCTGTGGCAATATAACCAATATCCCCCGCTTTCAATTCGTCAATGGGCTGCAACGCCGGACTGAAAAATCCCACTTCCTTTGATTCTCCTTTGGCTTTTTCAGCCATTAAATAAATTTTTTCATCTTTTCTGATCCTTCCGTCTCTTATCCTGACGTAGGCGATAACGCCTTTGTATGGATCGTATTTTGAGTCAAAAATTAAAGCGCGCAAAGGGCCGTTAAGGTCGCCTTTTGGCGGCGGAACAACCCTGATAACCTCTTCCAAAAGCTGTTTCACGTTAGTGCCGCGCTT
>C687J35174_10007665_pt1 | contig 13844 bp, 18 predicted proteins | sample RifCSPhighO2_01_FD_35174 | JGI IMG/M metagenome (IMG submission 35174) | reverse complement strand
CCAAATAATTAACATTTTTTGTATAATCCAAGAAAGCTGGAATATCTGAAGCAATAAAATATTCCTCATTACTTATTCCTAATATCAAAGGGGCTCCTTTTCTGACTGCAATTAGATCGTCAGAATACTCACTAATCACAATAAAAGAAGATCTTCCCTCTAATAGATTAGCAACCTTCTTCACTGCTTCAAACAATCCTAAATTAATGTTTTCTTCTATTAGATGTGGAATTATCTCAGTGTCTGTCTCAGAAACAAATCTGTGGTTTTTTAGATTTTTTTTAAGTTCTTCGTAATTTTCTATAATCCCATTATGGACAACTGCTATCTTATTATCGCAACTAAGATGGGGATGGGCATTCTCTTTTGTTATTGATCCTGTTGTGGCCCACCTTGTATGACCAATTGCAATTTTAGCATTAGGAAGGTTAATATTATTTATCTCTCCTATCTTTCCTATCTCCTTGAAGATATGAATCTTATCATTCTTGGAAGCCACGCCCCAAGAGTCATATCCCCTATATTCTAATATCTTCAGTCCATTCAATATAATATTTGTAGAATTATTATTCCCTTTGTATGCTATGATGCCGCACATAAGCAGAAATGTGAAATAATCCTATATATGTTTTGTTATATTAGAGATTAACTTTTCATATTGTATATTTTCCTTACTGGCCACGATATCTCAATCTTTTCCTTGTCATATCTTTTCTTTAATGATTTTATGAACTCATGTTCTACAAGATATTTATTTACAAAATCTTCAACCCTCAATATGACTGTAAAATTAATGTTTGAATCCCCAAAATTATTGTATCTTATAAATGGCTCAAAATCTTTTACAGCCCCATCTACTTTCTTTTGTATTTCCTTGGCAACCTCAATAGTTATTTTCTCTACCTTCTCCAGATCTGAACTGTAATCAACACCAACATTAACTAATAATGACATCTCTTTCTGTGGCATTGAATAATTTGTTACAATACTCTCTGCTAATTTTGCGTTTGGGACAACAACAATTGTATTTTGCAAAGTTCTAAGCCTTATTGACCTCCAACCTATGTCATCAACGAACCCCTTTATGTTTCCCTCTATTTCAATATAATCATTTACCTCTATTGGTTTATCAGATAAGATATGCAATCCAGCAAAGAAATTTGACATTGTGCTTTGCAGTGCCAGTCCAACAGCCAATCCCCCTAAACCAAGGGCCGTAATTAAGGGAGTAATCTGAATTTCAAAATGATCAAATATTATCAGGATAGAAATTATGAATATGACTACAGTAATAATCTTATTGAACAATTGCGGGATTTTTTGGTATCTTTTCTGGACTTTCAGCCAGTTATCAACTAATGCAGATACTATCCTTGATAATATAAAAGAGATTATTAATGTTAAAACAACAAAAGCTATTTTATTTATCAAGTAATCATATGCATTTATTATAGTTAATGATTTTAATGCAAAGAATAATCCAATAAGTATTATTGTTAGATGTAATGGATAGGTTATTCTGCTAATTATTACATCATCAAGTTCTGTTTTTGTTTTTGATGTGAGTCTATGTATATATTTTTTTATTATATAAATAAAAGTTTCAGATAAGATTATAGTCAACAATAATATTAATACTGATCTTATATATTGATTTTCTAATAATGTATCTAAAAACACCATTTCGAGATATTGCAAAATGGGATATAAAAATATTTTCATTGCTTCAAAACAATAGTTTTATAAATGGGTTATTAAATAAAGAATTAATGGCAACAGAACAGCAATTATTGGTTCCATTGGATGTCTACTTAAAGGTAGGATTGCATATAGGCACAAAATATAAAACAAAATATATGGAGCCATTTATCTATAAAATAAGGCCAGACGGATTATCTGTCATGAATGTCCAAAAAATAGATGAAAGAATTGGAATTGCTGCTAAATTCTTGTCACAATTCGAGCCAAAAGATATTCTTGTTGTTTGTAGAAGGGAAAACGGACAAAAAGCTGTTAGATTATTCTCAAAAATTACAGGAATAAGAAGCTTTGCTGGGAGATATCCCCCAGGAATATTGACAAATTCTGCTCTTGATACTTTTAGTGAAGCAAAAATAATGCTTATAACAGACCCATGGCCAGATAAGAATGCCATAAGGGATGCTGTAAGGGTTGGAATTCCGGTTATTGGATTATGTGATACAAATAACGAAGCTAATTATCTAGACTTAGTTGTCCCAATGAACAATAAAGGAAAAAAATCATTGGCATTATTATTCTTTATCCTATCAAAGGAATATCTTAAATCAAAAGGAATAATAAAAGACGATTCAGAGTTCAAATATACATTAGATGATTTCACTCCGGATTAAATTAACAGAACATAAAAATGACAAGAGAAAGTAATGAGTATACAGCAACTGAAGTTGATGATGCAATAAGGAAATGTGAAAGATTAATATTTGTATCTGGTGAAATAAATAATTCATTGGCAGGAAATTTAAGTTATGCGGGAGTAAAAACTCCAGAGCAACTTTTTAATGAATTAGATTCTTATCTTGACTCTATGAAGAAATATGAAGATATTCCAAGGGTTTCTGAGTTAATCTCAGAGACAAGAAAAAGACTTGAATCACTTACAGAAAAAATTGAACAAAATGTTTAATTTTATTTCTTAGATTCTTTTCCTTTTGCTTCTTTAGCTGGCTCTTTTGCTTTTACTTCTTTTGTTTCTTTAGTCTCTTCCTTCTTCTCTTCCTTTACTTCAGCTTTTACCTCTTCTCCAGCTGCCGGCTTGGCTTCCTTTGCTTTCTCAGCTTCTTCTAGTGCCTTCTGTTTCTCTAACTCTTTCTTTAATGCTTCTTGTACATTTGTTAATTGNTCATTTAATCTTTTTTTCTTTTCCTGAGAGATTTCTGTTAATTCTTGATTTATTTCATTATCAAATTTTCCAGAATCTATTAATGGGTTTATCTCTTGAGCAGGCATTCCTTCAACTAAAATTCCAGCAACATGTGCGCTTCCTATAACAGTCTTTACAGCAGATTTTAAATTCCTTACAAACATTGAATCTTGCTTCATCTTTGCTACTTTTATTACTTGCTCAATTCCTAAATTTCCAACCTTATTCAAATTTGGGGTTCCTGATCCCTTATCCAACCCAAGCTCTTTCTTTATTAATGCAGACGCTGGGGGGGTTCCAATTTCTATTCTATATGACTTGTCTTTCTCTATGAAAATATTAACAGGGACTTGCATCCCTTTGAATGATTCAGTTTTCTTATTTATATCAGAAACTACCTGGCTGACATTGATTCCCATAGGCCCAAGAGTACTTCCAACTGGAGGTCCCCCTGATGCTTTTCCACCCTCAACTAATATTGTTATTTTGTCTGCCATTTTATTCCTTTGTTTCTTCCTTGGAATCTCTCCTTATAACTTTTACGGCATCTAATTTATATGTTATTGGGATAGGGACAGCTGCCTCCAATAATTCAACAACAACCTCTTCTTTCTGTAAATCAATTCTTGATATCTTTGCTTTTTCCCTTTTGAATGGCCCGGATATTATCTCAACAATGTCTCCTTTCTGGATATTGACTTCGACTTTTACTTGTTCAAGCATATGCTCTATCTCTTTATATTGTAGCTCATTTGGAAGTAATCCACGAGCATAAGGGACTCCCTTAAAAGACTCTTCTGCATCTTGCCTAGACTTAGCCTCTAAAAAAACATATCCCCTCAAGCCATGTGGCCTTATTACAGAATATACCTCCAGCTGTTTCTTTTGTGAATTTGCTGTTACAAAATCAACAACTTGGTCTTCCCTGTTAGCAGTTGTCCTTAATGCGAATATCTTATTTTCCATTTTATTGTACAATTAGTACTTGTGAAATTATTGTTATTAAAAATCCTATTGCTCCTATCACTAAAATTCCTATCCCGCTTACTTTTACTATCATTAAATACTCCTCTCTGCCTGGTTTTTTAGTTAATTGTAATACTCTCTTGCTTTGACTTAAGAAACTCTTAAATCTTATTAGAAGGTTGCTAAACATAAAAATTCATTTGAATATTGGTTTATAAATCTTTTCATAACTGATTTTTCTTTTCAGCGACGATAAACCCAAAAATATCTAATTATATAACAAAAGCAAAGTTTTATATATTATTAATAAAAATTAAGCCGGGAAAAATGAAAGATAAGGAAAAACAGGAAACACTCGAAGAAAAGGCAAAGACACCAAATCATTTTAGAAATAGAATATCTCATTTAGGCTACGCAAGCAGAAATGATAAAGAGCAAGATTCAATCAGGAGATCATCAATAAGAATATTGTCTGATTTATTTAAACTAAAAGATGAGGATCTAAGAAATGAATTTTATTACAGGCTGTTAGGAAGAATACGAAGAATAACAGACTACCCTAAAATGACAGAATTAAGAAAAGAATTAGAAGGGTTATATAATCATAAGAATAGATGTATAAAAAAAGAATATAATTAATCTAAAAATTCTATTCCCAATTCATGGGACATTTCTTTTCTCTCTTTTTCCTTTAATGTTCTTCTCTGTCCAAATATTTGCGGACTTGATACCCCTGTAACAATCAACATTGTCCTTATTGTGTTTTCTAAGTCCTCAGAAATTTGTGCTCCCCAGATGATTCTTGCGTCCTCGCTTAATTTTGAAGAGACAGTCTCTACAACTTTTTTAGCCTCTTCTAAAGTCATATCCTTTCCCCCGGATACATTGATTAATGCGCCATTTGCTCCAGAAACATCAACATCCAATAATGGGTTGCTTAAAGCCTTCTGAACTGCTTCTATGGCTCTATTTTCTGTATCAGATTCTCCTACTCCGATCATTGCTACTCCACCCTTTCCCATTACAGCCCTTATATCAGCAAAATCCAAATTAACTAATCCGGCTTTTGTAACTAATTCAGCTATTCCCTTTACAGCATTTGTCAATATCTCATCTGCTATCTTGAAAGCAACCTGTAAAGGCAAATCTGGAGCCAACTCAATTAACTTATCATTTGGAATTACAATCAAAGTATCAACAATATTCTCTAGCTTATCCAACCCAAGCATGGCATTTTCATATCTTCTCTGACCTTCCATCTCAAATGGAATTGTAACTATAGCAACTGTCAAAGCCCCAAGCTTTTTTGCAACATCTGCTATTACTGGAGCACTTCCAGTTCCAGTTCCTCCCCCTAATCCGCATGTAATAAACACCATATCAGAATTATGCAATGCCTGTCTTATTGAATGCTCTGACTCTCGTGCTGCTTCTTCCCCTATTTGAGGAATAGAGCCAGCCCCCAATCCCCTTGTTACTTCCCTTCCTATAAGTATCTTTGTCTGGGCATTTGTATAAAGAAGATCCTGTGCATCTGTATTGACAGCAATTAATTCTGCCCCAGTTATTCCAATATCAGCCATCCTTCCTAAAGTATTATTTCCTGCCCCACCAGTCCCTACAACTTTTATTCTTGCTTGCTGTTGTGCTAGAATTTGTTCTAACTCTTCATCGATGGGTGACCTTACTCTTTGTTTTGATATTTCAGCCATTTTAGTCTCTTTTTCAGAATTATATTATTTCATGATAAGATATATATAAATTTAATTATTATATAATCTATGTATAACTAACTATTAAATTATTGCACCACCAAAGTAGTCTAAACGATAGATTCCATCACTACTGCCATTATTTTTATGAAATATCTTTTCTACACCAGAAAAGTTCCATAATGCGCCAGTATTAATATTAACATATCTTAAATTACCATCCTCAATCTCAAATGGTCCCCTAAATGGTTTTTCTTCTGTAACGTGTCTTAGTGCAAATTTTAAGAATTTGCCTAATTCAGCAGGATCTTTATAGTTAGATCTTCCAAAATAACACATACTCCAAACTGGTTTGTCATTTATGAAAGCAATTTCTTGTCCATGGAAAGATGTTCTTCCAAAGTATCTGTCCTTATATCTGTAAATTCCATTTTCATACACTAACTCTTTACTCCCATCCTCTAAAGTTCTATCCAAATCTTTTTTATCACTAGCATAAGTATTAGTTTTTGCGTCTACAAGAAATACCCTAAATTTTAATTCATTTATTTTTTTCATTTTCTGCTATGTCTTTCTTCTCTATTTGCTTTTTCTCTATCTTCTCTTTCTTCTTAAACTCAATCTCTTTTATATTTGGAATCAATGATTTTATTTTTTCAATTAGTGACTCCTGAATTTCTTTTGGAATGTCCATCTCAATTATTGCTTTTCCATTTTCCAATTCAAATTTAATGTTTTTTCCCAGATATAAGTCAATAAAACTTCCTAATTTTTTATTATCCTCCTCGATTATATTATTTATTTTAAATTCATATATTATCTCTTTTCCAGCCAATGGATGATTAAAGTCTATCATTGTTCTATTGCCAGAAACAGTTCTTACAATGCCAAACATATTGTCAACATTTACTTGTAATCCGGGATAAGGAAGTATATTCTCCTGCCTGAATTTGTTTGTGTTTACTAACTGGAATAATTTAGCGTCTTTTTTTCCAAAAGCATCTTCCGGCTTTAATTCTATCTTGTAGTCTTTTCCAACTTCTTTATCCTCTAATTCTTTATCTAATCCCTTAACAACATCCCCATTTCCAATACAAACAATTATTGGGTGATATTCATGTTTTTTATCGTAAATATTATTTTCTTTTGCTATTTTTTCATCTGTTAAATCAAATATCTTGTTATTTTCTTTTAATCTTGCTATAAAATCCAATTCAATAAAATCTCCTTTCTTGACTTTCATGATGATAATGTGAATATATCATTTAAAAGTCTTTCTCTGAAATTAGTTTTACTTTGGAGATTATGGCAGAATATAGACAACCCAAATGAAATGTATTTTATTTTCAAGGTTAATTATATAAATAAAGCAAAAAATTTGTAGAAAATGTCCATACTCAATTAATTAAGGAAAAGTCAATTGCCAGAAATGACATTTTTAAAAGAAAAATAGTAATATTTTAATAAAATCAGTTACCTCTCATAAATTAATAAAAACCTTTATAACTATTTAGACCAAAAGATTAATATGGGCGAACCTCTAATCCAGGTTAAGGATATTTCTAAAAGATTTGGCAAGCATCTTGTCCTTAATAACTTAACATTTAATATAGATGAGAGGGACATTTATGGGATAATTGGATTATCTGGCTCAGGAAAAACAACAATTCTTAACTTAGTTATAGGATTTTTGAAGCCAACAAAAGGCACTGTCACTTATAAAAACAAGAATATATTAAAGATACAAAAAGAAATCCAGAATAAATTTGGATTTGTTACCCAATCTGGGTCTTATTATACAGATTTGACTGTTCTTGAGAATCTTCATTATTTTGGAAGGATGTATGGATTAAATAATGATGATATAGCAAAAAGAAGCAAAGATTTACTTACATTTCTNGATTTGACAGACGCTACNCATGTTCTGTCACAAGACCTTTCTACAGGAATGCAGAGAAGATTGGACATAGCATGTGCATTAATCCATAATCCGGAAGTATTAATATTAGATGAGCCAACAGAAGACTTGGATCCATTATTAAGAAAAGAGATACTTACTTTGTTGAAGAATATAAATGATAATGGAACTACTATAATACTTACATCCCATATGCTTAATGAGATAGAAAGCGTATGCACAAACACGGCGATTTTACATAACGGAAATATTGTAATGTCCGGTTCTCCAAATAAGATAAAGGGATTATATTCAACAAATATTGAAATCCACCTCAAGACTTATCCCGGAAAATATGAATTAATAGAGAATAGATTAGGAAAAGCAAATGTAGAAAAAACAATTAATCTAGGGCACAAATTAGTCATATACACCTCAAAACCAGAGGAATTATTGAGGAGAATCCTGGATATACTTCCCGGATTAAGGGAAAGATTAGTTGATGTTGATGTTGACAAGCCATCATTAGAAGAGGTATTTGAATCATTGACAGGAAAGAAAAAATGAATCCGAATAATATAAATCCAAAGAACTTTTTTCTAAGATTAGTGAATATAATAATAAAAGATATAAAATTATTAATAAGATCAAAAAGTTCAGCATTAATTGTAATCTTGGGACCATTAGCATTGATATTTTTGGTTGGAATGGCATTTAATACAACCTCATTGTATAATATAAAAATAGCAGCATATTCTGAGTCATATTCTGAATTGACAAATTCATTGATTGAGAATCTGAAAGACCAGCAGTATAGCATAATACAATTAAGTTCCGAGCAAGAATGCATTGAAGGGATTAAATTAGGGGAATATCATGTGTGTGCAATCTTCCCAAAAGATATGAGTGTTGAGCAGAATAATGAGATGATTTTTTATGTTGATGAATCCAGGGTAAATCTGGCAGCAATAGTCTCAAACACAATCTTCTCAAAGGTTGCATCTAAATCAGAAGAATTAAGCTTGGGATTGACTGGAGAATTATTGACAACAATAAACGTTGTAAGTGAAGAAGCAGATAAAAATACCCAGCAATTAACAACATTAAAAGATGAAATTAGTAATATAAACAATAATGTAAAGGATGTAAGGGAAAATTTTGTCGGACTTGATTTAGAATATAACTCAACAAATTTCAATTTCACAAAAATAGAGGATGAGATTGATGAGATAGAAACTGATTTGAATGTTAGTGAGGGAGTATTTAGTGGATTAAGGGGGCTTATAGAAGGAACTCAGGAGCAAGCTGACTTATTGGGGGCAAAATTAACCTCTGTAGAAACCCAAAGGGATTCATTTGTATCAACATTAGACAGTTCAAGGAACTCATTATTAGACTTTTTCGGAAAAGTGAATACAATACAAAGCTCTGTTGACAGGACTAAAAATGCAATAGCCGGAATAAGAGTTACTGATCCAGAAAAAATTGTAAATCCTATAACATCAACTGTGAAGCCAGTAACAACAAATAAAACTCATCTTGGATTTTTATTCCCTACATTAGTTGTATTGGTAATAATGTTTATTAGTTTACTATTCTCAGCATCAATCGTAATAAGGGAGAAAAGATCTAAAGCATATTTTAGGAATTTCATTACCCCAACAAATGACTTCACATTCATGCTTGGGCAGTTCATAACAAATCTTTTATTAGTCATAGTTGAGTTAGGAATATTATTCTTAGTCGCATTATACTTCTTTAAGGAAGAATTATTGAATGTATTTCCAACATTAGCTGTTGCATTATTGGTTATAACGACTGTATTCATATTGATAGGAATGTTCATAGGACATTTATTCAATTCAGGAGAGACAGCTAGTCTTGGAAGCATAGCTACTGCTTTTATCATGTTATTCTTCTCAAATACAATACTTCCCCTAGAAACATTGCCTGGATATGTAACCCAAATAGTCAAATATAACCCATTTGTAATTTCTGAGAACATAATAAAGAGAGTAATATTATTTAATGCTAGTTTTGATGTGATAATGCAGCCTTTATTGTTCTTATTGGGCGGGGCATTAATCTTCTTTGTATTGGCATTCATTGCTAGAGAGATAACAAGAAGGAAGATATTATTCTGATTATAATTCAGAAAACTTTTTAATTAACTGTATACTATTTCTATTCAATGAAAAAAGATTTTGTAGTAACGCCNTGGGAAGTTAAAGGGGATATTGACTATGAAAAATTGATAAAAGAATTTGGCACCCAGGCAATAGACGACAAATTATTAGAAAGAATAAAAAAACATACTAAAGAAATCCATTACATGCTGAGAAGAAATATATTTTTCTCGCATAGGGATATGAATTGGCTCTTGGATGAATATGAAAAAAAGAACAAATTCTTCCTTTACACAGGGAGATCGCCCTCCGGAAACATTCATTTAGGCCATTTAGTTCCATGGATATTTACAAAATGGCTCCAAGATAANTTTGATGTTGAATTATGGTTTCAATTTCCTGATGAGGAAAAATTCCTATTCAAGGATAATTTGACATTAGATGATACTTATCATTATTTCAAGGAAAATGCATATGATGTTATTGCTTTGGGATTCAACCAAAAAAAGACACATTTCTTGGTTGACACAATCCATGCTAATCTTATGTATAAGGAAGCAATAAAAGTAGCAAAAAAAATAACATTCTCGACAACAAAAGCTGCATTTGGATTTACAAATGATATGAATATTGGTGCTATATTTTATACGTCAATGCAGACAGTCCCTGCTTTTCTTCCAAGTGTTTTAGCTAAAAAGAATATTCCTTGCCTAATTCCGATGGGTTTTGACCAAGATCCGCACTTTAGAGTTAGCAGAGATGTAATAACAAAGCTAGGATATTACAAACCAGCAGCATTACATTGCAGATTCCTTCCAGCATTATCCGGGCCAATGAAAATGTCCGCTTCAGAAGAGTCAACTGCAATTTATACAACTGATTCTCCAGAGGTAGTTGAAAATAAAATAAAAAAATATGCTTTTTCCGGAGGAAGGGAAACAATAAAAGAACACAGGGAAAAAGGTGGAAATCCGGATATAGATATAAGCTATCAGTGGCTTACTTTCTTAGAGGAAGATGACAAAAAACTACAAAATATTTATCATGATTACAAGTCTGGGGCATTGTTAACTTCAGAATTAAAACAAATATTAATAAATAAAATAAATGGTTTCTTAAAAGAGCATCAAAAGAAAAGAGAAAAGGCAAAAAAACAGCTTGATAAATATATGTTTAAAAATAGATAATTCTTTTACTACTATTTAGTGTTGAATAATCGAAAGGTTTATAAAGGTTTAATCAACTTAAGATACTATAAATTGGGGTTCTAAAAAGAGTTGTTAAGGAAAGACAAAAATGGCAATTGAAGAAAGATTACCTCAAGAAAATGAGTTAAAAGATAGTAAATTAAAGAGATATATAGACGAGAACGCATTAGATAAGCCTGGAACATTTATTTTAAGAGGATTATTTGAGCCAGGTTATACACTAAGATTTACTAAATCAATGCCAAGTTCTCAATTTAGACTAATAGAAAATTTCAGAGAGAATTGTATAAACTATGCTTATGTAACTGAAGGTTTTAAAGCTACTTTTTATGCATATTTAGCATACAAACTTTTAATTTAGGAGATAAAATGACAAATCCAATTGAACAAAGAATAAGAGAAATGAAAGGTTTTGATTTAGGTCAGATGGCTGAAGGAAGATATGAAGAGCTTATTAAAGTCAAAAAATCAGAAGGAAATGTTTATCGTATAGTTGAAGAAGACAAAAGAAAAGGAACAAGATATACACTCGTTAATTCTGACACAAGAGAAGAAGGATTTGAATTATCTTCCAATGTCAGACACTCATTATTAAGAAGATTAAAAGAACTAGAAATGCCTGAAGGTGTTCTTATAGAAAGAGATATTTTTCTAGGTAAGAAGGATTCTGAAATTGGTAGTTATGATGAGATACCATTTGCTGTAATAGATCAAAGTTATTTAAGCCGTATAACTCCAGAAGGGAGAGAAAAATGGGAAAAAGAAGGTCCTTATTCATGGTTTGCGGTTTTAAAGAATGATAAAGAAATTAGAGTTCATCAAATAATTGATGCTTCTCATAGAGGTTATGTTGCTGTTCCATTATCCTTAACGCAAAATTCATTAGAGGAAGCAATTGAAACAGCGGAAAGATTAAGCAATTTGAGGTTACCAAGATGATAAATATACAAAGATATTTGTTAAGAGAGAAAAATAAAGGAGAACTATTTGGTGATATAAAGAGTAGCATATTAGAATATGGTTGGGAATGGTACTTTGGAGATAAAAAGATAGGAATAGTACCTAGACCTACAACAGAATCAGAAGTGTTCTATGGTGGCTTTTTATCGGCTGATGATGAGCTTATTGTCACAAAAAGCAATAAATATCCTGGAATAGAAAGAGCTAAAGAATCTATGGGAAGAATAGATAATCATGAGAAAGGTCCAGAAAATCTAAAAAAATTAGTTGAACTTATTTTATCAGAAAGTGAAACATTCGTTTTCTTAACATTTAGAAATCAGAAAAATTCTAGACCAGAAATATTAACTTTTTCAAAAGAAAAGCCAACAGATGAATTATATGTTCCAGGAAAAGTTCTACCAATAAAGGTAAAATCTTCGTATAGAGATGAACTAGAGAAAAGGATGGAAGAGTATAGACAAAGACATGGATTGGAGAGATAAAAATGATAGTACAAGAAGATTTTTTGAAGAAACTAAGAGGATCATTTGATTTGAATGAGTATGAAGTGAAGATATGGACAGCTTTGTTATCCAGAGGATTAGCAACTGCTGGGGAACTAAGTGATATAAGTAATGTTCCTAGATCAAGAAGCTATGATGTTCTTGAATCCTTGGAAAAGAAAGGGTTTGTAATGATGAAATTAGGAAAGCCAATAAAATATATTGCTGTTGCACCGGATGAAATAATCAAGAGAGTAAAGAAATCAATAAGAGAAGAATCTGAAGAGAGATTAAAGAATCTTGAAAACGTAAAAGAAACTAATTTGTTCAATGATTTGGATTTATTATTCAAAAATGGAATTGAGCATATTGATCCCAGCAATTTAAGCGGGGCAATAAAGGGAAGAAGCAATATCTACAATCAAATAGAAACAATGTTGGGAAAAGCAAAGAAATCTGTTTTGATTGTAACTACATCAGATGGATTCATAAGGAAAACAGATGAATTGAATAAAAGCCTTAAGAAATTATCTGCTAATAATGTAAACATAAGGATAGCAACCCAAGTTAATGATAAAGTAAAGCAAATAGCTAAAGGTTTAAAAAGCGTTGATGTAAGGAATTTAAAGGACATAAATGCAAGATTTGTTATTGTTGATTCCAAAGATGTCTTATTTATGGTAAATCATGACAAGGAAGTTCATGATAGCTATGATATAGGAATTTGGGTTAACTCTCCGTTCTTCGCTAACGCATTAGAAAATATGTTTAATTTAAATTGGAATAAATTGGAAGTGATAAGATGAACTTAAAAAGAAATTTAGGACAAATTTTATTAGCCTCTACAATAGGATTTGGATTAGTTGGATGTAGTAATCCAGATTATCATTTTTATGGAAAGATTGCAGATGACAAAGTAAGGTTTTATCAATCTGGTACTTTTGGTGAAGAGAATTACATTGAAGTGACTAAACCAAATGAAATAATAGTTACATATATGGATATAAGTGGTAGTGACTTTAAATTAGATGCAGTAAAGATAACAACTAATAATGAAACAAAAATGTATTGGAGAGGAGTAGAAGACGGAGATAAAATCGTAAAAAAATTCCAAAAGCAATTTGATGACTACTTAAAAAAGATATTAGAAGTTAAGAAACAAGAAGGATTAAAAAATTTAAGATAAAATGGTACAAATGGGTCCTGTAAATTTTGATAGAAAGCCAGAAGATTATCTTCATTTATTTACAAAGGAAAGCAAAAATCTAGAAAGAAGAAAATTTAAGTCAGATTTGTTAATNGATATTTTAACTAATAAGAATAACAGAAAAGATTATGGAGCGGTTATTTTACATGAAGAAACCATAAGGACAGAGTATCTCGGTAATTATTATAAAGTATTAGTTGCAAAAAAAGGNCGTTTTATAGATTTTGATGGTAAATGGATAACAAGNATAGATACAGAAGTTCAGGGAGCAATATTCAATGGAGATGAAAGGGTTAGACAATATAAAACCAAAGATGGTATAACATTAGATGTAACAGTAATACAGCCAATACCTAATGATGATCATTTTAAAGAAAGTAT
>C687J35174_10007661_pt1 | contig 13848 bp, 7 predicted proteins | sample RifCSPhighO2_01_FD_35174 | JGI IMG/M metagenome (IMG submission 35174) | reverse complement strand
CGACGAAGCAATCCCGTCATTTGCGTGTTATTTACGGGATCGCCACGCTCCATTTCATTTCGCTCGCGATGACATAAAAAATATGACTATCCAACAAATCTATAAATTAGCCGTTGAGTTAGGCATTAAGCACGACCTGCGCGGTCCGGCGAAAGTAAAAAAGTATTTGGAGCGGGCAAAAAAGAAATACGAAAAATTGCCTAAAGACGAGCAAGCGGAGTTTGATGCTGAAAAATTGACTAACCCTTATTCCGATACGCGCGTTCTAAACGACACGGGCAAACAAGTTAAGAAAGTATTAGTGGGGATTGATATGGAAGTGCCGGAGTTATTGCTCGCGGATAAATTAGGCGACATTGATTTAGTGATTGCGCATCATCCGGAAGGGCAAGCGCTTGCTTCCTTGCATGACGTGATGGATTTGCAGGCCGAAGTGCTGGCGCAGTACGGCGTGCCGATTAATATCGCCGAAAGCGTTCTGCGTCCGCGCATCAGCGAAGTCAGCCGCGGCATTTCGCCCATCAATCACGACCGCGCGGTGGACGCGGCAAAAATTTTAAATTTGGGCTTTATGTGCGCGCACACGCCCTGCGATAATATGGCGGCCAGTTTTATGANTAAGTTTATTGCCAGAAAAAAGCCGGAAACGGTCGGCGAAATTTTAGAAGCATTAAAAGAAATTCCCGAGTACAAAGAAGCTGCGAGGCGCAAAGCCGGCCCGATGCTTTTTACCGGCTCGCCGGAAAATAGCGCCGGCAAAATCGTAGTAACGGAATTTACCGGCGGCACGGAAGGTTCAAAAGAAATGTACGAAAAAATCGCCGCCGCGGGCATCGGCACCGTGATTGGCATGCACATGCACGAAGAGCACCGCAAAGAAGCGGAAAAATATCATATCAATGTGGTGATCGCCGGCCATATGTCCAGCGACTCCTTAGGCGTTAATTTGTTTTTGGACGAGCTGGAGCGCAAAGGGATAAAAATTACGCCGGTAAGCGGCTTGATTAGGGTAAAAAGAAAGTAAAAAGTTTACCCCGTGCAGTATAGCGAACTACTACAAGGGGTAAAAGTAAAAAGTAGAAAGTAGAGACGCCCCTTTGGGGCGTCTTGTGTTTGATTTTTTGGCTCAAAATTGGTAGAGTAAGGGTAAAATAAAGTATATGGAAATAAAGATAATAAAAACTAAAATTCCAAAAGAAGAACTTAAAAGAATGGCGGAAGAAACATTTGGCGATATGGTTAAAATCGTGGTTGATGTTAAGCGGGAAATTATGGCTATCGGCGGCGAAATGCACGCGGACGCGGAAAGTTTATTATTGCAGGATGGCTCGCGGCAAGACGATTTATGGGGGGCGAATCTTTATCCCGATTTATCGCCAGAGAATTTTATTGAGTACCAATCACTGCTTAACATTCGTCCCCGTCTAGGTAATAGAGCGATAGAGATTGAAAGTACGGAAATAAAAAACAAAATAAAAGAAATTATTAATAAGCTAATAGTTTAATTATGACCTTTATTCATAAAGAATTATCCCAAGGCAGATGGCAACAATTAAGTTTGGCTGAACAAATTGGCAACATCGGCGCTGAACTCGCGCGCGCTAAATCATGGGAAAGAAAGAATATGGTTAAGCAAAAAAACCAAGCGTTGGCACGGGCATTAGAGTTGATAGATTTGACATTAGAGAGCGTTAATAGACCGTCTCAACTTAAAGAAATAACGCGGTTGCGCGAAGTCGTCGCTGGTTTATTCGTCGGCAGTGCAGAGGTTTACGCTTCTTTGGCGGATTTAGAAAAAATTTATTTGCCGTTTGCAATTTTAGCAAAACGTTAATTGTCAGGCGTTAAATGTCAAATGTATGCTCGCATTTTTACGCGGAAAAATTTTAAACAAAGGCAAAGGATGCGTGATTTTACAAACAGGCGATATCGGCTATCAGATTTTTGTTAATGTCGTTGCCTATGCGGATTTAAGCATCGGGCAAGAGGTAGAATTTTATTTATATCACCATGTACGCGAGGATATGGAAGACTTGTACGGGTTTAAAAATTTTGCGGAACTGGAATTTTTTAAATTGCTTTTATCGGTATCGGGCGTGGGGCCAAAGTCAGCGCTCGGGATTTTAGGCATGGCTAGCGTGGAAGACATTAAAGAGTCCATTGGGCACGGCGATCCTTCACTTTTGACTAAAGTGTCCGGCATTGGCAAAAAAACCGCGGAACGAATCGTGCTGGAACTGCGCAGTAAAATTGATTATTTAGCGCCGCTTAAAGACGGCGCGGCCGGAATGAGCGTTAGCGGAGATGAAATTGACGCGCTCATGTCGTTGGGCTACTCTTTGCAACAGGCGCGGGAAGCGCTAAAAAACGTGGGCACGGACATTAAAGACAGCGGAGAGAGGATTAGAGCGGCGCTAAGGGGATTATCACGCAACATTAAAACATAAAAACATTAAAACAAAAATGTGATTCCATTGGTAATTAGATATTAGGATATTTGATATTGGATATTATGAAAAAGCGGGTGATAATTTTGCTTAGCGTAATTATAATATTATTAGCGGTAATTTTGATAATAAATAGACAAACATTAGGAGAAAAAAATGTTTTAGGAGGAAAATTAGTAAATGAACAGTCAATATTCAACAGTGAACGGGAAGAAACGTCAAAAAAAGAGGATAAAAGTATAGAAGAGAGAAATTTGGTAAAGGAAAATATCCAATATCCAATATCTAATGTTAGCGATGAAAGCATCGCAGAAGATGGAAGTCGTAATCAAAACGAATCAGACTATAAACAATATTATCTAGTAACTAAAGTAGTTGACGGCGACACGATTGATGTGCTAACAGGCACAACCACGGAACGGGTGCGCTTAATCGGCATTAACACGCCGGAAACGGTTGACCCGAGAAAGCCGGTAGAATGTTTCGGCCGCGAAGCGAGCCAAAAAGCGCATGAATTTTTAGAAAACCAAAAAGTTTATTTAGAGCCGGACGAAACGCAGGATGAGCGGGATAAATACGGGCGGCTCTTGCGTTACGCTTGGCGCGCCGATGGGGTTTTTTATAATCGGGAAATCATCCAGCAGGGCTACGCTTACGAATATACTTATTTTATTCCTTATAAATATCAGGCGGAATTTAGGCAGGCGCAAAGTTACGCGCGGGAAAACAAATTAGGGCTGTGGGCTGATAACGCTTGCGCCGCTGCTAACAATTTAAACGCTTCTTCTTCCACCGCCAGTGCTTTGCCATCCAATCCGAATTGCGACATTAAAGGAAACATCGCGAGCGATGGCGAAAAAATTTACCATTTGCCGAGCTGCGACTATTACGCTAAAACAATGATTAATTTAGGGCAGGGCGAGCTTTATTTTTGTTCGGAAGAAGGGGCGGTTGCGGCCGGCTGGCGAAAGGCGCAGAACTGCGAATAATATAATGCAAATCTATCCCGCAGTACTGCGGGACAAATACTGCAAATAATTCGTATGCAAATAAATAATGCAATGCATTCGTATGCACACCTCATTTCTACAATCACAAGGCTGGGAAGAATTTCAAAAGTCAGTTGGTTATCAGACGTTTAGAGTTGATAGCGCGCTTTTAATTAAGAAGTCATTGTTTTTTGGCAAGAGTTATTTTTATGCGCCCAGAGCAGGAACGAGTAACGGGGAACGAGTAACGGGAAATTTTATTGATGATATTATTCAGTTGGCGAAGAAAGAAAATTGTATTTTTTTAAGAATAGAACCATCGGCCGCGTTACCCGCTATTCATTACCCGTTACGCAAAGTAGCTGATGTACAACCGTCACAGACGATTATACTTAATTTAGAAAAAAGCGAAGAAGAATTGCTAGCCCAGATGCATCCCAAAACAAGATATAACATTAGGCTGGCGGAGAAGAAAGCCGTTACCGTGCGGACCGTAGAGACGCGCCACGGCGCGTCTGAAGATTTTGAAAAATTTTGGGAGTTGATGGAGGAAACCGTAGGAAGAGACAAGTTCCGTTCTCATGGGAAGGAATATTATAAAACTATGTTAGACTCGCTTGACATTTCAATTCCCACCGCCCCCGCCTCCTCCCNGCCTCGCCGGCCGGCAGGCTCTAAGGAAGGGAACGATGGCAACAAACTTAGTGTCAGATTGTATTTTGCCGAGTATGAAAATAAAATTTTAGCCGCCGGAATTTTTGTTTTTTACGCCGATGCCGTTATTTATCTTCACGGCGCTTCCACGCATGAGCGTAAAGAAATAATGGCGCCGTACGCGTTGCATTGGCAGATGATAAAACTTGCCAAGCAATTGGGTTATAAACATTACGATTTTTACGGCATTAACGAAAAGAAATGGCCGGGGGTAACGAGGTTTAAGCGTGGATTCGGCGGGAAAGAAGTAAATTATCCGGGATGCTATGACGNGATATTTAACAAGAGATGGTATACTATATATNGCGTTTTTAGATATATAAAACNATTGGTGAGATAAAAATATATGAGATATTGGGATACTGGATATTAGGATATTGCGACAACGAGAGCAACAGACATTAGTTAANATATTTAAAATTATTTTTATGCGTTGCGNATATCTTAATATCCTAATATNTAATATCCAGTATTAAATTATATGGGTACTTTCTATAATTTTAAAAAATTATTCCCCCAACAATTATTAGTAGTTTACCATTTTATTTTGGCGTGGCTCGCGGCTNTTTGGTATAAATTTCCTTCGGAAAAATTAATCGTCATCGGCGTTACCGGCACTACCGGCAAGACGACGTCGGTGTATTTAATCGCCAAAGCGTTAGAGCAGGCCGGATATAAAGTCGGCTATACCTCAACCGCGATGTTTAAAGTGGCGGATAAAGAATGGCTGAACGATAAAAAAATGACAATGGCGGGAAGATTTTTTACGCAAAAGATATTGCGCCAAATGGTAAAAGCCGGCTGCGAATACGCTATTATTGAGACTACCTCGCAAGGAATTGAGCAATTCCGCCATCGTTTTATTAATTACGATATTTTAGTTTTTACCGGGCTTTACCCGGAGCATATTGAAGCGCACGGCGGTTTTGAGAATTATAAAGCAGCCAAGGGCAAGCTGTTTGAGCATTTGTCGGAATGCAAATCAAAGTACAGCAACGAGAAAAAGAAAGTGCAGCCGATAAAAAACGAGATTAAAAAAATTCATTTGGAGCGGGTGCCAAAAATTATTATTGTTAACGGCGATGACAAGCAGGCGGAATATTTTTTAAACTTTAAAGCGGAAGAAAAAATCGCATATCATACAACACGTAACAGGCAGCACATAACACCAGATAATATTTTGTCAGTAATTGCCAATAATATAGCCGTTAAAAGTAATGGGACACAATTNTTTGTGGATGGAGTCAGGTTTAATTTGNGCCTGNTGGGCGAATTTAATGCGCAGAATGCGCTGACGGCGATCAGCGTGGGAGTATCGCAGGGATTAAGCTTAGAACAAATTAAAACAGGATTAGAAAAAATAACGGGCGTGCCCGGCCGGTTTGAGCGCATTGACGCAGGGCAGCCTTTTACGGTTATTATTGACTATGCCTTTGAGCCGCGGGCGGTAGCCAAATTATACGAAACAGTTAAGCTGATTGAGCATAATCGTATTATTCACGTTTTAGGTTCGGCTGGCGGCGGGCGCGATATCACCCGCCGGCCATTACTTGGTAGAATCGCTGGCGAACATGCTGATGTTGTCATCGTTACTAATGAAGACCCCTATGATGATGACCCGCAAATTATTATTGACCAGGTGGTCGTGGGAGCGGAGAAAGCGGGTAAGATATTAGGGGAAAATTTATTTAAAATTATAGATAGGCGCGAGGCAATCAAGCAAGCCCTAAAAATCGCAGCGGCAGGGGATGTGGTTTTAATTACGGGCAAAGGATGCGAACAGGCGATTTGCGTTGCCGGCGGCAAAAAAATTCCTTGGGACGACCGGCAAGTTGTCAGGGAGGAATTGGAAAAGTAAGAAGTTAGAAGTAAGGAGTTATAAAGTTATTAGTTACTTAGTCAAATCATTTTTTTTGTTTTGATGTTTTATGTTACATGTTAAGTGTTATATGAGAGTGTGGATAACTTAGATTAACAAGAAGTAATTAATACCATAAAAAGGCAGATTTTATTTAATTTTAGCTTAAAAATTAGTGCTCTTGCATTTTTCATAAAAATAATCTTTAAAGCCCCTATTGACAATTATTTTTATTATTGTTAATATGAGGCTACGTAAGATGTAAAATCTCATAACTTTTTGTGCAAACAAAATGGTTTATAGTATATAGACGACATTCTGAATAAACGGTTCTTATTTTCTATTCAAACAAGAGGCCGTTTTTCTTTTTTTATCAAAATTATCTTAGGTAATTTAAAATTACTACCCAAACATAACTCACGTGTTTTACCCCGCCCCCGCCATCAGCCAGTAGATTTTTCCGCTAGTTAATCCTGCCTTCAAGAAAAGGACCTGGATATTTTTTTGTACGCCGCAAAATCCGCGCGGCCGGCTGTTAACAATAGACAGATTTTTTAAATTATTTTAGGCAGCAAATAAAATATTATGTCTAACGCCAAGGCAAAAGCCACTATTGAGCGCAAATTTTTTTCGCCGCAGACGGTAGCGATGGAGATGCCGGATTTAATTGAGGTGCAAAAAGATGCTTACCGTTGGTTTACTGAAGAAGGCTTGCGCGAACTTTTTGACGAAATTTCTCCCATTAAAGATTTTATCGGCCGTAACCTGGAATTATATTTTGACGATTACTATTTGGACCAGCCGAAATTTTCCGAATTAGAAAGTAAGGCCAAAAACATTACCTTTGAAGTGCCCTTGCGCGTGCAGGCCCGGCTTTATAATAAGCAAACAGACAAATCAATTACGCAAGAAGTGTTTTTAGGCGATTTGCCGCTGATGACTAAGCGCGGCACTTTCGTCATCAACGGCATTGAACGCGTGGTGGTGTCGCAGCTGATTCGTTCGGCCGGCGTTATTTTTACCGCCGAAATGATTAAAGGGCGAAAATACTACGGCGCCAAAATAATCCCTAACCGCGGTGCGTGGCTGGAAATTGAAACCGACGCCAATAACGTCGTTTGGGTAAGGATAGATCGTAAGCGCAAAGTGGCGGTTACCTCTCTGTTGCGCGCCTTTGGCTACGAAACCGACGCGGAACTCAAAGAGATGTTTAAAGAGGCGGAAGCGGACGGCGAGACCAGTTTTCTGGAAGCCACCATCGCTAAAGATATAGCTAAAAACGAAGCCGACGGCTTGAAGGAAGTTTACAAGCGCATTCGTCCGGGAGACTTAGCCACCGTAGATAACGCCCGGAATTTAATTTACTCCATGTTTTTCCGCTTTGACCGCTATGACTTTGACCGCGTCGGCCGTTATAAATTAAACAAGCGCTTTGGTTTTGACATCCCCATTAATAAAGAAACGCGCATTTTTCGCCGCGAAGATTTAATCGCTATTTTAAAAGAAGTGATTCGTCTCAACATTACTCAAGGCAAGGAAGACGACATTGACCACCTCGGCAACCGCCGCATTCGCGCCGTGGGAGAATTAATCCAAAATAAATTCCGCCTGGGGCTTTCCCGCATGGAGCGCATCGTTAAAGACAGAATGAGTACGACTGACATGGCCGAATTAACGCCGAACAAGTTGATTAACGCCCGGCCGGTAATCGGAGTCGTCAAGGAATTTTTTATGTCCTCGCAGCTCTCGCAGTTTATGGATCAGACCAATCCGTTAGCCGAACTGGAGCACAAACGGCGCCTTTCCGCCATGGGTCCGGGCGGATTAACCCGCGAGCGGGCTGGTTTTGAGGTGCGCGATGTGCATACAACGCACTACAGCCGCATCTGCCCGATTGCCACTCCGGAAGGGCCGAACATCGGTTTAGTCGGGCACATGGCGTCTTACGCCCGGCTGAACAGCTACGGCTTTTTGGAAGCGCCTTACCGAGTAGTTTTGCACGACGTTAATAACGACCCGAAAGTAACGGCTGGCAAAATTTTGCGCGCCGATGTTTACGACGATAAAGATTCGTCTAAAGCAGGCGAACTAGTGGCTAAAGCAGGCGCTAAAATTGACGAAAAATTGGCGGCTCGCTTGGCTAAATTAGGCCCCGTCACCATTCCGATCAAGCCGATAGTCACGAACGAGATAAAATATCTTGACGCCTTTGAGGAAGAAAAGTACATTACTACTTTTTATACGGTGCCGACCGATGAGAACGGCTATTTTTTAGTGGAGAAAGCGGAAGTAAGAAAGTATGGCGAGCCCTCTATTGAACAAATATCCCAGATTGATTTTATGGAGGTAGCCGCTAACCAGATTATTTCCGTCGCTACCTCTTGCATTCCGTTTTTGGAGCACGACGACGGCATCCGGGCGTTAATGGGCACCAATATGCAGCGGCAAGCGGTGCCGCTGATTATGCCCGAGTCGCCGATTGTCGGCACCGGCATTGAGCGGCGAGCGGCCATTGATTCCGGCCACATCGTTATTAACGAAGCAGACGGGGTAGTGGCCGCCGTTCAAGGCGACAGAATTGACGTTAAAAGCAAAGATAATAAAATTATTTCTTATCAATTAAATAAATTCGTTCGCTCTAATCATTCCACCTGCATTAATCAACACCCGACAGTCGGCAAGGGAGACAAAGTCGCCCCCGGAGACGTCCTCTCCGATGGAGCGGCCATTGCCAACGGGGAGATTGCCATCGGCCGTAACGTGCTGGTTGCTTTTATGACTTGGGAAGGGTTTAACTTTGAAGACGCCATTATTATTTCCGAGCGTTTGGTTGAGCATGACCTTTATTCCTCGATCCACATTGAAAATTACACTATTGACGTGCGCGATACTAAACTCGGCCCCGAAGTGGTAACCCGCGACATCCCTAACATTTCCATCGAGCGCTTAAAAGATTTGGATGAAAACGGCATTATCCGCATCGGCGCCGAGGTATCTTCCGGGAATATTTTGGTGGGCAAGATTACTCCCAAAGGCGAGACTGAATTGTCGGCGGAAGAAAAATTGCTGCGCGCTATTTTTGGCGATAAAGCCAAAGACATCCGCGACAGTTCGCTCTATTTAGAGCACGGCGAACACGGAAAAGTAGTGGATATAAAAATATTTTCCCGGGAAGACGGCGATAAATTGCCAGCCGGCGTTATTCAATCAACCCAAGTTACTATCGCCAACCTGCGCAAAATTCAAGTCGGCGATAAAATGGCCGGCCGGCACGGCAACAAAGGCGTAATTTCTCGCATCGTGCCGATTGAGGATATGCCGTATTTAGAAGACGGCACTCCCGTCGATATAATTTTATCTCCTTTGGGGGTCGTTTCTCGCATGAATTTAGGCCAGCTGTTAGAAACGCATTTGGGGCTGGCCGCTCATAAATTAGGTTACATGGCAGCGACGCCGCCGCTGAACGGAATAACGGAAGAGCAGATCAAGTCCGAATTAAAGCGGGCCGGTTTCCCCACCAGCGGCCAAGTCGCTTTGTACAACGGCAAGACCGGCGAAAGATTTGATAAGCTAGTAACGGTGGGCTATAAGTACATGCTGAAACTCAACCACATGGTAGAAGATAAAATGCATCAGCGCTCTATCGGTCCTTATTCTTTAATTACGCAACAGCCCTTAGGCGGCAAAGCGCAATTTGGCGGCCAGCGTTTTGGGGAAATGGAAGTGTGGGCGTTGGAAGCATACGGCGCGGCGCATACTTTACAAGAAATTCTCACCATCAAATCCGACGACGTCCCCGGCCGTTCCAAAGCTTATGAAGCGATCATTAAAGGCGAGGAAATTCGCAAGCAAAACGTGCCGGAATCATTTAACGTGTTGGTGCGGGAAATGAAGGGTTTGTGTTTGGATGTGGAATTGATCGGCGTGCAACAAGTAATAGACGAAGACGCGGCCGGAGTCGCTGAAGACGCGACTACTGATAAAAATAACTATGCTTAATCCTCTAAAAACAACCGACTTTGACGCCATTAAACTCCGGCTCGCTTCGCCGGAAGTGATTTTAGGATGGTCGCACGGAGAGGTAACGAAACCGGAAACAGTTAACTATCGGACGCAAAAACCGGAAAAAGACGGCTTATTCTGCGAACGGATTTTTGGCCCGTCTAAAGATTGGGAATGCTATTGCGGCAAATACAAAAAAATTCGTTACAAAGGGATAATTTGCGACAAATGCGGAGTGGAAGTGACTCGCAGCGTGGTGCGGCGCGAACGGATGGGGCACATTAAATTGCAGGCGCCGGTAACGCATATTTGGTTTTTGCGAGGCATCTCCTCGAAAATCGGGTTAATATTGGATTTGCCTTCAACGGCTTTAGAAAAGGTGGTTTATTTCGCCAGCTTCATCATCACTGACGTGGATATGGAATTGAAACAAGCGACGCTCGAGCAGATAAAACAGGAGTACAAAAGCAAACAAAAACAAATTGAAGCTGAATTTAAAAATAAAAAATCCGCCCTGCAAAATCAGGAGCGTCAAGCAGAGGAGTCAGGCCAATTAGAAAAAATTCGGGCGGAAAAAGAAGAAAAACTGGAACAAGCTTTTAAAATCGCGCAAGAAGAAATAAAAGAAATCAAATCGTTGGCGGTTATTTCCGAGCATACTTATCAGAATTTAGCCCTTAAATATGGCCATATTTTTGAGGCGGGCATCGGCGCGGAGGCGATTTTAAAATTAATGCAGCGCCTTGATTTAAAAAAAACCATTAAAGAATTAGAGCGCGAACTGGAAACCATCATTGATTCTAAGCGCGATAAGTTGCTCCGACGTTTAAAGATATTGAAAAGTCTGTTAGTTAACGATTTGCGGCCGGAATGGATGGTATTAACGACTATTCCGGTTATTCCGCCTGACTTACGGCCGATGGTGCCGCTGGATGGCGGACGGTTCGCCACTTCGGATTTAAACGATTTGTACCGCCGGGTTATCGGCAGAAACAATCGGCTCAAGCAATTGATGGATTTGAACGCGCCGGAAGTTATCTGCCGCAATGAAAAGCGGATGCTGCAGGAGGCGGTGGACGCTTTAATTGATAATTCCGCCCGCCACGGCAAAACCGTAACCGCTTCCACCGGACAAAAGCGGATGCTTAAATCCCTCGCGGACATTTTAAAGGGAAAGCAAGGGCGCTTCCGGCAGAATTTGCTCGGCAAGCGCGTTGATTATTCCGGCCGTTCGGTGATTGTAATCAACCCTCGCCTGAAACTTTACCAGTGCGGTTTGCCGAAAAAAATGGCGCTGGAGTTGTTCAAGCCGTTTATCATCAGCAAATTAATCAAGCAGGAAATCGTGCACAACGTTCGGAGCGCTTCCCGTTACATTGAAGCCGGCTCGGACGATGTTTGGGACATTTTGGAAAAAATTATCCAAGACGCTTACGTGTTTTTAAATCGGGCGCCGACTTTACACCGCTTAGGCATCCAGTCGTTCAAGCCGATTTTAATAGAAGGCAAGGCCATTCAAATCCACCCGCTGGTTTGCACCGCCTTTAACGCCGACTTTGACGGCGACCAAATGGCGGTGCATGTGCCCTTGACCAAAGAGGCGGTTGCCGAATCCCGCGATCTTATGCTTGCAAGCCATAATCTGCTAAAGCCAGCTACCGGCAGCCCCATTGTTACCCCCTCCCAGGACATCGTTTGGGGCTCTTACTACCTGACTGATTTAGATGAGCGTCTGCAGACAGACAAACTGCCGCTATTTGCCGACGAAGAAGAGGCGTTATTAGCTTATGAAGTCGGCGCCGTTACCCTGCAAGCGCCGATAAAAACCAGGATAAAAATCGGCAGCCGCAAAGTAGAAATTTTGACCACCACCGTCGGTCGCATCGTTTTTAATAGCGTGTTGCCCGATAAGTTAAGATTTATCAACGACGTCGTTGCGAAGAAAAATTTAAATCAGATAATTAAAGATTGCTTGTATGTTTATGACGAAGACCGGACGGTGCAGTTGTTAGACGAATTAAAAGATTTGACGTTAGATTTTATTACCAAAAGCGGCCTGTCTTGGGGAATGGAGGATTTGCCCGATACGACCGAGCGCGATAAAGCGATTGAGGAGTCGGATAAAAAAGTAGACGCCGTCCAGGAGCAGTACGAAGAAGGGCTGTTGACTAAAAGCGAGCGGTACGCGAAAATCATCCAGCTTTGGACGGAAACCAAAGATAAAATATCGGACGTCATCAAAAATAAAATCGATCGGCATGGCTCGATCTATTCCATGATTCAGTCGGGGGCGCGCGGTTCCTGGGCGCAGCTGACGCAGCTGGTGGGCATGAAAGGGCTGGTAACATCTCCTTCCGGCGCCATTATTGAGTTGCCGGTAAAAGGCAACTTTAAGAAAGGATTTGACGTTTTAGAATATTTTATCGCTACCCACGGCGCCCGCAAAGGTTTGTCGGACACCGCCTTGCGCACGGCTAACGCCGGCTATCTCACCCGCCGCTTGATTGACGTCGCTCAAGACGTGGTTATTACCGAGCAAGATTGCGGCTCACAAGCGGGCTTTGTCATTACCCAAGCAGAAAGCGCGGAATTAGGCACTACCTTGCTGAAGCGCATTATCGGCCGTTACTTAGCGGCGGATTTACTGAACAGCCGAGGCAAAGCGTTAGCCAAGGCAGGCGAATTGTTGACCGATGAAATGGCGCAAAAGTTAGAAAAAGAAATTATAGAGCAGGCCGCCGTGCGCAGCCCGCTAAACTGCCAATGCGAGAAAGGAATTTGCGCTACTTGCTATGGCTATGACTTAAGCTACAACAAACCGGTGCGTTTAGGAATCGCCGTCGGCATCATTGCGGCGCAATCCATCGGCGAACCGGGCACGCAGCTGACGATGAGGACTTTCCATACCGGCGGCGTAGCGGGCGAGGACATCACTCAAGGTTTGCCGCGCGTGGAAGAAATTTTTGAAGCTCGGCCGCCCAAACGGCGCGCTTTCGTGTCCGACGTAGAGGGAGCGGTAAAAATAGAATCCATGGAGCGGACCATCGCCGATGAGCAAGGCAAAGTCATTACTCAAGACATCAACGCCAAAGTCATTAAGGTTACCTATCAAGGAGTAGACAGCGATAAATATTATTTTGCGGAGATTGCTAGAGACATTTTAACCGGCCAGTCCGCTAAAGGCAACGAGCCCGCTAAAGATAAGCCCACTAAAAAGAAATTAAAGCCGATTATTTTAGTAAAAGACGGCGAGCAAATTAAGCGCGGGCAAACTCTGTTTTCCATGGGGGAGGCGGCAATCAAAGCTAAAAACGCCGGCGAGGCCAAAATCAATGATAAATACGTCAAAGTCAGCTTTACCGCTGACAAAGTAAAGGAATTTATTATCCCTAAGGGGTATGCCATTTGGGTTAGCGAAGGCCAGCGCATCGCCAAAGGAACGCAATTAACGGAGGGGAGTTTAGACTTACAGCAATATTATGCCCTCTGCGGGGGGCTCGCCACCCAGCGGTACATCATTCACGACATTCAATACGTTTACTCCTCCCAAGGGCAGCCGTTAAATGATAAGCATATTGAAGTGATCGTGCGGCAGCTGTTCTCCCGGGTTTTAATCAAAGACGGGGGCGATACCGACCTTTTGCCGGGCGAGGTGATAGAAAAAGCGGTATTTGAAAAAGCTAACCGCGAGGCGAAGACGCGCAAAGCTAAGCCCGCGAGCGGCGANCAACTTTTACTNGGCATGACTAAAGCTTCGCTCACTACCGANAGCTTCCTGTCGGCCGCTTCTTTTCAGGAAACGGCCCGCGTGCTGATTGAGGCGGCGGTGACCGGTAAG
>C687J35174_10007651_pt1 | contig 13856 bp, 12 predicted proteins | sample RifCSPhighO2_01_FD_35174 | JGI IMG/M metagenome (IMG submission 35174) | reverse complement strand
GCCGGTGACGGTCGGCGCGTGCATGGATATGCGGAGTAGATCCAGGCAGTCTTTTCCGGACCGACCGATGAGAAGGTACTCAGTGTGGACGACACCCGACATTTCTTTCAGGAACGGCCCTTCGATCCGGCCGCCGGCTTCGCACATTTGCGCCATCTGCTTCACTTCTTCATCCACGCACATGAAAAGCTCATTTATTTCTTTTGGATCCTGTAAAAATTCCTCGAACACCGCGGGGTCGATCAGAAAATTAACTTTGCGGTACGTGCCGCTGATGGGATTCATGGTCACTTCGCCGTGATCCACCGTAATGTGGCGCTCCGGCGACGCGCCGATGTGATACTGGAGGCCGTCGTAATAGAAAAAAGTCATATAGGCGCCGAATTCATTCCGGAGCAAGTTGCCGAAGACCGTCAGGACTTTTTGGGGCGACATGTCGGCGATGATCGCGGAAAACTCGGCACTGAGAACCATGTTGCAGACTTTCCCTCGTTTGATGTAATCCGCGATAACTTCGCGCACTCCGGCGGCAAATTCTTCTTCCTCCGTTTTACAAGCCGGCGCCTGCGCAAATTCAATGGTTTCCTGCGGAAGCAGGGTCAGCAGCTCACTCGTTGAGAGCCTCGTCTGCTCCGTAATTAGCATGCAACGAATGGTGGCGTCGTCTTCGCGGGCCGCCAGGCCGCGTTCTTTGATTTGGGCATACGGAATGATGCTCAATGAGTCGTATTGAATCTCGTTGGTGTTATTGGCATTGGCTCGCGGAATATCCGCGATGTTGGCCAGAGACTGGACTGGACCTGACAACAGCAAGGCGTGGTCGGCTCGTTCTTTTTGAATGAGCGCGAACGGCTGATCTGTTTTCAAATATCGTTCTATTGTTTCCTGTGGTGATTGGGGGGAATTCATGATTGAAAAGGGGAAATAAAAAAGATCCCGGCTGTATAGTCGGGCGGTAGATTTTTCGATTCAGTTATCGCCAGCTATACAGCGGTGTCCGCGAGGAGCGCCACCATGTAAGCCGGATTTGTAATATGTACCGTTGCACCAGTACAAAAGTACAGACTGTTTTGTCTAAAGTCAATACTTTGTGCTATTATCGATGCATGCCCTCCAACCGTTCCGACGCCGAATTGATAAAACTGCTAGCCAAGCATCGCTCTGCCAAGCAATGGCAGGCGCTACTTCAGGATCTCTTCACTCCCCAAGAACGCGCGTCGTTGGGCGAGCGCCTGCAGATTGTGAAGCTACTGGCCAAGGGCGTGCCACAGCGGGGCATTGCCAAAAAGCTGGGCGTCAGCATCAGCAAAGTCACCCGCGGTTCCCGGGTTCTGCAGTATGGGAAGGGCGGCTTGAAATCCGGCCTATAGCCATATCCACGGCCACTTTCGCCAGAATCTTCGTGGCATCAAACACAGGCACCGTCAGCTGGTCCGGCTTGATGGCCAGCGGAATCTCTGTGCAACCAAGAATGACACCCTGCGCACCGTTAGCTTGGTATTCTGCCGCGATCTTTTGGAGCACCGCAACATCGTCTTCGTTTTGGGTTCCACCCATGACGTGTTCGATGACATGATTTAAATGTGCCTGCTGTTCCGGCGTGGGCTCGATGATTTCAAGACCGTCCGGCTTATGCGTCTTTTGGTAGAGGTGTGTTTTGGTCGTCGTTTCGGAGCAGAATAATCCGATAGTCGGAAGCGCGCTGAGTTGCACTGCGTGCATGGTCACTTCCACCATGTTAATGATGGGAATGTGAACGGCCGCCTGCATCTCGGCGTGATAAATGTGAACCGTGTTGCAAGCGATGGCGATAAGATCGGCCCCGGCAGCTTCCAAACCTTTGACTCGCTCCACTAATTGCTTCCGGACAATCTCTTCATCGGCCACACCAGTTTCGTCGAAGCCTGCTAATGGCAAGCTATGGATGATAATTGGCGGATACTCTTCGTCTTGCACCGCTCTGTATTCCGTCTGGGCGTAGGCCAGCATTTTTTGGAATAAATCGGCGGCAGCGGAGTGGCCCATGCCGCCGAGGACGCCGATGGTTTGCGGAGAGGAAGGCATATATACAAAAACACCTCTTCGAGATTGTTCGCAGAGGCGAGACCGAATCACAGCACATCACTCGCTACCTCTGCGAGGGGCGACGACGAGCGGTGAAGACAATGGCAAATTGCATCTGTGTGCAGAATACGGACCTTAATGGTGAATGTCAATTAATCCTTACATCTAGATGTACGCCAAGAACTTTTCCGCGATTCCCCGTGAAAGCGAATCTTCATACGGCATCCGTTCCGGATGCCACTGCACCGCCAACATGGGCGGAGTTGGGGCGCCGCGTGATTCCATGGCTTCAATCACGCCATCAGGCGCTTGCGCCATCAGCCGAAACGGTTTAGCCATGGTTTGGACGGCTTGATGGTGCGAGCTGTTTACTCTTCCCTCCTCTCCCGTATCCGAGGTGTGGATGAAGTGCCACAAATCCTGGCGAGCCTCGGGCTCGCCAATATCGCGGTGCGCGTACGCGCCCGCGATGTCGGAAGGAATATCAACGACCAATGTTCCGCCAAAGTACACGTTCATGACCTGCATACCGCGGCAAATCCCGAGGACCGGCATTTGCTTCTCCATTGCCACATTGAGGTATTCCCACTCGCGCGCGTCGCGTTCTTCGTCGATCGAGCATTCCCGCAACCGACCGTTTTGTTGGTAACGGTTCGGGTGCACGTCTTTGCCGCCGGTGAGCAGTAAGCCGTCGCAACGCGCCAGCTCATCCAGCGCTTCAGCGAGCGGTAACTGCGAAAGTTCAACGCATTCAATGTCGGGACGAACTGCCTGTAACCATTCGGCATAAAGATGATATCTCGCCTGCCCGGCGGAGCTCGTAGAGCGAAGTCGGGGGCTGCCGATGCCTTTGGAGATGGCGAGGGTCATCACTCTTGATGATAACTCTAAAACCCCCTAAAAGCCCGTAACTAGCGGCTTTTTCTACATATCACTATATTTGACAAATATTTAATTTTTGTTAAATTAACAATATGCCTTTGAAGAAGCTAGCTGATTACTTTCAGGAGGCTGAATGGGTAGAGGAGAAGGATTCCCTAAACTCTGACCGTATAGTTTTTTGGAAACAAATAAATGAAACTACGTGGCAAAGAATTCGTTCGAACCCAGATTTACCAGTGCAAGATCATAGGGAATATTTATCAACTCCTGGTTTCTCTTCCACGCATGAAGCGGTGCGACGCAGTCTATGGCAAGCTCTCACACAAGAAGAAGTTCCAACAGGGTCAATTTATGGACCCGACGGGAAACTTTTTTCTCAAAAAACTCCCCGCGTTCCCATTTCGATTATTAATTCAAGTGAGCGTTCGTTACGATCGATGCTTCGTCAAAAGGACGTAGGAATTGAATTTTTAAGTGATCACCTGGCCATCATTCCAAATCGAGATTCCGAACAGAAGATAGCTCCAGAAAAGCCAACCCCATTCCAAGAAAAAGCAGACAAACTTGTGGACGGCGTTTCACGGTATGGCGCAGTGATAAACCAAATAATTCCACGCGGCTATGACCGTCTTTGTATCAATGTGGCTCAGATCCACGGTTCAGATGATGATTTTGAACGCTTCATGCTGCACCCACCTTATGCAGCAGCCCTCCTAAAACATTCCAACCGCATCGTTGATATTGCACAAAATGTCCATTCCCAAAAGCCAGACGTGCATTTGTTTCTCGAAGGTATCACTGCTGGGGAAGAGCACTTGCACTCACAGGCGCTCCGATATCCTGTGGTAGCACGTCGTGCACGCAACATGTACGCGTTGGGCGAAGATGCTGAATATTTCCAGCATTTTATAGATTCTTTGCGGGCACGTGATGTCCCCAAGGATGAACAAGATTCCATCATCGATGCTACACGCGGCGAAGGACGCATTGCTCATGCTCTCATCGAACATGGTTTCGATTACATGAAACAAGCTCATGGTCTTTGGACAAAAGAATCTTTGGATGAGTATAAAACTGCGGGGGAAGAAGACGATTTATCCGAAGGCTTCCACCGTCGTCACAGTTACCTGATGACCACACTGCTAAAGTATTTAACGACGAACAAAGTTGGTTTGGTCGTTTTGGGAGCTGGGCACTACGCAAATACCGAGGCCTCGCTTAATACTCAAGCGTTTCGACCATACGAAAAAACAGTGGAATATTACTTTGCTAATTCCCCCCTTGCCCGCAATACCCGCTTTCTGACAGTGCTACCACATTACGCAGCAGAAACAACGCAACAAAGCATTATCGCTATTCGGAAGCATTTGTTTGGAGACAGATAAGGATTATTTCATCATTCGATGGGCTTCGCAGTTTTTAATAATTCCCAGATTAAATCATAATTCATTGCATCGGTACCTCCTTGAATTTTGTAGGATTGCCCATTCACTGAAACGCCAAATACCCTTCCCCATAAACAGTTGTCTGTGGCTTGAATCACAATAACAGACCCCGTGTAAATCCGTTTAATTCCTGCCCCTTCGTAATCACAATATTCCCCTATTAAATCGCTTGAATCTTTCGAGCTAGTCGGCTGATAAATGTGAAAACTATAATATTTGTTTGTTTCTTTATTCTTTAATAAATCAAGAAACTGATCCGGTGAATGTGAGGCGAGATATGTTCTCATTCCCACACGGTAATTTGTGCTGTCAGTTGACATTACTTCCACCTGTGCATCCTCCGCTCAACCTTGGTTAAGCGGTTAGCGAGAATGTCGATGCCATCGGCATTGCCGCGAGAGTGTTCGTGGACTGCTTCGATGTCACGTTTAAGGTCTAAATGGATTGTATGAAGTTTGTTCTCCAAATCAAATTTCATCTTACTGATGTGAGCCATGACGTCGTGGAGGGTGATGTCGGGCATGGGTGAAGGGATAATAGGCCAGGGCTCAGAAATTCCATTGAAAAGTTCTGAAGAAATCCACTGCAACCTCTTTCTTTTCTGTTGCTTGCGACATACATATGAGTACTGTTTTCTCTCCTATATCACTGCAAAAGACATATACCGCTGCCTCAGGACTGTTAATGCGAGATGGCCCGCACAGTGGTACCGGTCCCGACGGGAAAATAAAAGAAGTCTCAACGTCCCAAAAATCAACTTTTCCCCAATCCCCTGGGGAATCTTTTAAACGTTTGATTTCAGAAGCACCCATTAACTCTCTGGAACAGTCCTCTGTTGTGAAAAAGATAGTTGCCTGTGTTGATTTATCCAAGCTTGTAAAAGTCGGAGAATTCCACCCCTCTTGGGTTGTAGTTTGAAATCTTTTCCCTTGGAATTCAGGTGGAATCACAATTGAATACCCGTGATCATTTTCGGTATAGAGCTTAGAGCTTTTTTCATCTGTAAATCTTTCATCAGACGTGCAACCCCCTAGAAATATTAAAAAAGCAGGCACTCCAATAAAGAAAATTTTAATTTTCATCGTGTCCACCGGAATGTTTCAAAAATTTCTTTAGCAAGCTGAGGGTCGTCTTGAAGTTGTTCCACACAGATAATCACTGTTTTATTATCCCTTTGAGAACAAAAACCATAGCCGACTTCGCCCACAGAATATCTGCAAACCGGAGAAGTTGCGTTGGGAAAATCCCCACTCCAATAAATATCATAATAATCAACTTTTCCCCAAAATGATTCCTCTACAATGCCCATTTTATTAATAAATGAGGCACCTATCGTATCAGGAGAACATGGTTCTTTTAAATCATATGCATAGACGTCCACCTGTCTTTCTTCGTTTTCCTCAATCCATAGCGGATACCAAAATGTGTATCCTCCTTCGGTGTTACACACAATCCATTTGTCACCAGAATTTTCGTAGCATGCTTGCTTAAAAATGCAGCTAGTTAATAGCATGCATGCGCCGATCATCAAGAAAGTTTTATTCATAATCAAACCAAGAACCTGAATTAGAATCCCAAATGTTATTTCCACTAGTTTCCTTATTTGTCCCTATTTTAACCCATCCCATAACCGGTTGCCTCTGGCCGCTTTCAAGGATTGTTTCGCCTATTTCCTCCCAAATTATTGGATGTCTTTGAGTAGGATCTATATGCCAAGCTATCCACCGTTGTGAAACTCCGGTGCCACTACTGTTCGATACTTGTGGATCTCTATCCAAAATTAGCTTTTCAGAGTGATTTACCCAAGCTTGTAAAAAGTCATCCCAAGCAACATCTCTCGTTGCATTGTCCACCGAGGTTAGCCAATTACTGTCAGGTCCCCCGTCAAATGCTTTTACTCTTGTCACTCCTGCACCCATGATTGCAGGCCGCAGATCTATGGTATCGTCGCCAATTTTGGCAAATACATGTAAGTGTGCATTTCTTTTACCCTCATTGTATCCAGATGCTGCAGCGCTTTCTCTACCCCCCACAAAACCGAAATGCTCTTTTGCGTCCAACTCCATGCCATCCCAAATAAGTTTTGAAGTGTCAGTATCTTCAATATTTTCACCAACCAACTGTTGTTTGCGGATTTCATAAATTTGTTTTCCGTCTGGCGTTAATTGCTCTGTTTTAAATATTGGCATATGTAAATACCCGGAAATCCAACCATCGTGATCAATAATCACTGTTCCTGTCGCTAAGTCAGCGTCGCTAATCCGAACAGTGCCCGCAGCAACTGAATAGATGTTATCTCCCCGATCGGTATCACCGCCTGTCAAACTATTGAGGTCAACCGCATGGAAAGAATTACCGTCATGGTAGCCAGAGCCAAGCAGCCAATAGCGCAAGTGTGGATTGTCGAGAGGGAAATTATTTTTAAATGCATCCAAAATTAATTCACGATTGATAGAAGTTTCAGGCTCATTAAAAATGAAAGGATTCTTTTGAAGATATTCCCTTAGGGCAGAAGCTAAGATCTCATGATTAAATGCAAGTTCACAGCTATTTATTTCCTCTAGAGTGGTCGTGTTACCACTCTGAAAAAATGTCTGTGCTTGCGTTCGAGGAACGCTCAATTTCTGAGTTGTATAAACAGCAGACACGCTACCTCCTCCTATCTCTGAATGGTTCGCTGCAACAAGGATTACAGAAATATCACCACTAGTTAACCTTTCAAAACGTGCAAAAAATCCTCCACCAATTGGAATTAATTCACCCCGCAACGCGGCCGCCAGATTATTGTTTAAATCATCCAATATTAAATTGTAATTTCGACCGTCTTCGACCAAAAGCGCGATCTCCTGCTGAGTCAGAGGCTCTGGCTGAGATTCACCGTCGTCATTAAGGAGATCATTCGCTTCGTCATTCGTCATTCCTGAGGCCTCCAATGCAGCGATATAAACCGCACTCGATTCTGCAACACGCCTGTCATAATCGACCGAATCATCAAACGCGTACGTGCCGCCACTGGCAACGCGTGCGTCATGAGCTTTCTTCTGTCTGACGGCATAACGATAGTCTTGCTCTGCCTGCTCTACAGATTTCGGCGGCGGCGTGACGTACGAAATGACCTGTTTGACGGTGCCGTCGGCCTGGGTCACCTCAGTCACCGTCCGCTCCGGATCAGCCGAGTTCACTTTTCCGGTCACGACGGAACCTTCCCCGACGACTGTTCCGTCGGCTAATGTCGCCCGGAAGTACGCCCCCGGCCGTCTGTCCCCGCTCGACGGATCACCGGCGGCAGTGACATTGACGGTGAGAACCTGGGTACCGTAAGGGCTCATGTCCGCGAAGAAGGTGCTATCCAAGGGATCTTGAACTGTGTGGGTGGGTCCGCCGAAGACATCGACGCGGACCCTGCCGCCCACGGGCGCTTGGTTGCAGATATTCAGGTCCACTTTGAATGTGCCACCTCCGCCGGCCATGACCGGCATGCGGCCGGACATTCCTTCCCCGATGAAGCCGGGACGAAATCCCTCGGAACTAGCCGGCTGTAAGTCCACGTTAACGATGTTCAATGACAGCTTCATTTTCTTCTCGGGCTCCACCGACTCTCTGGTGGGTCCGGATTCTCCCCGCACCAAAACCGCATCCTTGGCTTCAAAAACATTCAACACGATCCCGCCGGCCGGCATGTGCGGGGCAAAGGTGACGGAAGTTCCGGTATTTTCAAAAAATCCGGGCATCAATTCGTGCAAAGCATGGTCTTTAATGTAGTACACACCCACGATGCGGCCGCTGCCTTGCAGATGGTAGCGCACGTATTCGTCCGATCGGACAACAGTGCTGATCATCATCTTGGCGTTTCCGGTCAAACTGGGATCACCGGCTTTCCGCCTGAAAATATTATTGTTCGAGACAAACATGTCCCACTCTCGGACCGTGAACTCCTGTTCGGGCGTTGCCCAATCACCACGGGCGGCAATATCGGCAACGCCGTCATTCGTAACCGGGCGGAGCACTGGCGCTTCGATTTGTTCCCAATGTGTATTGGCTGTGACTTGAAAATTTTCGATGCAGAACCCGGCGGCGCGGGCGGCGGCGTCTTCTCCGTAGAGAACGACGCTCGTGACGCCCTCTATCCGTTCAAATTGCAACTCTTCGCCGGAAAGGATTGATTGGGTGCCGACCTCTTGCTCGCCCGCAAAGAATCGCGCATTGATACGGCCGGCGGAATCGTTCATGGCAGTGACGCTGAAGCGAACGCCGGTGGTAAGCTTGCCCGCCCGGCAAAGGTCGAAACTGATACCGTTGCCTTTGATAACCGGATTGGCTCGGGCATCCGCGCTTATGCCCACATTTGAGTGCACAAAGTCACCGCCGGCCCAGCTATCCACGCGCAGTGATCCGCCAATCTCCTCGGGCAGCGCAATATCGGCGTACACATTTCGGGTGACGCCGTTTTGTTCGGTCCGCTCGATTAGTCCAAGCGTTAAGTCAACATCCGCCGTCATATACCGCGGAATGCGCCGTTCGAGTTCGGCAAAGACTTGTTCACTGCGTACCGTGAGTCGATCGGACAATGATTGGAGGTCGGCTTGCAATGGTGAAAGCGAGGCGCGCGCAGCGAGTGCAGCCATGGCGCGCTGATCCGTCGTCGCCCCCAGCATGGTGCCGATCGTTTGTTGCAATTCAGCGGCAATCGTCTGCAGCGCGAGCGCCTGGGCGTCCGCGCTTTGCTGATCGAGCGGCGTTTCTTCCACGAGGCGCAGCTTGTCGCTTATTTTCTGGAGCATTTCTCGGTGCTCGGCCGCTGCCTCAGCGGCATTGGCTTCGTACATGTCAGTCAGCACCTGCTGCACGCGCTCTTCCTGAGGAACGACTCGCTGCAGAATACGCTCGGCGGCCAGGGCGCGGTTTGACCAGTAACGCACGCCTGCTCTAGCAGAAGCCAAGTTCTGGGTAATGGCCGGGACGCTTTTCAGCGCCTTCTCTCTGTGCGCGCCGGTCAGTTTGGCAATTCTATTCAACTGCCGCTGAAAGGTCGCGACCGCCTGTTGCGCCCGCGCTTCGCGCGCTTCAAAGTACGCCATATCTCCAGCCACCCGCAGGTGATCCTGCGCGAGCGCCGCGGCCAGCGCTTCCAGCGCGGCCGGGTCTTTTGTCTTCTTTTGGAGTACTTCAAAGATGCGCACATAATCCCAATCAATATTAGCGCTGTTATTGCGGTGGTAACTGCCGTCGCCAAATTCAAAGCTATTACGGTCGCTGGCAAGCGCCTGGGCGGTGATGACTGTTTCGCCATCAAGTGACACGGAAAAGAGACCGTTCGCATCAATTTTCTCAATGCGGAGATCATGCATTTCGTCTTGAGTCATATCGGCATGCTGCGTGCCGGTTGGCGTTTGCACAGAGAAACCCGCTTCGTCAAAGTACACGCTGTAATTGTGGGCACCGTCTTGAAAGCCGGCAAAACTTCCTTCATACGCCTTAAAGGCCGGATCATCGGGATCTTCTCGCGCGAGCACTTCATTCACCCGCAAGCGAACATCCATCGTGAGATATTCGTCAGGTGAAAACAGCGGGTCGCTGGTGGAAAACTTTGCCCAACCATCATCGTTGGTTGTGTCTTGGTGCAAAACGCCGTTCCGTATGTTAAATAAATCTGATTCGCTGTAGCCCCTACCGCCGCTGTGCTGCATGTTTGTCAGAAAGCGAACGTCTGGTTCGCGCTGATTGAATTCCAGAGTCTTTATTGGTATCAGTTCTACTGCATTTAATTCGGCCACGGCCGCATCGATGGCCGCTGCCCGATCTGGCGTCGGAACATTCGACGGTCGGGCGGGCGCAACTGCCGTGGCGATCTGATCGCTGGTTTCTTGTTGGATGACGGGTAGGACCGTCGGACTGGCAACCGACATCATCGACCGCTCCTCGAGCGTTTCGATGTGCCAAGTGCGCGGTGTGCGAGGCATGGGAAGAATTGGAAGCGTAGCAAATAAAAAGTCAAACGTGCAACGGATTGGGCCGGATTAGCTGCAGTTCTTTTATACGCAGTCCGGCAGCCGAATCGGCGGGATTGGCTACCGTAAAGACAATCCGGGTGACGCCTTCGCCAAACCCGCCGGCGGCAATCGGCCCCAGGCCGGGCCGGAAATTGCCGGCTGAGACTTCCTGCCTGCCGTTCAAAACCTGGAACTGGATCCAGTCATCCGAACCGTCCGTTCTCTCGATTGTGAATACCGCGCCCAGGACTAGCGCTTCAATCTGATGGAAATCGACAATGACGGTTTGACCGTGGACAATGATATCCACGTCTTCATCGGTTTCTTCGATGCGCAATTTTTCACTCTGCAATCGCATAACGCCGCCGATCTCTTCCGGTAAAGCGAATTGAGCCTGAACGTCGCGGGGGCCCTGGCACACTGCTTCAGGCGTGAAATCAACTTCATCGCGGATGACAGTCGGACACAGTCGCTCCCGCAGATATTGCGCCTCGTTATTGCGCGCGTGCCAGCGCTGGCGGATTTTCCACAGCTCAGCAACAAGCGGATCCAGCATCTCATGCGAAGTGGCGGTCAGGCGGCCCGTCAGTCTCGCCCCGGCCGACAGGGCCGCGTCTTCGTTTTGCAGGTCTTGATAGAACTCGGCCAGCCCGGCCTCCTGGTTGGGGAGCGTTTCCGCGCGCAGCGGCTCAGCTTCAAGCTCGGCGAGTCGCTGCGACAAATGTTCGACAATATCGCCGTGCACCCGCGCGATGTACTTGTATGTTTCGGCATAGAACGGGTCCAGCGCGGCGATGACGCGTTGCGTCTGCTGCTCAAGGCGTTCGAAAATCGTGCCGTAGAACTCAAGCAGATTTTCGTAATACGCAAACCGCTGTTGCAAATGCCGCTCTAATGACAGGAGTGTCCGGTTTTCCCGCAGCGAGTGCTGCCAGCCGGTCCGAGCGGCTTCAAATTCCACCCGGGTCTCGGCGAGTTCTCGTCGCGCTTCGCGCACCCGCGGATCAAAAAAACGCCATTGTTGGCGCGCTTGCTGAAATGCGTTTCGAGCCGACAGCAGATCGGCTTTCGCCTGCTCAAGGGCCGCTTCGGCCGCGCGGTGCGGCTGCAGGTATTCCTGCGTTCGCGCCAAGCGCGCCTCCCGGTCCCTGTATTCAAATTCCATTTGACTCTCCCACACGCTCGTCGTGTCTACGTCGCGGCGCAGCTGCGCATTCAGCGCTTCCAGCCCAGCCTGATTGGGATTCGCCAACGCCGCCTCGACCTCCGCCGTGCGGTCGGGAACCGGCGCGATGAATTCGCGCTGCGCTCCGTGGACGGCGGCGGCGTTGGGTGCGCTCACAAGATAGGAAACTTGCGCGGCTGTTTCATCATGCAGCTGTTCGAGGGCGGGCAATGAGCTGATGGGCGCCGCCGCCATCATGTGCCTCTCTTCGAGGCGTTCGATGCACGGCGCGAAGGAAAATCGATTCTTGGCAGACATAAAAAAGAGGAAAGGACATCTGCCAGTACAACTTTCTCGAGACCAAGTAGCGATATCTTGTTGTCCGCGTCTGGGCCTTAACACCGGCAAAAGCGCTTAGCTACGGCAAAAATCCGTTCCTGGAACGGATGGAACCCGGACCAATTGACAATCAAACCTAACAGGATAAGACTCGGCTCCTATGGAAACCGCCAAAATGAAATTCGGCTTTCAAAGCCAAGGCATGGCGCCGGCTGATGCCGAGCGAGCCGCTGAATTAACAACGAAAATCGCAAATTACGGCAGACATGGCGTGCCTGAAGCGGAACAGCGTGAACTGGATGCACTGCGCGAGAAGTACGCGCACCTATTCCGGATGAAACCGGCTGTTTAAGAGAGTGATTGACCGATCGAATCTTTGGGCCGACTATATTTTTGCGCTCGTTAGTGATTCCCGCCGCATTGGATGGTTTACGTCCGATGTAGGACTCACTGCGGGCCAAACTGTAGGCCTCTTATTCGGGTCCGGGCCGGACTCTGTGCCTACAGTAACGGGCCGTGGTACCTCGTTCCCGCGAGTGCCACGGCCTAATTTTAGGTTCCTAACAAAAAAAGCGGCTCCCTCTTTGCAGAGGGGCCGCCATGAGCGTCTTGGTGAATCCTTTCACCTGCTAGTGTCCATTGCCGTGGCGGCTGCGTTTTTGGGCATCACGCTGAATTTGCAGTTTTTCCATCCGTGTCAGTTCGGGAGAACTGCCGGCTGCCGAGGTAAATCCAGCTTTGGATTCATGAACCGACTGGCCATCGGAGAGAACACAACTTTCCGTTGCCGAGACATCGAGTGAGCTAGAACTAGCATCGGGCGGGCGTTTTGGTGACATACATCACCTCCATGTGCCGTGGGGAGAAAAGATCGGACGCGCCGCGGAAGGTGCCTCATTGACAGCGCCAAGTCAATGCTCGCAAATATTAAAAGTCGCGAACCGGAGCTTAGTTTCATGATCCTCCGACTATTGACTTAATATAATATTAATATACAATTATATAATAATGGATATCCCGCCACAAGATATTGAGGCTGCCTACAAAGCTCTTAAAGAGAAAGCAAAACATACAGAAATGACGAATGATAAACGCGCTGCTCTTGCAGATGCCGAAAAAATATACCAATCCGTCTTGTTCGCCAGTGCGGCTAACAATATAGAAGAGATTTGCACTGAGGCCAGAGAAGCCATTGCATTAGCCACCCAAGCAATGGATTTAATCCCGGATGAAAAATTTGCTCGGCTTCAAGAATTGCACGCCGCGTATCAGGATCTCAGTGCTCATTTAGAGATGCCTGCATCTCAACCAATATTTAAAGCGGCAGTCGTTAAAGATTCAGTCGTAGGGCGAGAGCTGTTAGAATGGGAAACCAAACGTCGAAATGCTATTGAAACGAAGGACGCTGACAAATTAATTGAAGCAACTGAGAATTGTAATCGCGCGATGGAAAACTTAATTGCCTCAATGCGATCCATGGCCCTGCGAAAAATTGCAGAGACAAATTAAAAATTTGCAGCATAAAAACGTCGCAAGCCGGAAACTTTGCTTCGGTGAGCGACCTCTTCTTAGGGAAAAGAGAGTTCACGAGAGAAAAACCGCCCGTGGTGAGCCTGTCGAACCATAGGTTTCCTCTTAAGCCTGATCCCTTTGTCTTGGCACCGGCCTACTCTCGCGCGGCGCATGCCGTACTACCATCGGCGCTGGCGGTCTTAACTACCGTGTTCGGGATGGGAACGGGTGAACCCCGCCGCTAAAGGCACCAAGACAAAGGGGTCAGCTTGCCCCGCATGGACGCGAAGCGTCTCATGCGGGGCTGATCAAATGAAAAGAAAAAATGCTGCAACATCTCGGCACCCCGAAGGGTGACGGATGCGCACGCCTGCGGGCCGAAGCGCCTGACGATAAACCGCCAAAGCACTCCGACGCGTAGGAACGCCTGCGGGCCGAAGCACCGCGTAGGCACGTCCT
>C687J35174_10007645_pt1 | contig 13867 bp, 7 predicted proteins | sample RifCSPhighO2_01_FD_35174 | JGI IMG/M metagenome (IMG submission 35174) | reverse complement strand
CAAGGTAGCCGAGGAGGACGCCAAGATATTTGCTAAGGCGGTATCCGAGGCGAGGATCGGAGAAAAGTATCTCCGTCCCCGCCAAGAAGTCGAGGCGGAATATCAAAAGCGACGCGAGGAGCTTTTCAAGCGTTTGGACGTAGAGAGTTTTAGAGAGCCAAAAAGGACTTAATTGAAAATAGGTTATTGTAATAATTACTCCTTCTTAATATCATTACGGATATGTTTGGTAAACTAATATCACAACTTACGGAGGAAGATATACAAACCCTCGTTGATAACAACGAAAAGGAAAGTTCCATCTTGGAATACAAACAAGAACTTTCAGGAACTGAACCGGAAAAGAAAGAAATTTCTAAAGATGTATCTGCTATGGCCAACAGTGAGGGCGGCTATTTAATTATAGGGGTTCAAGAACAAGACGGACGAGCTTCGGCCGTTGTTGGAACACCAAAAAGGATTGGACGACAACCGACAGAAGAATGGCTTGAAAGTGTTTTAATATCCAATGTCCGACCGAGGATAACAATAAAACCGAAGGTTATTGATATTGCTTCTGACCCCGACCGAGTGGTGATTATAGTCCATATACCTCAAAGCCCCCGCCGGCCGCACATGGTAGTAGCTGACGGCCGAAATGCGTATTACAAACGCCACAACTATCAATCGGCATATGCCGACGAGCATGATGTGCGGTCAATGTTCCTTGAGAGTAAAACTTCCATTGATGAAATGAAGGAATTTTTACGAGGAAGAAACTTGGACGATCAAAAGAAAGAAAATTTTGCTTTAACTCCACTTTCCGAAGACATAGCAAATACGCTTATAAAAATACGCGAAGTTCCCGAAGGCTATCAGGGTAAACCCTTTGTCCTTTTTGCGAGTTGTCCTCGGTATCTGGAAGAGAGGGTTGATATTGCCTCTGCGGACTTTCGGGAGTGGCTTAACCAGAGAGACCAAATTGACCTTTTCGGACTTAATATTGATTTTCTTGATTACAACAAAGAGATTACATCGGATAGTATCCGTTCTATAAAGGCTTACCCCGATGAAGAAGGTAATAGGATTCCTATTCGCTACATTGAAGTTTTTAGAAATGGATATATAGAAAATGGTTTGGGAGCAGAATTTATGTGGTCCCACAAAGAACTTGGTTTAATGCTTCAGATTGCATGGTTTACGGCAGCGTTTTGGTTGTTTATGAAATTTATTAAAGATACTTATGCAAAACTGGATTATCTTGATGAAATAAGTATTATTGTCACGCTCTCGGACATAAAAGGAATTACTTTACACGGATTTGGAAACAAGAACGAAAAGATAAAGTGGACTAACCCATACGATTTCTCCCGAGGACTTGACCGACTACCGACAGCTAAACAAAAAAATTTCCGTTTTGAAAAGAACATTATTATCTCCGAATTAGGAGAACAAGAGATTGAAGATATAGTAAAAGATGTAGCTTTAAGGGTATCAAATGCCTTCGGGGAAACCATAGCGAAGTGCTTTGACGATAATGGTCATTTTGATAGGAATCAGCTTGGGGGATTTAGGAATATAAGAGGAGGGTGAAGTGATTCACAAACTAACTCTGCTTGACTTTTGTAAGACATTTATTGTATAAACTTATCAAGTCATCATTATCACCAAGCCCACAGCAAATGTTGGTGCTTCGGGCGGAGAGAGTGCGGGGAGACGCACTTGATCCGGTTTCCGGGGATTTCTCCCAAAATCATCGGAACGGAATGAACATCAGACGTAAATAGGGTTAAGACAAAGAGACGTGTTTGCACGTCTCTTTGTTTTTTGTGCGTTTACAAAATGGACGAAATAGAGCTTCTCGGACAAACCAACTTCAGAGAACAATTCCGCCCATTCGGAATCAAGAAGGCGGATCGCCGACATCATGCGTATATCGTCGGCAAAACGGGGACGGGCAAATCTACGCTCATCAAGAACATGATGATACAGGATTTGCGTAGAGGAAATGGCGTCGCCCTCATTGATCCGCACGGCGACTTGGTTGAAGATTTACTGAACTTCATACCAAAGGAACGCACGAACGAAGTCGTCTATTTCAATCCAGCGGACACCTCCTTCCCCGTCGCTATCAATATCCTTGAAGCGAAAGGCGACGATGAAAAACATCTTGTCGCCTCGTCTCTCATTTCCGTATTTCGTCATTTGTGGAAGGATTTTTGGGGTCCGCGTCTTGAACATATTTTATACAACTGTGTCCTCGCACTCATGGACACGCCGGGACAAACCCTGCTCGGCGTGTATCGTATGCTCGTTGATGATACGTTCCGGCAGACTATCGTCGCCAACATCAAAGACCCAATCGTAAAAATGTTTTGGATTGACGACTATGAAAACTATGACGAGCGTTTTCGCAAGGAAATAATCTCTCCCGTGCAGAACAAAGTCGGCCAGTTGCTCACAAGTTCGCAAATGCGAAACATCGTCGGCCAACCCAAAAGCTCGGTGGACTTCGGTTTTGTCATGGATCAAAAACGAATCCTTCTCGCGAACCTTTCCAAAGGAAAGCTCGGCGAGGATAAGTCCAATCTTTTAGGGTCGGCCATTATTACGAAGATGTATCTCGCCGCGTTGGAGCGGCAAAACCTGCCGGAGGAATACCGAAAAGACTTCTATCTCTATGTGGACGAGTTTCAGAACTTTTCTACCGACATTTTCCCGTCTATTCTCTCGGAAGCCCGAAAATACCGCTTGAACCTTACCCTCGCTCACCAGTATCTCTACCAGTTGCCGGAGGCAATCAAGCACGCCGTCTTCGGCAACGTCGGGACTGTCATTTCTTTCCGCGTCGGAAGCTACGACGCGAAGCAACTCGCGGAAGAAATGAAGCCCGTATTTTCGGGCGAAGATTTAGAGAATCTCAATAATCATCATATCGCTTTGCGATTGCTGATAGACGGAAAAACGTCTCATGCTTTCTCTGCAATCACCATGCCTCCACTCAAACCGAAAGGATACGAAGCGGAGCGAGACACTATTTTACGAATATCGCGGGAACGCTACGCGACACCTCGCGATATTGTAGAAGAAAAATTACAATCATGGTTTGAAAATAAATAATTTCTCTGGCCATGCGGCCTTGAGCTATTTATTTTCAAGCGTAATCTATCCCCCCCCCACCGACGAGCAAAAATTAACAGCAGGACGGAAGAAGAAGGCCGAGCCACCAGACGCGAACCCGCGGCATTTTCACGGAGCGACGGACGCTAGGAGGAGCGGAGTGAAGTAGGACTTCTCTTTTGCGAGGAGGAGGGCAATAATCGTGAGTGTTTAGGCGGACTTTCCGCTTTCCCTGCTAGTCATTCGGGCAATGAGTGAATGACTACCTGAATGACTAGGTAAACCGCCCCCGTTTTTGGTAAGATTGGTACTAGCGTGCTTTAATAAACACTCCAAGATTAAAGTAGTAGANATTTTTCCAATTTTTTCTTTGGCGGTAGCCAAAGAAAACCATTGATTCACGGCAATTCCGCACGCTTCGCGTGCTTTTAGGGTGAGGTTCGAAAAATACGAAGCCGAAGATTTTTGGAGGGAGGATTTTTTGGAGGGGAGGTCGAAGACGAATACCAACACTTGCCCCAACCCTCCCGTGCGCGTGTTGAAAGACTTTTGCCGACTTGGAGATCGGCAAACTCCCTTATCCAAACACCAGCACCTTATCCGAATCCTCAACCATTTTGAGCAGGTCAGACATTGTGGAGACAGGGCAGACGTTGCTTTCTTCTTTGCCGCGTATTTTTAGACAAGAGCCGCAGGCGTAGATTTTTCCTTTCAGGTTTTTGAATTCCGCTATCTTCGCGGAAATATCAAAGTCCTTACTGTCGGGAATGGTATCCAGTTCCGACCCCTCGCTCATTAAAAAGACCTCTGCCTCGTTCCCGGCTTTGAGCGCAGTGATTCCGAGGCGGAACGTATTCCACACGTGTTCTGGTTTGTTGGATTGTAAGATGATGCCGAGCTTCATAAAGCCATTATACCAACTTGCCTATTGAAACTCCTAACACTTGCCCCAACCCTCCCGTGCGCGTGTTGAAAGACTTTTGCCGACTTGGAGATCGGCAAACTCCCTTATCGAATCAGTATTTATCGGATACGCCGATAAAATCGGTTATTTTTTCTTTAAGTTGGGACAACCCGTGGTCGTCTCCAACATCAACGTGTGAGGTAGTCCAATTACAAAACGAGTAAATCTTCTTTATTGTATCCAAGTCTGTATTAGATACTTTCTTATTTTCCTTTATTCCTTCAATAACTTTTCCAAACTCATTCGATTCATTCCAGTGGAGCAAGCGGCACTTGATAAAATATTCCGTTTCGTAGCGTAGATATTGTCCATATTCAACGATCTGAAGCTCAATGTCGAATCCGGCAGGATTTTTACCAAGATTCACAAGGTGTGTCTCAAATTCCTGAAGCCTTTGTATAAATCTGCCTTCCATGCTTTTACAAATAAAACTCCCCCCTAAGTGTCCTTTATTTCTGACAATGTTGTATTCGGCGGAATGTTTATCGAATCGCTTTCGGAGAAATTTAAAGAAAGTTCGGTGATGTGTGAGAATAAAAATCTGTGAAAACTTTTTCTTCTCATCAGCAATCAAATCCACAAGACTACTAAGATTACTATCGTCGAGACTGGTAATTGGGTCATCGAAGACCAAGACTTTTTGATCTTTATCGTTTTGAATATCGAGCCAAGCGAAAAAGAAGCAGAGCGACAAGACTTGCATTTCACCCTCGGAAAGACCCTCCTTTAAATCCCTTTCGTTGCCGTCTGGGTCAACTACCCTGAAGGCAAACGGAAATTCTTTTGTTGAGCCAGTGTGTCTGTTTGATGTGTCGAGTTTAAGTTGGAAGTTAAAATTAAAGTTCTTGAAATAAGATTGTATCCTTTTTAAGGTCTTTTCAAATGCCTCTCTTGAACAATATTCCTCATATTTCTCTCTTGCCGATTTATGCTCTTCTTTTGACTTTTCAAAAACTGACGTTAATTTGTTTAGCTCCTTATCTTTCTCAAGCTTGAGTTTTTGATTATCAATTTTACTGCTATCAATAAAAGCCAACTCGGACTTGATACCTCCCAACTTCTCAGAAGCCTTGCCCATTCTCTCCACAAGTTTTTTGCTTGTGTGTTCTTTTTTGAATAATTTAATCAACTCATTCTTTTTTTCCACCAGAACAATGAGTTTAGCGAGAAGTTCTGTAATACTTTTCACCTCTTTACTTACTTCGCCATACAACGCGGAGATATTTTCCTTGCTTGGTTTTTCCAGTCCAGATATTTTCTTTTCCAACTCATCAATCTTCTGTGTTGGACGTTTTTTCCTGAACCCCTCCTCTTCTTCTAGTGAATAAAGTTCCTTTATTGAATACTGTTCCGAGAATCTTTTTATTCTAATAAAAATATTATCAAGATTCAGATTTCTAAGCGTTTCTTGAATCTCCTTTAATTCATCAGTGAGGCTGCGTTTGTAACTATCAAACGCCGCTTTCTGTTTTCTGTAGGAATCGTCATAAATCTGGTTGTAAACTCGAATTATCTCCGTGATGTTTTCTTCTTTATCCTTTGCTTGGCAGAAAGGACACTCATGGGAAGCGATTTTTCTTATCTCAAAACCAGCCTCGAAGAAATCTTTATGCTCTTTTATCTTTCTAATTAGTTCCTCTTCTGCCTTTATCTTTACTTGCTCTTTCAAATCAAAGTCGAATACCTTTTGGTATCCGGCTTCTTGAGAGAAGTTTATGCTTGCGTCCGGTTCTTCAAGTTCTTCGAGCGATTGAATCTCTGTAGCTTTTTGCAAAAGTTTTTGATCGCTCTTAATACTGCCCCCAAGCTCCGATTTTTGTTCCTCCAATGTCTCCTTAAGTTTTTTGAGGTCGCTCTTGCTTTTCGATTTATGTTTTCTAAAGAAAACTTCTTCTTCGTCCGTAAGTTCGAAGGAAAGAGTTTTGGTATTGCTTCTCTTAAAATCATCGAAGGTCTTACCGTGTTCGTCTTTTGTTTTTGCAAGAGCGTCTCTAACCTCACGGAGCTTTATTGCCTCGCCGTCGAACTCAATTATCAATTTGCCTGATTCTTGTTCTTGTTCGCCCTGTTGCGTGCCGCGATCACGGCCTGTGTGAACATTTTTATCCACAAACTCTCGGTCAAAAAATAAGATCGAGGAGTTTGAGATACTGCTCGTCCATAATTTGTTCTCGTATTTGTATTCGGTATCATCAATTAACAATCCAACTTCTTCAGGAAAGTATCTGCTGAAGTTCTTATTTTGGGATACGCTTTTTAAGATATTGCATACCGAGGTTTTACCGCAGCCATTTTCTCCGTAGAGGATATTGACCTCTTCGTGGAAGTTTTCGTTATTTAAAAAGGGTTGCCAAGAGTAATCTCGGAATGATTTATATTTCTTGATATGTTGGATTTTCTGAATCGTCATATTCTATGGGTTTTTCCAATAGGTCGTCTTGTCTAGTTTACGAAATAAGAGGTTTAAGAATGACAAGAGATCGAGAGCGTCTTCGCGATCAATCGGCCAATCTAGGGCGGGTTCGTGAGCCTGTGGATTGCGAATAGCTCTCATCAGGCCGATTGATAGGTGCATGACACCTTCTTGTTCGCTTCGTTCAGACCTCGTTTGTTGTGCGTTGAGTTTCAGAGTGCCTGACAGGGCAAGGGCTAATTCCATTAACTTTGCACCATACTCGCTCATTTGAGATTTCGCCTGTATGTCCTTATCGTAAACCTTACAACATTCAAAAACTGCGTGAAAATAATTTCCTTCTATAAATAATTTTCGGGCGTGTTGACTAATCTTGCCGTGGAACTTTCGCTCGTCAAATATTCGTATGTTTTCCGGTATGGCCTTTGTGAGTGAGGTCGTTCTTTCTCCTAGTTTTCTAATTTTCCCGTCGTCTCCAATTCCTAATCCATAGAAACTAAGTATCTGATTTACTTCCTTGCAGACTTCCGTATGCCGTTCGGGCGCAGAGAAATATTCCTGCGGATCGCAAAACTGCTGTATGAGTTTTAGGATATTGTGCGTCCCATACTTCTGTTTTTGCATTTGCTCAAGTGTCGCGTAAACAAAACGCCACTTAGTCCCAGTGTCGTGCGATATTTCGGGGAAGCCCGCTTTGCGAAAAAGCTCGGAGATTTCCGAGCCAGTACGATTATCTCCTATAATCTTTGACAATGCTTCAAGGGCAGATAATTTGAAGGATTCCAATTCCATAGTGTTATTTACTCCAACCGCGTATCACTTCTTGGAAGTTTCTCGGCCTTTGCTGTTGTTTATCCCAACCTTCCTGCTTTATATAAAGCATTTTGAAGGTAGAGTTTTTCTGACTGGCGTTCACGTCTCCGCACCATTGCTCAAGACGCTTTATTTTTTCGACATCATCAAGGTCTTCCCGCCCCTTCGTCTCAACGACGTAGTATTCCTTTGGGGAGACTTTAACAATAAAGTCAGGGTAGTAGTCGGAAATACTGCCGTCGGCGTTCCGGTAATCAATCTTGAAGTGGACTGCGAAATAATTTTTCGCGTATGAAATTATGTCGTCGCAGTCCTCTAAGAAACTAGCGAACTCAAGCTCGAAGTGGCTATCGGCCACAATCTTATTGAATACGCTCTTTTTCGGGACAAGGTATCCTTGATCCTTTACGACGAACGGACGGCTCTTGCTGATTTTTATATAATCGCGTATCTCTGCCTCTCCTTTATCAAGGACAGTCAGCGCGTTTATCTCCTTTTGGAACGTCTCGAAGATAGTCCGCGAAGCCTCAATCTCCGACAGATTGCGGAGCGAATTGAGATCATCAAGCTCTATGTGCTTGGTGAATAGCTCGTCTTGTATAAACTCTTTTACCTTCCCGTAGAGAATATCGTAGCCACTCACCAAACGGAGTGCCTTCATAATATTTTGCGTGAAATATCCGACTACGCTTTGGTAGTTCGGAATGAAGTTGCTGTCCAACTCCGTTTTGTGCGTTATCTCTCCGCTCGCTATGTCGTGGAAAATAATCTCCCGCTTTTCTTCTTCGGAAAACTCTTTCAGCCCAATTTTCTTATGGCCGAATTTCGCCACATCAAGTCCCGAAAGGTTTTTATATTCTCGGTAGATTCGTGGTGTTAGGACAGGAATCTCTATGTCCAATTTCTCAATATCCTTCTTGAGATTCTCCCGATCAATTTCTACGATAAGCGGAGCTTTTGGCTCTGTTCCTTCGCCCATTTTCTTATGCTCAAGTTCAACGCCTTCGCTCTTAATGGATTCTACAAAATCCATAAAGGCGTCCGTGCCGACGACGCTTACTAGCTCCGTTAGTTCAGGGTCGCGATACATACGGCGTAGTCCGCGACCAAGCGTCTGTTCGGGCAAAATGTTGCTTTGGGCGGCGTAGGCACGCAAGCCAACAATCGTCGTTACATTTCGTACATCCCAACCTTCTTTGAGCATAAGCACCGAGACAATCGCCTTGTAGGGATTGTCCAAGCGATCTACTTCATTCGCGGCTTGCCGGAGGATTTTCAATTCCTCCTCACTCTTACCCGATACACTTTCCGATATTTCTCCGTTGTCTTTCGTATGAATAACCAACACAGAATCTTTCAGTTCTGGGTAGGTATTCTCAAGATATTCCGCGACATCATCGCAGTTTTTGGTGTCGTCGGTCATTATGAACAGTACTGCCTTTTTATTTACCTTGATGTGCTGGTCATAAACCTTCCGCCATTCTAAAAAGCCGAGGTGTAAATAATCTTTGTATCGCTCCGTGTAGCTCGCACTTTTATGCTCCTGTAATTTTGCCCTACTTGCTGAATCGGGCAAGACGGGGTGCTTCACTACGTTTTGGTGAATCGCCTCTACGAGCGGATAGTCGCTTACAGTCTGCACGAAGATAGAGCCGTTGTTTCGTTTCGGCGTCGCCGTAACATCAACTTGAAGGCTTAATTGTCCGCCTTTCATTTTCAGCCGATTGTGAATATCCTCAATCGCCTTGAACCACGCGAGGCGCGGGTCGTGTATGTGGTGTGCCTCGTCGTTGAGTATCACTAACTCGTCCACGTTGCGGACAATATCGCCGAGGTCAATCTTCGATTCGTTCGTCTTACCGACTGGCTTCTTGCCTAAGAAATAATCTACCGTGTCGGGATCGCCGAAGCTCGCCGATTCCGTTGCTCCTTCATAAATGCGGTGAATATTTGTCAGGAAAATATTTCCGCTTTTCTTTACTACCCCCACTTCGTCTTGAATGTGGAGTGTCATTTGAAAATCGTCCCTCCAATTCTTGTCGTGGTATCCATTGTCGGGCAATACGGGGTCTTCAAAAAAGATTTTCAGTCCGTCGAAGTCCGCACGGATACGGTCAAGAACAATGATGTTCGGAGTGATAACGAGGAAGTTTCGAGCGAGAGCGGAATCTTTTTCGTAGAGTTTATGAAAATAGCTCCACGCCAAAATCAAACTCAAGACTTTTGTCTTGCCTGAACCCGTCGCCATTTTTATTACATACCGCGTCCAACTCTCGTCGAACATTCCGGCGGATATTGCGTTAGAGCTATCAAAACGTATGAGATCGTATTTGTCTCTTGCCTTCGCAACTTCGTAGAGCCAAATGATAGTTTCCAACGCTTCGCGTTGAGCGAAGTAATACTTGAAAAGAAAAATCTCCCCACTTGCAAGCTCCGTCGGGTGATCGGTAAGAAACCACCACTTGAGTAAGGCCTTGCTAGTCTCGCTTGCTCCTTCATAGCCGGACAATCGCCATTCTTTTACTTTCTTGCGAAGCTCCGCGACTAAAGGCGGGAGCAGTTTCTCGTAGCCTTGTTCGCGTAGATTCTCGTCAGCAGGAAACCACCGGATTGCCGGATCGAGAATGTCGTATGGCGATGTCGGGAAGTTTTTGTGGAGAGCCATATATTTATATTTTTATCTCCACAACCTTCATTGTGTCATTGCCGAATATATCAACGACTTTCACGGCAACCTTTCGCTTGCCGGGACTTACCTCCACCGGCGGTGTAGTCAGTTGCAAGTCCCTTTTCTTTTTCGTGCGGAAGTCCTGCCATTCATTCTCAAATATATAATCGCCAGTCCAACGATCCTCGAACTCTCCCGTCTCCTCGTTCTTCACACGGATAACTTCTTTCTTACTCTCAAAATTGAAGTCCACCGCCCAATAGTCTATCCAGTCCGTCCACTTCTTCGTTAGGACTTCACGGGTAGTAATGCCTTCTTTGTCCTTTGCGATTTTGATAATCTGCCCGTTCTCAACGACGAGTTTCTTGCCGCCGTTCTTTAGGTTTTCTTCAACCTCTTTGACCGAATCTTGATTGTAGAAAACCGAGAAATCGGTTAGCTCAATCGCTATCTGATTCTTCTTTATTATCGGCTTTACTTCAATGTAGGAAACATCGTGGAAGACGACTTGGTTTTTCTCAATTGCCCTCTTATCAAATACCTCGCGGGGGATGTATTTGAGCGCAAGGTCAACGCCTTTGTCTTTGGCTTCTTCCTGTATGTGCGGGAATAAGCCCATTTCAAACTCAAAGGCGAGGATATCGGCTTTCGTGATTTTCTTTTCTATACACTCCGCAATGACTTCTTCGACAAACAAGCGCGACACGGGCAAATTGATTGGCCCAATAGAAACGAGGCGAGAGTTTTTCTTCCCAAAAAACGTCTTGAAACCTTCAACCGCTTCCGCTTTATATGCGGACAAAATCAGAGACACAAAATCTTTTTCTTTTTGTGCAATCTGCTTTTGCTTTTCTTCTTCCCGAAGATTCGGGTTTATGCCGACATAATACTGCCTCTCATATTTACCGAGGTTCAATATCTCAAAAGCACGGTAATCTTTATTCTCTTTTTTCAACTGTCGTTGCACACCAATCATTCTCTTGCGAGTTGTATGTATTCCAAACTTTCCAAGGTCAGAGCCGAGCCATTTTCGCCCTAATTTTTCTGCGACAGCAAAAGTTGTCCCAGAGCCGCAGAAGAAGTCTGCTATAAGATCATTTTCGTTAGACGAAGCTTTTACTATTCTCTCCAAAAGGCTTTCGGGTTTTTGCGTCGCATATCCAATAGTCTCACTACCTTGCAGAGAACGAATATCAGTCCAAACATCTCTACACCTGACACCTTCTTCATTTTTATAAAGTTTCCTGCCCGGAACACGGCCAGCTTTAATTTCAAGTATTCCTTCCGCAAGCCATTTTAACGCTGTCTCTTTTGGCATTCGATAGCCATTAGCGGGCATTTTCTCACCAAATCCTAAATCGTATATGTAGCCTTTCCCGCCGGGGTTATCTATGGGGGCAAGGCGAAAATTGCCCTTCTCATCATTGAAACGATAAAGATTATTACTGGCCTCGCTATATTCTTGAAAAACATCGTTCCACACGGCGGAATCAGAGTTTTTTGTATACAAGAATATTGAATCGTGGGACTTAATAAACTTTTTATTTTTTGCCGAGGTGTCGCCGACTGCTCCTTGCCAAATTATCTCATTTCGGAAATTGCCTTTACCAAAAACTTCATCTAAAACTAGACGCATATATCCACTCACTCTCCAATCACAATGAACATATATATTCCCGTCCTCTGCGAGTAGGTCTTTCATTAGAGAAAGACGTTCATAAATCATGGAAATAAAACTGTCTGCTCCTTTGCCCCAAGTGTCTCGATAGGCAAGCTCCTCTAGCACGTTTGGTTTTTTCGTGAGTTCCTCGTCGCCTATCTCAATATTCATTGAGAAGTCCGCTCCGACATCGAACGGAGGATCAATATAAATAAGTTTAATTCCTCCTTGTGCTTCTATTTCTTCTCGCAACGCCCCGTTTTTTAGAGACGAAAGAATGAGCTTGTTATCTCCCCAGATGAGCTTGTTCGTCCAGCCCGAAATCTGCCGTCCCCCTGTGCCGAAAAGCGAACCCTGTAATTTCGCAACTGCTTCCGAGCGAGGCTCATCTACCTGTTCAATCGTTTGAAAAGGCAGGACGGTATTTGTGATCTCGTCTGTCTTTCCATTCCATACAAGCTCTACCTCCTGCTTTCCCTCGAATAGGAGAAAGCGATACTTATCCGGCAGGAGTTTACCCGCTTCAATGTATTTCGCAATATCCCGCTTTTCGTTGTCGGTTAAAAACATAGTTTTATTTCATTAACTCTCCAACTGACACTCCGATTGCTTTTGCTAACTTCGCAATCGTCGTAAGCGTGGGATTCGTCTTTCCGTTTTCAATATTGCTAATCATCGCTTTATCAATTCCGGTAGATTTAACAATATCACCTTGCGAAATGCCTTTTTCGGCTCTGATCCGTTTCAGATTTTCGGCTAGTTTCCGTACTTCGTCTTTCATTAAGCACAGTATAAACCCCCGTTGTGTTTTATGCTATCCATTGTGATACAATACAACCATGCCTAAATACTTTCTCTACGCCCGAAAAAGTACCGATGTTGAGGACAAACAGGTCCAGTCCATTGAAGGCCAACTCGCCGAATTGCGACACCTCGCCAAGCGTGAAAATCTCCCAATCGCGGAGGAGTTTATCGAGAAACGCTCCGCGAAGAAACCCGGACGCCCCGTCTTTAACGATATGCTACGTCGCATAGAGCGGGGCGAGGCACAGGGGATTATCTGTTGGAAGATTGACCGCTTGGCTCGCAACCCCGTGGACGGCGGACAGATACAATGGCTTCTGCAACAGGGCGTGATACGCCACATACAAACGCACGACAGAAGCCATTATCCAAACGACAATGTTTTAATGATGTCCGTCGAGTTAGGAATGGCGAACGAATATATCCGACAACTAAGCGCGAACACCGCTCGCGGACTTAGACAAAAAGTGCGGCAGGGTATCTATCCCGGCCTTGCTCCGCTCGGATATATAAACGATCCTCGCACCAAGACAGTTGTAGTTCACCGCAAGAATGCAAAACTCATCAGAAAAATCTTTGAGCTTTACGCGACAGGAACTGTTCGCCTTGAAAATCTCTCCGAGATTTTAGAACAGGCAGGTATCCAATCCAAAAACAAAAACCATGTCCATATTTCGAGAATGTCTTTCATTCTTCAAAATCCGTTCTACTACGGACACTTCCGCTATGCCGGAGAGATACACGAAGGTAAGCACGAACCGATCATAACGAAAGACCTTTGGGATAGGGCGAACGTCGTCCTGCGAAGCCGAGGCCGTCTACCCTCCACCAAGACCGACCCGAGGCCATTCTGTGGGCTTCTGCGGTGCGGAACGTGCGGTATGGGTATTACCGGCGAGATACGGATAAAGAGGCAGAAAAGCGGTAAAACCCACCGCTACGTTTATTATCATTGCACCAAGAAGTCCAAGACGCAGAAATGCCCCGAACCTTGCATACGGGCGGAGGAGTTGGATCGCCAGTTGTCGGCTATCCTTGCCGACTACGCTATGCCGAAAGCATGGGCAGACCAACTCTCCGTTATGCTCGACAAAGAGGAGCAGAACTCGAAACACACCGCGTCGGAGGCCGTTCAAGGATTGCGCGGGCAGGTAGCGGAGCTATCCCGCGACCTCGCCAGACTTACCACTATATATGTAGCGGAGGACATCGAGCAGAACGACTACCGAGAACGGCGTCGTTTGCTCATGTCCGAGAGGAAGTCTGTCGAGGAGCAAATAGCCCGTCTTGAACATACCCCCTCCGCGTGGATCGAACCGACGCGAGACTGGATTAAAGACGCTTCAATACTGGACGAAATACGAAATACAGACGACCTCCCCTCCAAAAAATCCTCCCTCCAAAAAATCTTCGGCTCGAACCTCACCCTAAAAGCACGCGAAGCGT
>C687J35174_10007644_pt1 | contig 13867 bp, 12 predicted proteins | sample RifCSPhighO2_01_FD_35174 | JGI IMG/M metagenome (IMG submission 35174) | reverse complement strand
AGTCAGCACCAGGCGTCGGAGCCTTTGGAGGGCGTGGACAAGATAAGCACGGAGGAGGGGCTGCGTGAGTTGGGCGAGCATGTTCCCGCTCTCGCAGGGTTTTAACGTAATTTTATTAACTACTACCTACTGCGAGCGCTGCGCGACTGCGTACACCTGCACCAAGAAGACTGCGTACTTCGTAGAGCGCTGCGCGACTATGTACACGCACTGCGCGAAGAAGAAGACTGCGTAGAGCGCTGCGCGACTACGTACCGCGCACCACGCGCGACCACCGCGCACCACGCACAACGCACGGACGTGGCTCAATGAGTGGATGGCGTTGCATAGCGTTGCATGGCGTTGCATGGCGTTGCATGGCGTTGCATGGCGTTGCATGGCGTTGGACGTGGTACAAAGAAGGAGAACTTAATTATTTACGCTCTCGTTACCCGCTTTTGTCAATGCGGTCTCCCCAGGCAGCGCGCAGTGCGTGTACGGTGGCTGTAGACTCGAAAGCGAGCACGTAGTCCAGCCACAGCTTCTTGTAGGTGGCGGGGTAGATGAAGTAGCGAGCGCAGTGCACGCAGGTGAAGCACAGCGCTCCGTTTACCCGCGGGTCGGAATGGTCGTGGCCTTCGCCCAACTGCACGTGCTCCAGTGAAAACGCCACCACGCGGCAGCGCGGGTTCCAGCGAAAGCTGCCGCCCTCTTCGCTACCACGGTAGCGAAAGTCGTGCGCGCGGATGAACACGCTGGGCGCCGGTAAAGCATCGGACGCGTCGTGCCCGGCGTCGCGCGCTGCACGATATGCAGCGCAATTTGGACACTCACACTTCCCGTACTCCGCCACATCGCAGAGGTTTTCGAGAGGAGGGCGCATGGTGTTGGCGAGATCGCCAAGTACTTCGATGGGAACACGCATAGGGAGAGGAAGAAAGGCCGGCTCCTCTACTTCGACACCTTCGACAGCAGCAGCTTGGGCGTGTACGAAGTAGTCGTTAGCCCGGCGATAGTTCAGCTCCTTGATCATCTTCCACTGGCGAACCTTGAACTCCGCGGGCGTCTCGCCCACGACACCACTTCTCAGCGTGCGTAGGTGAGGAGTCATGTGTCGTGGCATGGTTCGGCGGGTAGCCCGCAGCAAGTTCGCGGGGTGGGCTGCGTTTCTGATTGCACGCGATTCGGCGTTCTTGGTCATTGTTGCAATTTTTAATGGTGAAAAGAACATACCGTCTGCAGGCACGCGCGTCGCACTCCCATTGGTCCATATTTGGAGCCATTCATTTAAATCCAAGATGAGCAGCCCTGTGCATGCTTTTATGGGAATGCCCTATCTTTTACGCTACCCAGAAGCGAACGCCCTACGAGAAGCAAGACTTCTTCGGCTGGAGGAAGAAGCAAGGCAAAGGCGCGCGCAGCACCGCTCCGACGTAATACAGCGCTATTACGCGAGGGAATACGAAGAAAGCGCTGAAGCACTTTGGGTTGCTGCTCTAGCACAGCAGGCACAGCAGGCGCAGGAGGACTCCTCTTCGGAAGAGGAGTATAACTTGTTTGACTCCTCCGATGAAGAAGAAGACGACTCCGATGAAGAAGAAGAGCATAATGGGTTGGCTGCAGCCGCAGCTTAGATAATAAATTAGCTATGTTTATAACGTCTTTTCTGCACTAGCCTTACAAAAAGCGCGCTACAACGTTTTACACCGTCTTACAACGTCTTACAACGTCTTACAACGTCCTACAACGTCCTACACCGTATTTTCTGCGCTAGTACGGTATACCGAATACATGCCGCTGCGCCAGTACGTGACTTGGGCGTGGCAGCGGCGCTTTTAGCTTGCCGCTGCGGCAGTACGTGACTTGGGCGTGGCAGCGGCGCTTTTAGCTTGCCGCTGCGGCAGTAGGCGACTTGGGCGTGGCAGCGGTACAGCTTGGCGCAGTGGCGCAGCGGCGTTTTGCAATTTGTATACTCTGGACAGCGGCAAAATCGGAGTAGTAGGCCGTTTGACGGCAATTATTGCAATTAGGGGCGGGCAAACAAATCTGAGTGATTCACATTCTTCATTTCAAAACAAAACTCATGAACATGACAACGCAAGAGCTGGAGACAAAACAAAAGAAGTCGGAGTTGGAAGAGCTTGAGTCTACGGAAGAAGAGCTGGAGCCAACAGAAGAACTAGAGTGCACAGAGGAGGTGGAGCCTGTGTTTTGCCGGACGCCAGACCGCAAGCGTAGCCGCAGCACTTCTCCTGTGTGCCCAGGCGCACCAAAGCGGCCGTGCATCGCCCCAGATTCACCGCCACCTGCATTTTGCCAATCGCCGGACAGAAAGCGGCGAAGCACGTCGCCGGTATGCCCTGGCGCTCCAAAGCGCCCCTGCCGCGTCCCACGGTTGCCTCCTCCTCCATTTTTCTTAGAAGCAAACTGGCCATAGGCTGTGCCGTAGTAGTATACAGCTAATTTGAAACTTTGTACAACCTACCACGCTGAAGTGCAAGCTAGCTAACAGACGTGGTGAGGGTTAGTAACCCTAAGTCGCGCAGTACGCAGTCTTCTTCTTCGCGCAGCGCTCTACGCAGTACGCAGTACGCAGTCTTTTTCTTCTCTTTCTTTTAGCTACTCCAACAAACTAAGCGCCGTGCGTCGTCGTAGGCGCAAGCATCACTACTATCTCCGTGTTGTACATTTAAATGAGTACCGGGGGCGCTGCGCGTAGCTCAAGCGTGGATGTGGTGGCACTGCTGAAGTTGGTGGATGCGTGGGGAGTGCGTAGCTCGACCGCAGACGTGGTGGCGCTGTTAGAGGCGGGGGCGGACGTGCACGCGTGCAGTGACTACGCCCTCCGCGCGGCTGCTCGCAGAGGGCATGTGGATCTGTTAGAAGTGCTACTTCGGGCAGGCGCAGACCCGCGTACGCGAGAGTTCGAGGCGCTGCGTGTGGCGTGCCAGTTTGGGCACGTGGGTGTCGTCTCTGTGCTGCTGCGTTTGCTGCCATGCGTAGTAGGATTGAATGAGGCGGCGCTGGGCGGGCATATGGCTGTGGCTCGGCTACTGCTGTCGAAGGCTCCACGGCTAAGCAGAGGCAAGGCGGTTGTAAAGGCCGCGGGTGCGGGTCACAGAGAGATGGTGGCGTTCTTACTCCAGGGGTGCGATACGTACGACTCTCTAGACAAGGCGCTGTACAAGGCCTCCGCAAACGGGCATGCGAGCGTGGTGCGTCTGCTGCTCTTTGCGGGCGCCAAGCCGAAGGAGGCGTTGCGCGAGTCGCTCAAATTTGGCCACGTGGATGTGGCTCTGATGCTGGTGCCCTTCAGCAGCCGCGAGGCGCGGACGGCGGTGCTGGACGCGGCGGTGATGTGGGGGCACGAGGACGTGGTGCGCGCGCTGCTGGCTGAGGGCGTGAATGGGCTGCATAATGAGACGTTTGTGAGTGCATTAATTGTGGAGCAGCTCACGACAGCGCGGCTGCTCTTAGAAGGCCCAACCCGCGCAGCAAAAGGCCCAACCCGCGCAGCAGGAGGTGTGGTGTGGTTACGGGCCATCGACCGCGGCGTGCTGTACGCGGCGGCGCCGCGGGCGCTGTGGAGCGCGTTCGAACGGCTAGGCGCCATGCCGCCGCGAGGGCACGAGCGCCACCGCTCGTATGTGCTTCGGGTGTGGTGGACGCTGATGCGGAGTCTGCTGGAGGTGCGCGAGCTGCAGCGCGCGTGGCGGCACAAGTACTACGGTCCCAGCGGCGCCGGCGGGCGCGCGGCGCTGGTGCGTCTTTTTGTGTGTAGTGTATAGTACGTAAGCATGGTTTGCGTTCGTTATGTACGAGGCGCCTGCAGCCTGCGCTGAAAACTATAGACTCTTCGTGAGTTTTACAAAACCCTTAATAAAAACAAGTTAGTACACATGAGCACTACACTGTGGAGCTGCGAGGTGCGGACGGCGATGCTGGAAACGGCGGTGCTGGGGGGGCACGCGAAGGTGGTGTGCTTGCTGCTGGCTGAGGGCGTGGTTGGCCTGCATAACAATACGTTCGTGAGGGCACTATTTGCAGGGCAGCTGACAACAGCGCGCCTGCTCTTAGAAGGCCCAAAGGCCCTGACTCGCAAAGCGAAAGGCCCTACCCAGGGTAGAGTGGTGTGGCTGCGTGGTATCGACCGCGGCGTGCTGTACGCGGCGGCGCCGCGGGCGCTGTGGAGCGCGTTCGAACGGCTAGGCGCCATGCCGCCGCGAGGGCACGAGCGCCACCGCTTGTACGTGCGTCGGGTGTGGTGGACGCTGACGCGGAGTTTGCTGGAGGTGCGCGAGCTGCAGCGCGCGTGGCGGCACAAGTACTACGGTCCCAGCGGCGCCGGCGGGCGCGCGGCGCTGGCGCGTCTTCTTCTTGCTAACTAATGTACATTCGTTAGCTTTACGGGTTGCTCCTGCTACCAAAATGCAGGGCATTTTTAAAACAGACATGGCTGAAGCCGCAAGCGACCCCGCAAGCGACCCCGCAAGCAAAGCTGAATGCGACATTTGTACGGAGCCGTACACGGCAGTGCGGCGGTTCAAGGTGACGTGTCCCGTGTGCAGGGCGTGCGCGTGCGCAGAGTGCTGCATGTCTGCGCTGTTGAGCCGGCCCGGGTGCACCTGCTTCTCCCACACCTGCAACGCGCCGTGGTCTCGAGACTTCATCCGCCTCACCTTCACCGACGCATTTCTGAACGGCAGGTTCTGGGAGAAGGAAACGGCGGCGCTGCTGGAGGAGCACCGCGCGCTGCTGCCGCGTGTGCAGCAGAGGGTGGAGGCGAAGAGTCGCATGCGCGTTCTGACGGCGAAGTGGTCTGCGCTGCTGAAGCATCGCCGCAAGCTGCGTACGAAGAGGGATACTGCGGTGCCTGGTGCGGCAGCGGAGAAGGCGCAGACGCGGCTGATGGAGTTGGTGCCGCAGCTGGAGGAAGCGGAGACGCAGCTGGCCGAAGTGGAGGCGGAGCTGTCGGGGACGGCTGTGCAGTCCGGGACCACGGCGCGTGCGGCGTTTTGGCTGTGCTGCCCCAAGGCGGGGTGCTCTGGGTTTTTGAGCAGTGCGTACAAGTGCGAGGTGTGCGAGGGGCGCACGTGCGCGCAGTGCCGACAGTTAATGTCGGAAGAGGGGCACGCGTGCGCGGCGGACGACGTGGCGAGCGTTGCGGCGCTAAAACGCGAGTCCAAGGCGTGCCCAGGATGCGGCACGGCCATCTCCAAGATCGACGGCTGCGCATGCGTAGCATGCGTGCTCAACGACTTCAAGTGGACGTTTCTCCGCTGGCCCGACGCGAGCAACACACTCGTGTGGGTGCTGTGGGTGCTGCACAAGATGGAGGTGGAGTGCGCGGGCCTGGCGCCGCCGCGGTGGCGTAGGCGGTATGTGCTACCCTTTGAAAGGCCGCTGGAGGCGGAGTGCGCGGGCCTGGCGCCGCCGCAGCGGCGGTATATTAACAGGCCGCTGGAACGTCGTCGAGCCGATCAGTACGCGGTCATTCACGAGCAGCGCGTGGTGGGAACCATCCCCGACGACGAGGAGTTTGCGCGGCGGCTCTTCCTCAACAAGCGCAACTTTGACTACGAGGAGGAGCTGCTGGCTGTGCACCGTCTCTTCATTACCGCAGCGAACGACGTGGTGGTCCAGGCGCAGCGCGCGCACGTGGCGCTCTTGACTAAGATGATGCCCGCGAACGTGGGACTCTTTATGAGCGTAAACAACGGCCGCACATGCTTTGGCGCCTTGCACCGCGAGTACACCCAGCAGCCCGAGGTGTTTTGTGCGATGGAGGCGCTGCTGATGGCAAACGTGCGGGAGCTGCTGAACAGCGTGGCGGCGCTCGCACAGTACTCTAACGAGTGCCTCTCGCGCATAGGGCGCTCGTACAAGCGCGCGCCGCAGAGGCTGGCGCTGTTCCTGCCGCTCATGATGGCTCAGCTCCCGACAGGGTTGGCGCCGCTAATGACTGCGGGCAGCGCTGCGGCAGACGCGCAGTACCTGGACGAGCTGGAGGCTGCGCGGCGCTTTCGCTAACTAATGTACATTAACTGTGTGTACTGTGTACTGCACACTGTCGATTCGTTAGCTTACGGGTCGTTTCTGCTACCAAAAAATGCAGGGCGTCTCTAAAACAGACATGGCTGAAGCTGCAAGCGACCCCGCAAGCAAAGCTGAATGCGACATTTGTACGGAGCCGTACACGGCGGTGCGGCGCTTTAAGGTGACGTGTCCCGTGTGCAGGGCGTCCGCGTGCGCAGAGTGCTGCATGTCCGCGCTGTGTATCCGGCCCGGGTGCACCTGCTTCTCCCACACCTGCAACGCGCCGTGGTCCCGGGACTTCATCCGCCTCACCTTCTCGGACGCCTTTCTGAACGGCAGGTTCCGGACGAAGGAGACGGCGGCGCTGCTGGAGGAGCACCGCGCGCTGCTGCCGCGTGCGCAGCAGAGGGTGGAGGCGAAGAGTCGCAGGCGCGTTCTGACGGCGCAGTGGACTGCGCTGGTGGCGCACCGCCGCAAGCTGCGGACGAAGAGGGATACTGCGGTGCCTGGTGCGGCAGCGGAGAAGGCGCGGGCGAAGCTGGCGGAGACGTCTGCGCAGCTGGAGGAAGCGGAGACGCAGCTGGCGGAGGTGGAGGCGGAGCTGGCGGAGTTGTCGGAGACGGCTGCGCAGCCGGACAAGACGCGTGCTGCGTTTTTGATGTGCTGCCCCAAGGTGGGGTGCTCTGGCTTTTTGAGCAGTGCGTACAAGTGCGGGGTGTGCGAGGGGCGCACGTGCCCGCAGTGCCGGCAGTTGATAGCGGCAGAGGGGCACGCGTGCGCCGCGGACGATGTGGCGAGCGTTGCGGAACTAAAACGTGAGTCCAAGGCGTGCCCCGGGTGTGGCACGGCCATCTCCAAGATCGATGGCTGCGACCAGATGTGGTGCGTGGCCTGCAAGACAGCGTTTTCGTGGAGAACGCGGCGTATTTCAACGGGAGTCATCCACAACCCGCACTTTATACACTGGGCGCGCGCCAACAGCGTGCACATAGAGTTCGGCGCGCGTCGGCGCGAAGATGCTGCAAATGAGGGGCGCGGCGGCGCGTGCCAGGAGCTGGTGCGGCAGGCCACATTTCGGGTACTCAATGACTTCAAGTGGACGTTTCTCCGCTGGCCCCTGGCCGCCGACATACTCACGTCGGTGCTGCGGATGCTGGACGAGATGGAGGCGGAGTGCGCGGGCCTGGCGGCGCCGCGGTGGCGTCGGCGGTATATGATGCCCTATGACATGCCGCTGGAGCGCCAGCGGGCTGATCAGTACGCGGTCATTCACGAGCAGCGCGTGGTGGGGAAGATTACTAACGACGAGGAGTTTGCGCGACGGCTTTTTCTCAACAAGCGCAACTTTGACTACGAGGAGGAGCTGATGGCCGTGCGCCGTCTCTTCATTACCGCTGCGAACGACGTGGTGGTGCTGGCGCAGCACGCGCACGTGGCGCTGCTGACGGAGATGATGCCCGCGAACGTGGGACTCTTTATGAGCGTGAACAACGGCCGCACATGCTTTGGCGCCTTGCACCGCGAGTACACCCAGCAGCCCGAGGTGTTTTGTGCGATGGAGGCGCTGCTGATGGCAAACGTGCGGGAGCTGCTGAACAACGTGGCGGCGCTCGCACAGTACTCCAACGAGTGCCTCGCGCGCATAGGGCGCTCCTACAAGCGCGTGCCGCAGAGGCTGGCGCGGTTTCTGCCGCTCGCGATGGCGCGGCTCTCGACAGAGTTGGCGCCGCTAATGGCTGCGGGCAGCGCTGCGGCAGCTTTGCAGTAGCTTTGCACTAGCTTTGCAGTAGCTTTGCACTAGCTTTGCAGTAGCTTTGCACTAGCTTTGCAGTAGCTTTGCACTAGCTTTGCAGTAGCTTTGCAGTAGCCATGCGGCAGGCGGCGGCTTTGTAAATTTAGGAAGCATTTGATGTGTAAGAGGGACACAAATCAAATGAAAGGCAAGGGACTGGTGTGTGTGCGTCGGTGGGAGGAGTACGAGCTGGAGGGGGAGGTGGGGGAGTTTGTGTTTGCGCGGGTGCTCCGTTCACTGCGCGGCGGGGCGGAGCTGGAGCTGGAGTACTGCGCATACGATGAAAAAACACAAAGCGCGAAGCGCACGCCTCGTCGGCTGCTGGAGTTGGGAGCGCGCGTGCGCGCGGTGAGGGACGCGGTGCCGGGGAAGAGCGGCGAGTGGACGGTGAGCGGCAGCGCAGACGTGTGCATGGGCGCGTCCGCATGCGCTACTGCTGGTGCTGCTGGCGGCGCTGCTACTGCTGCTGCCCGAATGAAGGGCTTTACTGCAAAGTTGGTGAGCAAGCCGGAGAAGCTGAAGGCGGTGAAGGCGTTTTGCAACACCCGTTTCGCGAGCGTGGTGCGCGATTCCCTGTGCGGGCTGCCGCAAGACTGCGTGGTGGTGATACTGGAGTCGCCGGCGCTGCGGACGGTGGGCGCGCTGGAGCGCGTGGCGAGGGTGCCGCGCGGACGTATTGTGGTGCCCAACCCCTTCGAAGCGGAGGAGCTTGCGGCGGTGGGCAGGGGCATTCAATTATATTCGGTGAGCCTGGCGGAGTACCTGCGGTCTCGAGAGACATCCGTCGCCGTAGGCGCTATGTGGATGGACTTTATGGGTTCGCTGTGGGGAGAAGCTTCATCGCGGAGCGCATCCCCGCGGGAGACGGTGGACGCGTACTTTGAGGGCGGACACGCGGTGGACGGCGCGGTGTTTGCGCTCACGGTGTGCTGCCGACACGCGCGGCTGAAGACCTTTGACTACGAGGGCGGGAACGCGGACGCGGTGGCGCACTACGTGTCCAACGCGGCGATGATGGCAGGGTGCTCGTTTGTGATGCAAACGCGGCGGCTGTACGGCGGTAGCATGCTCTTTTTGTTAGGCACCTTGCATACTTAGTACTAAAAATTAAGTTACGATAAAACTTTCACTGCTGTCCTCGCCTGCGGTATCGCTTGCGTCCTTGGTGTCGCCTGCGGTATCGCTTGCGTCCTTGGTATCGCTTGCGTCCTTGGTATCGCTTGCGTCCTTGGTATCGCTTGCGTCCTTGGTGTCGCCTGCGTCCTTGGTATCGCCTGCGTCCTTGGTGTCGCTTGCGGTGTCGCTTGCGGTATCGCTTGCGTCCTTGGTGGCCCTTGCGTAATCGCAACCGCAGCAACTGCAGCGATCGCTCTCCTCGTCGCTGCTTGCGGTATCGTCTGCGTCCTCGCCTGCGTCCTCTCTGTCGCAACAACTGCATTGCTCGCTCGCGCCTTTGATGACGTCGTCGTCGTCGTCGCCTGCGCATTCGCTCTCATGTTCGCTGGCGTAGCCGCAACTGGAATGCTGCGTGGGCGCAGCTGGCGCAGCTCTGTGTCTGAAGTAGTCCAACAGCAGCAACGCCAGACATGTGGTTGTCAGCGCTAGTTGCATTGGCGCTACCCAGCTGTCGCAAAAGGACATGGTGTGTGTGTTTTTGTTTATACTCGCTGTAACTTTAGTGCGCACACTGGCAGTGCTGCAAACGAATAGGAGCTGTGCGCTCGCCTGCTATGTGTCTGCGGCCACAAAACCCTGCGTACTCAAAACAGCAACGCCACAGCAACGCCGCACATGCCCATCTACATGATGATCAACGCGGAGATGGACGGCCCGGACGCGCTGCGGCACAGCATGCGGGAGCTGTGCGCCGTGCTCTTCACGGAGGAGGGCGCCATAGTGGGAGAGTTCACCGTAGCGCTGGAGCCGCTGGAGGAGCGGGAGAGCGACGCGGGCACGATGCAGGAGTTTTGGGCGCAGCACGCGGAGAGCTGGACGCTCATATGCAGCGACGCCGTGAGCGCAGAGGCGGGCATGGCGCGCTTCTCGGAGTTTTACGCCAAGGCCGTGCAGAGCTGGGGAGAGGTGTGCTTTGTGGCGGACCCAGCATCCCGGGACTTCACGTGGCTGCTCACCTACCTCACCCTCACCCGCACCCCTGCGCCCTTCTCCTCGCAATTCTGCCACTGCCTCGCCACCATGCGGCACTGCTATCAGCACATCATGCGGCTCAGCGAGGAGGAGGCGCTGAAGGAGCGCCGGCGCATGCAGCGGCACATGCCCATCACACACCGCGCGCGGGACAGCGCGCAGGCGCAGGTGTACGAGTTCGCCGCGCTCCGAGCCGCGCTGGCGCGCTGCACCCAGGCGTCCGGCGATGCATCGACGCTGGCGCGCATAGAGCAGGCGCTCGCGAAGCAGGAGCAGGCGCTCACGAAGCAGGAGCAGGCGCTCGCGAAGGTGGCGGCGCAGATGGCGCAGGTGGAGTGGATGCAGTGGTTCAATAAGACCATAAGGAGTTAAGCTACATGTGCGTTGTATTTTCGACTTGGCACGTACATTTGTGCCACGCATCTTTAAAGAAACAACAACAACAACAACGCAATGCGCGTACGAACAAAGAGCGGAGATATGGAGGACGTGGACGAGGCGAAGCTGCGCGCGATGGTGCGCGAAGCGTGCCAGTGCCTGTCGGAGCAAGATGCGGGCAAGATAGACGCAGATGCACTAGTATGCAAAATCCGCGCAGACATGGTAGACGGCATGCACACGTGGGAGATAGAGGAGCTGAGTGCGCAGACCGCGGCGTACGGCGCCACGCTGCACCCCGCGTACTCCGGACTCGCAGCCGCCATCGCCGTGTCCGCGCTGCAGAGAGTCACGCCGGACTCCTTCAGCGAGGCCATGGAAATACTAAGCGCCGCGGGGGTGATGGACGAGGGCTTTATGCGCGTGGTGCGCGCGCGCCGCAAAAAGCTGAACGCCATGATAGATATGGACGCGGACTACTTCTACGACTACTTTGGGTTCAAGACGCTGGAGAAGGCGTACCTGCTGCGAGACCCGCGTACCAACAACATCGTAGAGACCCCGCAGTACCTGCTGGCGCGCGTGGCGGTGGGCATCCATGGAGACGACATGGCCGCGGTGCGGGAGACGTACGCCGCGCTCTCGTGGCACACCTACACGCACGCCACGCCCACGCTCTTCAACGCGGGGACGAAGCACGCGCAGCTCGCCTCCTGCTTCCTGCTCCCCATTTCCGAGGACTCCATCGAGGGCATCTTCGCCACGCTGGGGCGGTGCGCGGCCATCTCCAAGCACGCGGGCGGGCTGGGGCTGGCGGTGGGGCACGTGCGCGGCACCGGCACGCCCATCGCGGGGACCAACGGCAGCAGCAACGGGCTGGTGCCCATGCTCCGCGTCTTCAACGAGACCATGCGGTACGTGGACCAGGGCGGGGGGAAGCGCAAGGGCAGCTGCGCCGTGTACATTGAGCCGTGGCACGCGGACGTGCTGGACGTGCTGGACCTGAAGAAGAACAGCGGGAAGGAGGAGCTGCGCGCCCGAGACCTCTTCTACGCGCTGTGGATCCCGGACTTGTTCATGCGCCGGGTGCGGGAGGACGGCGACTGGTCCCTCTTCTGCCCGCACACCGTGCCACGCCTGGCGGCCACGCACGGCGAGGAGTTTGAGGCGGAGTACCTCGCGGCGGAGAAGAGCGGCACCACGCGGCGGCGGGTGCTGCGCGCGCGAGAGCTGTGGGCGCGCATCCTGGACTCGCAGATAGAGACGGGGCAGCCGTACATGATGTACAAGGACGCGTGCAACGCCAAGAGCAACCACTCGCACCTGGGCACCATCCGCTGCAGCAACCTCTGCACAGAGATTGTGCAGTTCAGCTCTCCCTCCGAGGTGGCGGTGTGCAACCTCGCCTCCCTCTCCCTCCCGGCGTTTGTGAAATCGTATGGGAGCTTCTCCGGAAAATCTTTCCACTTGGCGCGCTTTGTGGAGACGGTAGGCCTCGTGGTGCGCAATCTGAACAAGGTGCTGGACGTCACCTTCTACCCGCTGCCGGAGGCGGCGGCCAGCAACGGCGCGCACCGCCCGCTGGGGCTGGGGGTGCAGGGCCTGGCGGACGTCTTCGCGGCGCTGCGGCTGCCCTGGGAGAGCGAGGGCGCGCGGGCGCTGAACCGGGACATCTTCGAGGCGCTGTACTACGGCGCGCTGCGCGCCTCCTGCGACCTGGCGCGGCGGGACGGACCTTACGCCTCTTACGCCGGGTCCCCCGCCAGCAGGGGAATACTACAGTGTGACATGTGGGGGGTGACGCCCTCGGAGGCGTGGGATTGGGCGGGGCTGCGCGCGGACATCCGCGCGTACGGGCTGCGGAACTCCCTGCTGGTGGCGCCCATGCCCACGGCCAGCACCAGCCAGATCCTGGGGAACAACGAGGCGTTCGAGCCGTTTACGAGCAACCTCTACGTGCGGCGCGTGGCGGCGGGGGACTTCCCGGTGGTGAACCGGCACCTGGTGGCGGACCTGGAGGCGGCGGGGCTGTGGGACGCGGAGACGCGGAACGCGCTGGTGGCGGAGGGCGGGAGCATCGCGCGGCTGGCCGGCGTGCCTGGGCACCTGAAGGAGCTGTACAAAACGGTGTGGGAGATCCCGCAGCGCACGCTGCTGGACATGGCGGCGGACCGCGGCGCTTTTATCGATCAGAGCCAGAGCATGAACGTGTTTATGGCGGAGCCCACGCACGCGAAGCTCACGAGCATGCACTTTTACGGGTGGGAGCGCGGGCTGAAGACGGGCATGTACTACCTACGCACACGGCCAAAGGCAAGCGCCATACAAATCACCGTAGACGCCGCAGCCGCCGCGATCTCGCTCGCAACACCACCACAAGCAACGGCGGCGACGGCGACGACTGCGAGCATAGCGCAAGCGCCAGCGATGACGCAGTATGCGCTGAGCGCGGTAGACGTGTGCGTGTCATGTGGTTCGTAAAAAAAACATAAAAAGTTGTTTAGTGTTTACTTGCGGGCCTTTCTGAGCGCCTGGGAGAGGACGTACGCGGAGAAGAACTCTCCCACCGTAATTCCATGGCGGGCCAGCACCATGTCGAGGTTTGCTGTCGGCTGCTCCTGTGTGGTACCTTGCACAGCTGCGGTACCTTGCACGGCTGCGAAGACGGCGCGGACGTCGCGCACCCTCAGACTTCGCACGGTGTCTACGGCGTGCTCCATGTGTGTCTTTTTGTTTAGTGACGCTTTGAAGGAATGAGAAACTCGCCGAGCATGGAGTACGCCTCGCGCGCGCTTCCGTACCGAAACGGCTCTTTGTCGTCTATTGTGTCATCCTCTCCACGACCACCAAGATTAGGTCTCTTGGAGACAGAAGCTACAACATTCAAAGCTGCAGCCTTTATTACATCACCAGCACTACGTTTTTCTGCTGCAGTTGTTATTGCGTTTATAAACGTTNGTGCGCCGCCGGCTTTATCCTGTTTAGAAGCAGCAGTCAGAGCATAGTTTTCTGGACCAAGTATAGATGCAATGGTTCCTGAATCCGTAACGTTTTTTAGCTGCTCGTAAATCTTTACAAGCCTGCCNTTCCAATGAAGTATGCCAGCGGTTAAGTTCTTGTCTGGGGTCGGCACGTTTAGCCATACGCTCGCGAGCAATAAATTTGTTATGATGAGGATCACATGTTCGATCAATGCTCCAGCAGCGTCTACTTCACTGTCTGGTTCACGAACTCGAAGAGGTACCAAATCAGGTCCATATAGATCTTTATAATCCTTCACATCGCCACGACGGTGTGTAACAGAATCATTTTTCTGCTTATTTTTGGTGGAAGAAGTGTTGTATTCACTTAAGGCTGCATCTAAATCCGCAAATGCGCCTTCGTCGTATTTATATGTTCCCCCTGTCCCCAACTTTGCTGCTGCTGCTTCTATCGCATCCCCATGTGTCTTAATTGCGGCTTTTACCGCTTGATATTCAGCCGTGTCTCCTGGTGCCGCTGGTGCTGTTGGTGCTGTTGGTGCTGTTGGTGCTG
>C687J35174_10007642_pt1 | contig 13871 bp, 13 predicted proteins | sample RifCSPhighO2_01_FD_35174 | JGI IMG/M metagenome (IMG submission 35174) | reverse complement strand
TCTGCGTGTAATATTCCTGGAAGAGCGGTAACGCCTGACCCTTATGAAGGTAAAGCTGGGAATTTTAATTTTCCTAAGGGTGAACAAGAAAGTCCAGCCACCGAAGGAATCTCCGAGTCTTCACCAGAACCATTACCCAACCCTTCCCAAGAGCCGACCGAGGCCCCATTCACCTATTTTGATAAATATGTGTACCCCGCGCTTTTTGAAATTGCACAAAAAAGAAGGTTAGAAAAAGCATCTTTAGATTCCGATTATTGGAACAGAGTTGATAGCGAACTTAATGAAGATAGGGTAAATTTCGTTCTCCTAGGATTAGGGAGTGAAGGCCTTCTGACGGATAGTAATCATATGATGTCTCTTAAGAAAGGTGAAAACGAAATTAGGTCGGTAACCATTCATCGGGATACCGAAGCCCCCGAGGTTTCCAGATTTAAAAAAGACAATAATGCCTACAGAATCAACCAAGCACATTTTATAGGAGGAATGCCATTGGTGGAGCAGGTCTTGGAAGACGCAACCGGCCTTGCAGCAGATTATATAGTCGTTTTAGATATGAACGTTTTACCCAGAGCCGTTGAGGACGTTTTTGGTAACCGGCTTGAAGTTTGCATTCCTTGGGAGATTGATGATGTTATGATGGGTTATTTCCCGCAGGGTCTTCAGAAGTTGGATGGTGAAGAGGTACTCAGTGTATCCCGAGCTCGCTATTATGGTAGCAACGAGAACAGGAATATTGTTCAGCAATATGTACTTCGGGCAATAGTCAGAAGGGCAAAAGCAGAGCTTTCAGGTAATTTGATTTCTGCGGCTGATTTTATACGGAGAGGCTATCTATTTTATGACAAAGAAACGGAAGCAGGAAATATTTTAACAAATTTTGATAAGGCTCTTTTTTTGGATATTGCAAAAAACTTAGCATCCCAACTTATCAATGGTGGTGAGGAAGGAAAGGCTCAAGGATTCGGACTTCCGTACTTTTCCGGCAGACATCATGTAAGATTTGAAAGTGCTGGGGATTCAGCCGACAGATATAGAAAAAAGCCTCAAGGAGGAGATGCCGCTGCTGCGGATTTAGTGGCACGCTATTGGTTTTCTGCTAGGCAAGAGGTCAAAGACTTTTTACTATCAAGTCAAGTAGGGGGTTTTGAGCAGGAAGTGGAAATTTGTGGAGTAGAAGAATAGGGATGGTAAAATTACTCTTATGCAAGAAAAAGATAAATTAGGGAGAAGAGGATTTATATATGCTGCGAGCCTATGGGGTTTAGCCTCGACCTCGGCCTGTCAGGCCCTAGTTGGTGCGGAGGACGCACCCACTTTGACTCCAACGGCTACAGATGAGCCTACAAAAACTCCGACGAAGATGCCGATATCTACAAGCACATCCGAGCAAAGCGCCACTCAAGAGTCTACTCCGGACACGAGGGCTTTACTTGAGAGGTATTTTTATCCTGCACTTCTTGAGGCTACTCTTGAAAGACGAGCACAGAAAAAAGAGGAAGACTCTGAATACGAAAAACGAATTGATGCAGAGCTTAATGCCGGGCGGGTAAATTTTGTATTTTTGGGAAGGCGTGATTTATTGACGGACAGCATACAAGTAATGAGTCTGGATTTGGCTGATAGCAAAATTGATACAGTTACAATGCACCGTGATACGCAATCGCCGGAAGTATCCGGTTTTTTAGAAACTGAAGAGCCTTATAGAATTAACCAAGCCTACGCGTATGGCGGGATTCCCCTGATNGAGAAGGCATTAGAATCTGCGACAGGTTTATCCTCAGACTTTGTTGTCGTTTCCGAAATGAGAGCACTTCCCAGGATGGTTACAGAAGTTTTTGGAAATAAGCTTGAAGTAGTTCTTCCTTGGGGAGTTCCAACAAACGTTAAACATTATCCTGAGGGTGCTCAAATAATTGGAGGGGACGATGCCTTGAGACTTGCAAGGGAAAGAGGATATGGTTCAAATAGAGAAAGAAATGTAGTACAGCAGGCGATTCTTAAAGGAATTTTTGAGAGAGTGAAGAAAGATATGTCTTCTTCTGCAGTTGAAGCAGGAACACTTGTTGCAAAAGCTAGCGCTTTCTTACTGAAAGAAGTAGTTGCAGGCTCAATGGAGACAAATTTTGATCCTGAATTTTTCTTTAGCCTTGCTTCGGAAACGGTAAAGCAGATTGCCGAAGAAGGCTTTGATGCCCAAACCTATGGGTTTGGATTTCCCGAATACGCTGAAGGTTACCACATTCAAGCTGAACGAGTTGGTTATACATACTGGCTTCATCGAGGTATATTAAGACCTTTAGACGGCGATCCCGCTGCTCCAGATTTAATAAATGGTTACTGGAGTTCTTCCAGGCAGGAAGTGAAAGATTTTCTAGGAAGTTAAATAATATAGGAGATTTTATAAAATATTGTAAAATATAGGATTTTGTTGTACTATTAGCTTCAGTTTTGAGCCTGCGCAATAATAGATGAGCGCTGATAATCAAAATACAGATTCTCTATCGCGTAGACAGTTTCTTGCCCTCGCTGCTCAATCATATTTGGCTTTACGTACTCCTGACTTCGTTTTAGCTGGGACTGTTCCAGAAAAAGTGGACGGCAAGGCCGAATTCGAAGTTGTTGATGTCAACCAATACAAAGGAGTTATTTCTACAAATGATAGTCCCGTCATTTTTGTCCCCTTACGAGGAGATTACTTTTTAGATGAGGGGAAGGAGATAGAAAGTTGGCTGGTAGGCAACGTAAGTCTAGGATTTAATAAAATATTGACCCTTAAAAGGCCAGACGGAACCGGACTACGAATAGCAACCCTTAATCATACTACAGGACTAAAAACACTTCCTTTAGCCATAGTCGACACCGGAGCGTTTAATTTGCGAAATCATAGATACATAGCCCAGAGAGAATATGTTCGGCTTTTGAATTCCGAAGATATTCGGGCCGAATTTGCTATGGTTGGAGATTACGCTGTTTATAAGCAACATAACCTTCTTGAAGGTGCCAAGCAAATTTTGCTACGTCAACAAGAAAATGGTCCTTTTTTGCCTGGTGAACAGTATTCCTTTCTAGACATTACCAGAATAGGTAAAAATCGCGGTTATAAACTAGGTGGTGGAGGTATATGCGGCCTAGCGACAACGCTAGCCCAAGCTTTGGGACAAATGCCCATTAAAGTCAATGAACGTTGGGCACACAACTTATGGAAAATTTATTGGGTGGGGCCTATGAATCCTGACATCTCTGTCAGAAATGATACAACGGTAGAGCTTAGCGACAGAGGGAAGTATGACTTCAGGTGGACCCCTTTAACTGATAGCCCTCATTATATATCGTTTCAGACGTCTTTAGCAGTCACCGCAGAACCCACGCGTAACGAGGCTGAAGGTATAAATTCAAGAATCTTTATACATCTTATGATGACTACGGGGAGGCCAGATTTTAATGCTCAAATTGAAAGAATCAATTCACAAATAGAAGCATATGGTAAATACAACAAAGAAGGTACATCCTCGCCTATTTTAAGAGAGTCCAGGCCGTCTGCTGTGATTACTAAAGGTTTTTCAAACAGCGATGAAGCGCTAGTTAGAGCGGTCTACAAAGAAGAAGACGTAGATGGTTTTGAACACGAACTATCCGAAAGTCCATACCTTAAAGATATTGTTGCCTTAAGAGAAGTAATTTCTCAATACAGCCAAGATTTTCCTTACGAAAATTATATAGAAGGAGTCAGCCTTCCCGTAGGTGAATATATAAGAAATTCCTCATGGTATCAAAAGCTAAATGAAGACAGACAGGAAAAACTAGAAGGTAGTTTAAGACATCTAAATTACCACACATATGTAAGAGAGGGAGAGGCCGTTCAGTGTATCGGCTGGGTAATTCTTTTAGCGGATTTAGGTTTTTCCCAATCACCCAAAAGTATCGATTCAAATCCTGCGGCTACTGCAAGAGAGTTGATTCCCGAAGAGCTTATCAAAGATAAATATAAAACTGAAATCTGGGAAGGAAGTTATCATTTTATTTCTCCGAAAAGTCTTGATGAGATAGAAACTGGAGATTTATTTGTAACATATTCGCTAAAAAGTCCAAATGGAGCTGGACATGTAGGCGCAATTGTAGCCAAAAAGATGATTAATGGAGAAACAGTACTTTTACTTTCCGACGCTAATAGGAAACACGACGGAAAGGTCCGAATTTTTAGGGTCGACAAAAGTAACGAACTCGCAATTTTTGGTGAACCTCCGCATAAATGGGTTGTAATTAGAAAACATGTCTAAAAGTGAACGATTAACTAGAAGAGAGTTTCTTCAATTATCTGGTGCAGTTGGAGCGTTAGCTGGAACAGCACGTATTGGTTTAATACCTGCAAGAGAACCTACTGTTCATGAGCAAAGCGACATTAGTGAAATTTTAGTAGTCAATGAAAGAGTATCCGAAATTCTCTCATACTACACTCCGCTTTCTTTTGACGAACAGGGTAATCTTTTATTTGAAACACAAGATGAATATCAAAGAACTATTACTCTATCTACTTCTTTGCTACCGACTGAGTTTAGCAAGCACGTAAAAGAAAAAGTCGAATCAGTCGAACTTTTGGTTGTCCATTATGACGCAGGCTTAAGATATCTTTTAGACGGAACCGAAAGAAACGCCAGAAATACGGTAAATGGACTTAACGGAAATGACCCTGATGGCGACGGAAGAGGAGCAAGTGTTCAGTGGTGTGTAGACGGTTTTCCTATATCTAGAAACGAAAACCGTGAGGGCGGTTACGGCATTTTACAAACGCAATATGCGAGTGGCGCTGCCGATAAACCTTATAGAGGAAAGCATGTCTATATAGGAATAGATTTGGCTTCAGGTGAAAAGGATATTAATATTTTGGAAACGGTAGAGCTTTTTAAAAATTTAGGAATTAAATCAAATTTAGAAAATCTCGTAAAGCAGGGCAGATATCTACAATCTGGTCTTAATAAATATTCTGTCGGTTTTGAACAAATAGGAATTTATTTTGACCCGGGATTTCCGGATACCGATCAGCCGACAAGACGCCAAGTCGCAAATGCACTTTCTTTAACGACAGCTTGTATGAGACAGTTCAGCCTTACACCTTGGGATATTGTTGGCCATCATGAGATTCAGCAAAAGTCGGACCCCGGCTATTACTACATGGGAACATTTAGGTTTTTAATTGGCGTTGCGGCCCTGAAAGGTTTAGTGCCTCAAGATTTAGTTTTTGATGATATTGATGGGAAATACAGAGAATTAAGATACTTCGAGAAAGTTGCAGAAACAGTTCGAGCTATAAATAGATACGGAAGATATGGACTTTGGGAAGATTATATTGGTTATAAAAAATTTATTGATTCTCTGAACGACTGGTATGAAATTAGGCGAGGCAACAGATAAATATGAGTGAAAGATTAGGAAGAAGACAATTTATAGAATTGGGTTTTAAAGCTCCAATAGCCCTGTCTTTACCAAGCTTTCTAACGGAGGGCGAAATCGATGAAGCACTTCCATTAAATGAGAGAGTAGCGGAAATTTTTTCATTAGTCGAACCCCTTTCCTTCGACTCTAAAGGAAATTTAGTTGTTGAAAGAGAAAGTAAAGAAGAACCTGATGTAAGGGTATTTAGAAGAGTCGAAACTATACCTACCCAATATAGTATGACCGAAACGCGAAGAGTAAATAAAGTTGAACTTTTGGTCGTACATTATGATGGAAACGACAGGTTTTGGGATGTCTCTGGTACAAAAGTAGAAAGGCACGCGGAAAGTACCGTCTGGCTACTTGATAGAAATGGTTTTTCAACACATTGGTGTGTCGATGGGTTTCCTATAGAAGAATTAAAGGAAGGGTTTGTAAGCGGATACGGAGTTTTGCAGACACAGCCTGGAAGTGGTGACTCTAAACTGCCGTTAATAGGAGCGCACGTAAAAATGGGTGTGGAGGATGACAGTAAGGTAGACACACTACAGTTATTTGGAAAATTAGGAATTCAATCTAGGCTCCAGAGTTTATATGAGCGCAAGGTCGGAAGTTTTAATTTCCACACAGTAGGATTTGAGCAGGTCGGGACAGATTTCGACTTAGGCTTCCCAAGTAAAAACCAGCCTGATAACCAGCAAATTGCCAATGCTCTCTCTTTATCAATTGCAGTTATGAAGCAGCATAACTTAACTGTATGGGATGTGGTTGGCCATCATGAAGTTCAAGAGCTAAAGAGCGACCCCGGAGACTATTACATGGCGACTCTAAGGTTTCTGTTGGGAGTTGCTACCTTAAAAGGAGAATTACCCGAAAGCCTAGTTTTTGCCGGATACGAGGAAGCTCCTGACAAGGAAGCTTATTTTAGAAAAGTTTACGAGTATTTATCGGAAAGGAAAAAAGGTTGGCTTTGGCACTGGAAAGATTTAGTCGGATACGATGAATTTATGAAATCCCTAAGTGCATCGGTTTTACAAAAAGAAGGGGAAAGTAAATGGAGATAGAAAGACAATTATCAAGACGCGACTTTTTAAGAGTTGCAGGCAGAGCTACCGCAGCAAGTTTTCTTGCAATGGGGGGCGCTGAGTCTCCGGAAAGTGAATATACTTGGCCCCCTGAAGTTAAAACCAGGTTTGATACGGACGAACCCTACTTCGCCTTAACAATCGATGATGGCTGGAATGCAGAAACCCTAAGTCAGATGCTTGACGTGATGCGTACTGAAGGAATGCACGCAACGTTCTTTCTGATAGGAAATGCTGCGGAAATAGCGGAGATAAAAAAGCCTGGAATTCTAAAAAGGGTTGTAGACGAAGGTCATACAATCGGCTATCACAGTATGGACCACGGTGAAGAAGCGGGGATAGACGGCTTAGCCGAGAAAGGACAATCATGGTGGGGTGAAGATTATGAAAAATGGGTAGACACAATGGGAAGTCTCCTTGGTCAGAATTATTTCAATAAAGGAGTTAGGCCGTATGCTAGGGCACCTTATGGGCTTTTTACACGGCAGTTTATAAAAATGTGTTTATCGAAAAATCTAAAGCTTTATGGATGGACCGACGACCCCTCTACCCTAGAGAAAGGGGATATAGTCTTGATTCATGTAAACCAAAGAGGGTTGGATTACATAAGAAACCTTGGAGAATACTCAGGTGGCTTGCTTCAGCCTGTTACAATTGACCGTCTTGAAGGTGACCCTGACAATTTAGCCGCGGTCGATGATAGAAGTTGTAGACTACAAGAAAATTCTGAATCGAAGGAGATGACAGAAGAAGAATACCTTCATCATAAAATGAGAAGAGTAAACCGTAAACCCTTCGCTTATTAGCTAAAACCACGCAAAGTATTTTTTGTTATAATAAACTTATGCTTATTCTGGGAATCGACCCGGGCACTGCAACTACCGGATACGGTGTTGTTCGTAAATCAAAAAATAAATTTGAGGTTTTAGAATTCGGCCTTATAGAAACAGACAAAAACGGCTCCCCAGGTAAAAGATTGGCAGAAATTTACAAAAAAATGAACTTGGTGCTTCGCAAGCATAAACCCGAAGTAATGGCCATAGAAAGACTTTTTTTTGCTACCAACGCAAAAACCGCTATCAGGGTTGGGCAAGCTCAGGGCGTTATGCTTTTGTCAGCGGCGAAGGCTAAAACGGAAGTTTATGAATACGCGCCTAAAACCATAAAAAAGGTCTTAACGGGAAACGGACACGCAGATAAAAAAGAAGTGCAAAAGTTCGTAAGGAGTTTTTTGGGGGCGAAGGTGAGAAGCAAGAAAGGTAAAAAGACGCATTTTGACAATTCCGCCGACGCACTTGCGGTTGCCATTTGTCACGGGTTAGCAGAAAATAAAAAGGGCTAGAAAGGTGGTGATAATAAATGGCTGATCTAAAAGTAGGGAAGGTTACACACTACTACGACAAAATAGGAGTAGCAATTGTCGAGTTGGATTCCCCACTTGCGAACGGAGAAAAGGTAAAATTTTCAAGAGGCGGAGAAGACATTTTTGAGCAAAATGTAGAGTCTATGCAAGTTGAGCATAAAAAGGTAGACTCTGCAGACAAAGGTGATGTAGTCGGCCTAAAGGTTAACGAAGCGGTNAGGGAGGGAGCTGANGTTTATAAAATAGGATAAGGGGTGCAATTTAGATAATAAAGATTATCGGGCCTTTAATATGCGAAAAAAGCGGAATGCAAAAGTAGAGTGGGGAAGGGCTCCTGATATCAAAAAAAGACTAGAGATTTTAGTAAATGAACTCAATCTAGAATGGTTAAAAAAATCTAGAATATATTGCTTCAGAAGTAAAAATTCTAAGACTAACGCTTCAGCAAGAATTTGGGGATTTCCACGAATATGGCAGGAAGCGTTAGGAGAAAAACCGGCTTATGTAATTGAAGTAATATCGGAGAAATTTGATAAACTAGGCTTTGCAGAGCAAGACAAAGTACTAATTCATGAAATCGTCCACATCCCTAAGAATTTCTCAGGTAGCTTAGTTCCTCACATCAGACGAGGGAAAAGAAGCTTCCATAATAAGGTTGACATATTAGTCGCACAATATCTAAAAAAGAAGAAGTTATTTTAAAATGAATATTACTGTTCTTCATGGAGACGATATCAAACAAAGCTATACCCGTCTAAAGGCAATTATAAGTCAGGCCAAAAACCGCGGTTTTCGTGGTGAATATATTCTTCCCAACCAAGGNCGAAGTTTATCTGAGAGTTTGGTTTCTCGAAGTATTTTTAACGAAAAAGTAATATATGTGGTGGAGAGTATTAATCAGTTTTCTAATGATGATTTAAAATGGCTAAAAGGAAACGTAAGCGGCATGGAAGCCGACTTAGTTGTCTACCATCAAGGTCTTTTACCCCAGTCGATATTAAAAGTACTACCTAAGGAAGCCAAAGTTGAGGAATTTAAACTTCCTAACTTTCTCTGGAAATTTTTGGATTCGTTTTACCCCGGCAATTCCAAAAATTGTATCAAACTTTTACACAAAGTTGCGGAAGCGGATAACCTCGAACGTGTATTTGCTCTTTTAGCAAGACACATTAAAAATCTTTATATGGTCAGACTGGACAAAAATAGTCTTGCGTTTCCTTCATGGAGAGTTGATAGGCTTATTTATCAATCTTCTAAATATAAGGATGGAAAAATTGAAAAGATAATATCCGAAATGGCCAAAATCGATATAGATGTAAAAACTTCAAACTCTAATCTTTTGGATTCTCTTGATTTCCTTATATCTAGCCAACTAGAATGAAATACCTCGATGGCTAGTATTATGGAAAATGCAAATACAATTCTTCGTAACTTGAAACAGGGTTTCAAAACTCTTAAGGTCGATTCCAGCTACAAAAAAAGTGCACTTTCTTTTTTGGAATCATGGCTTGCTGACAATGAATTTCGCGATTATGCTCCTCAAATTAAATACATGGTTTCTTGCAAAGATTGGGATTATCTACTTGACTGTTTTTATCAAGTGATTCCTTTTGGAACGGGAGGACGAAGAGGCGAAGTTGGTATCGGCCCGAATAGAATAAACAAGTGGACTGTACAAGCTTCTGCGCAAGGACATTCGCAGTACCTTTTAGGAATTTACGGTGACGCCGCCAAAAAAAGAGGCGTTGTCTTGGCTTACGGAATAAGAGAATTNTTTTCAAACAAGCATTTTANCGACAATTTTCCNAATCCAGNNAAGAATCTNAAAGGANAAGATTTNGCNGTCGCNGCTGCAGAAGTTTATGCCGCAAATGGAATTAAAACTTATTTATTCGAATCACCACGAACCACACCGGAATTATCTTTTGCAATNAGGCAATTGAAGGCNGTAGCAGGAGATATGTTTGATGCTAGCCATAACCCTCCAGAGCACAATGGTAAAAAGGTCTACGACGAGTTCGGCGGNCAACTCATTCCACCAGACGATGAAATGTTAGTTAANGAAGTCACTCGAAAAGTTGAGGAAATTAAAATANTAAACTTGGATGAAGCTCGAAAGAAAGGTTTAGTAGAAAGTGTGGGTGAAGAAATTGACTCCAGTTATATAAAGGAGGTAACTAAGCTTTCGCTTTCTGACGCAAGAGATATTAATATTATCTTTACGCCTTTGCACGGAGTTGGCGCGACATCTGTTGTAAAAAGTCTTCGAAGTTTGGGGTTTAGAGTATCTGAAGACCCTAAGACATCAAATCCCAGTGGCAAATTTGAAAATATTACTTTTAACATTCCTAACCCAGAAGTAATCGAGTCTTTTGACACAACTCTAAAATTAGCAACGCAAGAAAACGCGGATATTATACTTAACAGCGACCCAGACGGAGATAGAATAGGCGTAATGGTCAAAGATGGAAAAGACTGGGTGTATCTAAATGGAAATGAAATAGGCTCCATTCTTACGCGATACGTTATTGAAAAAAAAGCTAAAAAATTAAACGGGCAAGGCGTCGTAATAAAAACTGCGGTAACCACAAACCTGGCAACTCAAATTTGTAGGGCTAATGACATTATGTTGATTGGCGAACTTCCGGTAGGGTTTAAATATATTGGTGAGGAGATGAACAAGCTTGAAAAAAGCGCAAAAATTCAAAATTTTCTTTTAGGGCTTGAGGAAAGTCACGGTTTTATAGCGGGAAATTACTTGCGTGACAAAGACGGTGCAATTGGGGCTCTTTGGTTGGCAGAGTTGGCTGCGGAATTAAAAAAAACAGGTAAAACATTAGTTGATTATTTAGACGACACATATGCAATGTATGGATATTACCGTAACTATTTGACGGAGATAAGACTTCCCGGAGCAGAAGGGATGACGCAGATTAAAAAAATTCAGGATACTCTAAGAGACAAAAAGCCACGAAAATTTGAAATTTTTGAGGTGGAGAAGATCGAAGATTTTTTGGATAGGCTTCCGATAGTTTCGGAAACAGACAAAACTACAAAGGATGTTTTGGTATTCCATATCAAAACTAAAAAAGGCTTGGTGAATATGAAAGTTACAGTTCGTCCATCAGGAACTGAACCTAAAATAAAAATGTATTTCGAAATAGGCAATGAGCCATGCAACCCTCGGGAATTTCAAAGAATAAAAAGCGAAACGGAAGAGTTGCTTAAGAATTTAGAGAAAGCTTTTATGCGGGTTTGTTACAAAATTATCAGTATAGATTTTCCCGAGCGAGGGTTTTTACTATTTTGGCAACTTCCTCTTAATGACAAACTTAAGTTTTTTTCAGTCGAGCCAGAAATTGAAAAGATAAAAGAGGAGAAAGATAAATCAAAAAAGTTGAAGAAGCTTAATGAACTTTTGGAATTTCTAGGTACAGACGCCATAGAGAAAGTAGATAAAGCCTTTAGAGCTAAATATAAATTACCGATTAAGGAATATTTAAATCTTTAATGGTATCTTCAGAAAAGTATCTTAAAATCGCCAATAAGGTTGTAGATGCGGCTGCGGATTATCTTATTAAGAAATTTGGCTCTATTAAAACAATGAGTCATAAAGAGGGGTCACACTACGGCATAAGAGAAGACATTGAATGCAACAGACTTTATGAGAAGCTGTTGACAAGGTACACACCCGAGTTTTCCTTATATACGGAGGAAGGTAAAAAAAGTCTAGAAAACGAATATGTATGGGTTGTGGATCCTATAGAAGGAACCTCAAATTACAGTGTGGGAAACCCTTTTTTTGCCACTCAAATATGTCTCTTGTCAAGAAAAGAGCCAGTAATCTCAGTAGTATATGCCCCGCTTCTAAAGCAGCGATTTATAGCAACAAAAGGAGGAGGAGCCTTTCTTAACAATAACCAGGTTTTTGTTGACATATTGGAGGATATGAAAAGAGCGGTCTTGGTTGTTGGTAAAGGAACAAATCCCCAAGACACAGATTGGTATATAGATACTATAGCCAAAGTTCTAAAAAGTGTCAGAACCGTAAGAAATTTTGGCTCGTGCGGACTGGAAATGTCATACGTGGCCTCCGGAAAACTTGATATATATCTTAATCACGGAAGCCAAATTTATGACTGCGCCCCTGGAGTGTTGATGATAAGAGAGGGTGGAGGAAAAGTGCTTAACTACAGAGGAGAAGAATGGTCGCTTAAAGATAAAGATCTTATTGCAGCGAATAAAACCCTTGTTAATAAAGTACTAAGAATTATATAAATTGTGTTTTATGTATTCTAAGTTTATTAGAGACTTACTAAAGAGAGCAGGTAAAATTGTTTCCGAAAATTTTGGAAAAGTAGAGTTTATATTTAAGGAAGGTGGAGATCGGAATCAAATATTAACAGAAACAGATCTAAAAATAAGTAGGTTTTTAGTCAATAAGGTAAAAAAAAACTTATCCTAAACATAATATTATCGATGAGGAGATGGGTGTTATTGATAATAAATCAGCATACACTTGGGTTATTGATCCAATAGATGGAACTAGTAACTTTGCTAACGGCTTCCCGACCTTCGGAATTATGATCGGCTTGCTTAAGGTAGAGTCTCCTTTAGCTGGTGGAATTTCACTGCCATATTTTTCTGAACTACTATATGCAGAGAAAGGTATGGGGGCCTACTGTAACGATAAGAGGCTAGTGGTCGGTAAAAAGTCTAATCTGTCCAAAGCCCTAATTGCCTATGGAATAGATGGTCATCCGGAAAAACCTGAACAAACACGGAGGGAGACACTACTGTTGGGGAAAATTGCCCTACACGCCTTAAGTCTACGTATGATAAATTCCTGCGCCTACGATTTGTCAGCTTTAAGTCAAGGTAAATATGGTGCTGTTATTCACCAGACAAACCAGATTTGGGATTGCGTTGCTCCTCAAATAATTGTTGAGGAAGCTGGCGGAGTCTACACCAATTTTTTCGGTGCGCCCATGAACTACTCGAACCCATTAAAAAGAGGGAAAGAAAATTTCACTTTCTGCGCAGCAGCGCCTGGTCTGCATGAACAACTACAAAAGATAATTCATGGTATAAAATAAACTGGGAAATGATAACAATTTTACAAAATATCTTCTGGTGCTTTCGTGCTTTCGGGGACGGACCCTGCAAGCACCTTTATTCTAAGGCTAACTCCCCAAGAACTTGTTTACTGTCTTTTCTGTAATTTTCAACAAAATCTTTATAAGTATTAATTTTTATAATTTCTGGAATAGCTTTACTATCAAAAAATTTAAGTATCGTACCCGGTTTGATCCAAGTAGTTCTTCTTAAACCTAAGTAATCAGCGTATGAAGAATAAGTTTTGATTAAATTTTTCGTGAATTCAGTCGGATTAAGGTGAATATAGCGCGTTAGGTGTAACAAATAATTATCTTGGGTTATTAAAATTGCCTTATACCTTCCTTGCAAAAGGGGGCCAACCCTATCGTATTTTTTATTAAAGTAGTTAACGTAGCGAGTAATAAGAGATCTCATAAAACTAATCATAGAATCCTTTTTATTTTGCTTTAGAAGGAAGTGGAAATGGTTGGGCATTAAACAATAAGCAATTAAAACAATCTCTTCTTGAAAATGTTTAACTGGCCTAGGCACAGCTCTAAAGGTCCGTCCCCGCAAGCTAAATTCCACTTTTTCAATTTTGGGTTCTGTTAGGGCTTCTTTTATATATTTTAAGAAGACTTTGAAATCCTGCGAATTTAGAAAAATTTCCTGTTTTGCTACACCACGATTGTAAACATGGTAATACCCACCCTCTACGTATTTTTTGTACCTGTGCTTGCTAGGCATAATTTAATAATAGCTTACAGGGTCCGTCCCCGCAAGCTTTGCAAGTTCATAAAATTAATTGTTAAACTTAATTTGATGAATAATCTAGATGATATAAAGGTTAGAGAGAATTTGGACAAAATGCTTGTCGGCAAAGCTTTAGAGCT
>C687J35174_10007640_pt1 | contig 13874 bp, 13 predicted proteins | sample RifCSPhighO2_01_FD_35174 | JGI IMG/M metagenome (IMG submission 35174) | reverse complement strand
TTATATTCCTTCAACCGCCATCTCCCATGACCAGATCAGGCATTTCCTGGAGGTTTTACCGGCTGTACCCATCCTGGCCTGTTTGACGCTTTCTAATTTATATAAATTCGCTCAAACTTACAAGCTGAAGTATTTGACTGTTTCGACTCATATTTTAATAGCTGTCATGATTCTTTATAACGCCTACCTTTATTTTGCCTACCGGCCATACGGATCGGCTTATTTCAATTTCCTGGCCGGATCTCCTGATTACGTCACTCAATCTTTTGATGTGGAATACTGGGGAAATGTTTATCGGGAAGCCACGAAGTATCTGAATAATCAATACGGGCAGAAAAAGACCTTTTTAATGCCGGGTTTAGGTACTCATCTGCTTTTGGAAAATGGCTTTAAGGGGAAGATAACAGAAGATTTTAACTCGGAATATGATTATGTCATTTTTATGAATAAGAGAAATTGGATCAACGACCGGCCTTACCTCATCTGGCTTTTATCAAACAAAAAACCAATTTTTACCATTTCCCGGGGCGGTAAAATTTTATTCTACCAATTTAAGCCTTATAAAGAGGACTATATTCAGCGGGGCGGTTAATTTCTCGTTGCAAACAGAAATTTCAGATGACCATGAACCTGATTGGGGAATTCCTGTAAAGTATAGTCATTTTCTATAAGTTTTTTTTTCAATGATAGATAATTCATTCTCATTGATTTGTTGAATAAATGAATTTCAAAGGCGATGTGTTTAATTTTAGTCAAAGTATCCCGGCTGGCATTTTCAATCAATCTGTACTCGCATCCTTCACAATCGATTTTTAGGAAATCACACCTCTTCAATTTATTATCTCCAAAAACCCTATCAAGCGATTCAGCGGCCTCAGCTTTGACAGTGATATCTTGACATTTGTTTAAGGTAATGTTTTTTTCCAATAAATCTATCCGCCTTTTGTCAGGATCATAAGCGATGACTTTCGCTCCTTTTTTAGAAGCATAGACAGTAAAATCACCGAAGGCAGCCCCAATATCAATAACATTTTCTCCCTTGGTTATACATTTTACTCTTTCATACTGCCGGTCCAGAATTATTTCTTTAATCACCCAAACATCCATAGGTGTTTCGATGAAATATTTAAGGCCGTTGTCAAGAGATATTGTCAGAGGTTTTTTGAAAAAGATCAGAGGCAGAAGCCAGAAATTTTTTATTCTCAAAAGTGTCGGCAAGGAGGACAGATAATATTTTAGTGCTCTCATTTACGTTCCCAAGACTTCTAAATAATCTACTTGTTTCACTTTCTTAAAAATAAGGACTTTAGGATGGTCATAAACGGTAAATGATTCATCTGCATAGTCATCAACAAAACTGATACCACTTAATGGGCATTTTTGGTCTTTCAGAGCAATCCAGCCATAATTGGCAAATGGAGGTGTGAGGCATAAATTAAGAAGGGGTAAGCTTATATTTGGTCTTGAAGTAAATTCAGCAATTTTTTCAAAACCCAAATTGCCATTAAAGAGTAACTGATAGTATCGGAAGGTGACGGGATAGCGTTCCGGTACAGTCATGATGGCACCGTACAGTCTGTTACTTGTCAGGATGATATAATCAGTTTCTATCAGTTTATCCTCCATAAGAATCCACTTTTCCCTTGAGTCCGGATCATAAAGCGGAAACTCGATACCTTTATATTTTTCACGAATATAACCGTTTACCGGCAAGCTTAAGGGGATATAATCATCCCAATGTTCTCCGGAGATAACCGAATCCGCTGGAATATTTTTATATATCCAAGTTGATGCAGCTATTCGGGGATGAGGTTGAGAATAGATTGACATAAATGAATAAGGGTAAATTAAAGCAGTCAGGATTCCTATCACCAGGACAAAACGGTAAGTTAAATGATTAAGTTTTTCCTTTAATTTCATCAGCAGATGATGAATAAAGAAAGCGCTGATAATGGCGATTGCCGGATAAATGGGATAAAAATAACGCATATTTTTGGCAAACTGCATTCCTTCATATGTAAAGATTGAACTGATCCAAATAATGAGCATCATAATACTTATTTCGCTTTGACCCATCCGAAAATATCCTTTTTTCCATCCGAATATTTTAAGCCTACCGATGGCAGTTTTAATCAGGATTAGCAGGGAAAATATGGATCCTGTCACAGCGATTAATCCCAACGGCAGTCCCGTGCCCCAGAAAAGTAAATTTTTCAACGGATAGAGAAAAGCTTTAGTTTTTATCCATTGAATGGCCGGCGGGAAAGTTGATTCCGGGGTCCCTAAATTCTTCAATTGCTTCCAGTTCTCCAAAACGGCAGCATTCAGGGAAAAATCGAAAAGTGAAGGTCCTTTAAAGGCATAAGGTTGAAATATTCTAACTGTCAGCAGAGATACAATTATGAAGATTAAATTGGATGCAAACCACGGTAAGAATTTTCTGTTTTTATAAAGAGTAATTAGTTGGCCGGTAACCAGAGCCGGCAGAATAAGCACGGCAGAAATCTTACTGGTTAAAGCCAGACCGAAAGATAATCCTGTTAAAAAATACAGAACAGCCTTTCTATAATTATTTTCCTTTNCCATTATTTTTTGATTCAGGAAAAAAGTCACTGTCAGAAAAAATACCAGAAAACTATCAACCGCATAAAAATGAGAGAGCTGNATCGGTAAGACATACAAAGAATAGATAAACATCGCTATCACAGGAAGATAGTCTTTTTTCTTACCGTATCTNTTTTTAATGGCCATGGCAGATGAAATGAAAAAAACCATGANTACCGTACCAAGATCAAAAAGCGCTGAAATTTGTCTGCCAACCAAAGTTAAATTAGAATAATCAGCCTGATTAACAGATTCTGCTATCCATTTCGTAAAAAAAACAGGGAATGTTCCATAAACGAAAAAACCGAAGCCGCGGTTGTGGGGGTTGAGAGGGGAATGAGCAGTATCAAAGTATTCAGGGATATCGGCAGGCCAGTCGATGGTTTCGGTGACCATAGTCAGAAAACGCTCATCGGGATGGAGATGCTGGTTTTGGTCCCAATTCACTCCGTAAAATCTTAAGGCAAAAGCTAAAAGGAGAATTCCGGGTATCAGTAATTTTTTTAAATCAGTCATATTGTTAATCTTCAGTTTATCAGTTATTTAAAAGCCGGAAATAGTCATTTGGAGTCAGTTTGTTTGTTTTTCTGTAAATTCTGATGACGGGATGATCAAAGACAGTATAGGTTTCTTCTGCATCTTCATCGGGAAATTTAATAGATAGAGGTCCAATGCCGATTTGAGGATAGGAGGAAAATTCAGCGACTTTAGTAAAACCTAATTCTCCGGAGAAAAGTGACCGGTAATATTTTGCCGCGGTCGGAAATTTATCGGGACGGGACAGAAAATTTTTAAAGATTCTGCGGGAAGGAATGAAGATATAATCAGCCCGGGCGAGGTGGCTGACTAATTCCGTTTTCAGTTCCGCTCTTTCCTCCAGATGATAAAAGTCAAAAGAGATAACCGTGGTGTTGTAATCGGCAGGGACAATTCCGGGCATACCCAACGGAATATCAATAACATTGGCTGTTTCGGATAAGACATAAGATTTTTTGGGAATATACCGATAGATCCATTCAGAAGCTTGAATCCTGGTATCTTTTTTCAAATAAACCGATATAAAAGCTATACCGGGAATAAGCGCCATAAAAAGTATCGGCAGAAAAAGCAGAGGGAGGAGGCGTTTTAGCCTATTTAGAAAGAATGAGGCGTATAAAGCCAAGAATGGCAAGACAGGCGTCATGAACCTGGACCATTTGGCAAAGAGGAAGGAGTTGGGCAGAAGATAAACGAGGAAAGAAAAAGAAAGGATTAGAAAGGAATAACCCCTTAATAGAATTGCAATAAATCCCAGAATACCTAAGATAAATACCGGCCAACCCAAAACGTAAGGGAAAATTTTTTCCACTTGAAAAACTATCGGCCGGCTACCCAAAAACTGCCTGGTATAAAAGGCTTCATATTTGCCGGTGGCCACATCCCGTTCATAGCCGAAAACCGCTGACAGGAAATCTTCAAAACGGACAAGATTATAGGGTGAAGACAGAACAAAAAATAATCCGCTTAATGTAATTATGGCGCCAGCAATGACGATTGCAGGAAAAAGATATTTTGTCAGATAGTTTTTTAATTGTTTTTGCAGTTTATTTTTTTTGAATTTAGACAACGGCCATAAAACAAATAACATCAGGGTGAATAGGGGAGGGAAGAGAAAAAAGAGTCCGGTCAGTTTAGACCCGGAGGCAAGCCCGATCGATATGGCAACCGAGACTAAGGAAAAGATGATTTTTTTTTTGGAACGGAAACGGGCTGACAAATGATGAAAGAGTTTAATTGAAAAATAGACAGAAGCCGTAAAACTGAAAGTCAAAAACGATTCGGTGGTACCGAAATGGGCTGACTGGATAAGTCCCGGCAGGAATGCGCTGAACAAAGCGGCCGGTAAAGCCGGAATTGACAGTAATATAGCCAGCCTGTAAACGGCATAAACAGTGGCAATCGAAGAGACGGCACTCCAAAACCGCAACCAAAAAACGGCGGCGGGAAAATCCGTAGCCAGCCGGCCGGCCTGGTTTGCGTTTAGAGCGAAGAGAGGTGCTTTGAGGAAACTGTCGCTAAGATAAGCTAAATACAGAGGGAATTGCCCGTAGGCAAAGAAATGGGGATTCAGAGAACAGTTATCAGTTTTCGGTTGGTAGTTTGTAGCCGGCAGATTTTTAGAAGTGAATTCAGAAAATATGCATTTAGAAATTTCGGAAAATTTTGCCGGGAGAACGAAGCGGGTAACGGCACCGGCCATGTTCCTTTCATCAGGATTGAAGAAATAGGGAGCATCGTGCATTAAATTATAGAAGCGGAGAATGGCGGCTAAAAGTAGAATTAAAATTATAGGCCAATTAATATTTTTCTTCATGCAATTTCGGAGTACATTTTCAGAGGATATAGAGAATACTGATGACCAAAATTCCCCAACCGGCGATGGAAACGATCAGGGGAATATCGGTGGTGACGATTTTTTCCGGCTGTTCCGCTTCCTTGCCCTCGTATGCCAATTGAGCATAGCGCATCAAACCGTAAATAATGAATGGAATGGTAATAACCATCCATTTTCTTTCAATCGCCTGAGGGAAGACGGATACCAGAAACTGCCGTGTCGGTGATGAGAATTGAGGCGGCTCCTCCAGAAAAGTAAACAGGGCGTAAGCAATGATTGAGGCAGAACCAAACATGGAGGTATAGCTGTCCAGGAGACGATCGCGGTACTGAAAGAGAGCCGGACGGCTTTCCGTCCCGCGCTTTAGAAGTTCGGCATGCCTTTTGGTGGCCGCGACAAAAAGAGCAACAAAAAGGATGGTTAAAAACAGCCAGAAAGGCAGATGGTAACCGGTCAGGACTTCACCTCCGTAAGCCCTTAAGATAAACGAGAAGGCAATGCCTAAGATATCCAAAACAGCGTGTTTCTTGAAAAGAAGCGAGTAAAAAATGTGAAGCATAATAAATAGGAGAGCTACCAAAAAGAAGGAAACTGATATCAGTAAAGCGGCAATGAGACCGAACAATCCCAAGAGAAATGCAGCTTCAACTGCCTTGTTTAAAGGTAATTTTCCGGAGGCCAAGGGACGGTTTTTTTTGACGGGGTGAAGTTTATCGAACTTAAGATCAATAATGTCATTAAAAAGATAGGAAGAGCTTGAGAGGGTGGAAAAGACCAAGAAACCCAGAGTAGTCAGCCAAAAATAATGGCTGTCAAAAAGTTCTCCGGTAAAAATTATGGCCGTATAAAGAATAAGGTTTTTTATCCACTGATTTGGCCTTAAGGCTCTGACGAGCGGTATTTGCAGGAAATTTCTCATGTTCTTATGGCTATTTTAGATAAGAAGCTTGAGAAGTTCAATCAGCAGAGGGGAAACCTTCCGCTTCCCCGGCGGCTTTGAATCCCAGCTCAATGGCATAGTTGGTACCCCTGTCCCAGGGATAGACCATATCTATATTGGCCAGAATGACCTTCCTTAAAGGGGTACGGAAGTCCGGTTTCAATTTGGCATAACCAGTAAAAAAGACAGGCTGGGCGAAAGGGCCGAGGAACAGTTCGCAGTTTATAGTTTGTAGTTTATCGTTAAAATTAGAATTGATTTTTTGAAGAAAGGGTTGATAGATTGCGAACAGTTCTTCTTTGGACATCTTTAAAAAAGGATGGCCGGGAGGCAGATAATTACCTACCCAGGTCAAATTCTTCCCCGCGTAATATTTTTTATCAACGAGATTGGTATGGGTAACTAAGGCGATAAATGGAAATTTGCGGTCGTTGATATTCAACCAATAATCTTTTTTCAATAATTTCTTTTCGGTGATCAAAAGAAGATTTAAAGCATGCAAATGGGGGATAGAGGCAATTCGCCGTTTATATGGATCGGGCAGTGACGGGTAAGTCTTGATAAAGGCAAAAGAGGGAGCGGTAAAGATTATCTTATCGAAAGATCTATCAAGATCACTGGTATAGGGAGTATTAAATTTAATTTCGCCTCCGTGAGCTTTTATTTCTTCAAGCATCCTTTCCAAAAGCTGATGGTAACCGCCTTCCAGATAACCGAGTTTGGGAGTCCTTTTTTTAATTCTGGCCCAGAACCAGGCCATATTTACCTGGTCAGCAAATTTACCGAATTTACCGATCAGAAGGGGCTGCCAGAGTATTTGAAAGGCTTTCTCCCCAAAATGCTTTTTAAGCCAGTTTGAGGCAGTTTCGTTTTCCATATTGAGAGCCAGGGAGGGGGGCAGTAATTTTAAATAAAGAAGCATGGCGCCGGTACGGAGGCGATCTTTTACAGACAAAGGAGAAAAAGTGATGACATCATTTGGGGAATTAAACGGGTAAATTTTATTTCCGTAAAAAATTGAAGTGACGGAAGGAGGGAAAAATAATTTTTGGCTAAGTTTAAGTTCTTTAATTAAATTGATGGCGAAAGAATCGTTGGTAAACCAATGATGGTAGTGTTTCTCGATAGTCCATTGCCACTCTTTATGTTTAAAACCGGATGCTAAACCTCCAACTGTAGCTTCTTTTTCAAAAATAGTGATTTGGTGTTTACGGCGTGACAGGACGTAAGCTGCCGACAGGCCGGTGAAGCCTGCTCCGACTATGGCGATCTTCATTTAATAAATTCTATGGTGGGGATATTGATAACTTGCGTATTGGTGGCCACCTCGGTAGCCGTCACTTTAATTTTGCCCGCATCCAGGGAAACGACCAGAAATTCAGCCTGTCCGATATCGTTTGTTTGTATGCTGTCTGCCGGTTCTATGAAAACAGACGGATTATCGGCAGTCAGTTTGACAGTCCGATTGGGTAAAATACTGCCGTCGACACCCCGGATATAAACGGAGACTTTGACTTTCGAACCGTTTCCATCTTGAGAATCGCTGATTTTAGCAACCTGGGGAAAGACAACCGCAAAAGATTTAAGAGGAGAAGGGGCGATATTTTTAGCTTTAAGAATACCTGAAAGCGGTCTATCGAGAGTAATTGAACCTACCGCCACAAAAAAGAGCAGAAAAAAAAGACTGCTCAAAGCCATAAAAGTCCTGTCTTTCATTGATTTTTTCCTATCCCCAAGCTTGATTGTCGTTGAAAGAAAAAGAAAAGTCAATAAAATTCACCATACCAGTGCAATTAGGGTTGACATTGATTTCTATTTCTGCCAAACTATATTTTGGCCCTTCGGGGACAGATGAAAAGACTTGGGAGTTTTTTCCTCTACAACCTCGTAAGTTTTGGGAAAGTCCTGATGTAAATCGGGACGAAAGGGTAAAGTATGCCGGTTCCGAGGAATCGCCATCAACCCTCCCAGTAATGGCTTTCGGGGAAAAATCTCAAGCCGCACTTCTTTCCCGAGGGGTTATTTTTTATAATCCTTTATAAAGCTATTTCAGAAGCAAATTTATCAGTTTTCCAACTTGGGGTTGACATTTATCCAAATATTTGATTTAATAAGGACTGGAAAAGACCAAAAAAGCGGTTCCTCTGATGATTTAATTTCCCGTAATTTTATGCCTTTGAAATCTAAGTCAACAAAATCAGCTGTCTCTGTCGAGGATTTGATCGGAGCTCCCAAGCAAAAGGAAGGGCCGGCAGCGGAAGTCAAACCTCCGGTTGTGCCCAAGCCGATGACGGGCAGTGAGAATATCAAACCTCCGATTAATAATTTTATTCCCGGAATAATTTCGCCACCTGTTTCCGGCCCGGTTAACTACTTAAACGGCACGGACCGCTATACCAATACTCCGACCCAAAAAGTATCGGGCTTTCTGGATATTATGATGGAAGGCCATGGCTTTTTAAGGCCGAAATTTTTGCCCTCTGAGAAAGACATTTATATTTCCCAATCCCAGATCAGAAAATTTCAACTCAGGGAAGGGGATGAGGTATCAGGTCAGGCCAGAATGCCGAAGGAAAACGAACGTTTCTTAGGTCTTCTCAAAGTAGAATTAGTGAACGGATTGGATGCCGAAAAGTCAGCCAAAAGACCGTATTTTGACAATTTAACCCCTATCTATCCGAAAAAGCAGGTCCGGCTGGAGACGGAAAAAACGCCTTTATCTACCAGGATTATTGATTTGTTTTCGCCGATTGGCTTCGGACAACGGGGGATGATTGTTTCTCCTCCTAAAGCGGGTAAAACGACCATCATTAAAGATATTGCCCACGGTATTGCCCAGAATCATCCTAAAGTCCATTTGATGGCAGTTCTGATCGGGGAGAGGCCGGAAGAAGTGACAGACATCAGCCGCTCGGTCAAAGGCGAAGTGATTGCCTCCAATTTTGACGAGGCACCGGAAGCCCAGACAAAAGTAGCCGAAGTTGCTTTGGATAGGGCAAAAAGACTGGTGGAGATGGGAGTCGAAGTTTTTATATTGTTGGACTCAATTACCAGGCTGGCCAGGGCATACAATTTAAGCGTTAATCCGTCAGGACGGACATTGTCCGGAGGTTTTGATCCGGCCGCCCTTTATCCGGCCAAAAAATTTCTCGGTGCAGCCAGAAGCTGTGAGGAAGGCGGCAGTCTGACCATCATCGGTACAGCTTTGGTCGAAACCGGCTCCAGGATGGACGATTTGATATACGAAGAGTTCAAGGGAACAGGCAATATGGAGCTTCATTTAACCCGGGCCCTTCAGGAACAGCGTGTTTTTCCGGCGATAGATATAGAAAAGTCAGGTACCCGGCATGAAGAATTGTTACTGCCTGCCGAAACACTCAAGAAAGTAGTCACCTTACGGCATATGCTGTCACTTCTCGGGGAGGGGACGGAGAAAACGGCCACACTGGTCGACAGGTTAACGAAATCTTCATCCAATCAGGAATTCCTGGACAATCTGCAACAAGGCTAAAAAGACTGCAGTAAAAATTTCGCATGAAGCCTGTTAATTTCTGGTTTGACTTTCTTTTTTCGCTTCAAAAGAGTAAGATAATAGAGTTTTTCCCAAGTGAAAATTTCTGAAAAAATCGAAAAACTCAAAGATGGAGCCGGAATCTTTCGTCAGGATGTCAGTGACTGGCTTAATTTCCTCTATATTTACACCCGCAAAAGACTGGTCATAGCCGCTTCCCATTTTGAAAAAAGCAAAGATTCTCTGGTAGATGTTCTTCTGGTAAAAAGAGGGCGCTACAGCAAGCATTTTTTAAATCTGTCATTTTTATTTCTGATTGCCGGAGCCATTATCGGCGGCCCTGTAATTGCTGAATATTATCCGACGATTGCTCCTGAGGAATCGCAACTGGAGGAAACCTCTGAGGATATTTTGTCATCCTATCAGCAGGGTGATTTGACGACTACTACGGTAGTTTCCGATAAACCCAGATTTGAAATTATCGATTATGAGGTAAACACCGGAGACACTTTAGGCTCCATTGCCGAAAAATTCGGTATTTCCGTTGATACCATCAAATGGGCCAATTCCCTAAAAACCGAAAAACTGATTTCCGGTCAATCCTTAAGGATTCCGCCGGTGACAGGGATGGTCCATAAAGTGGTTGCCGGGGATAATATTTATTCACTAGCTAAAAAATATAAAACCGATGCCCAGAAAATCGTCAACTTTCCCGCCAATGATTTTGCCGATCTGGATACTTTTGCTTTAAATATCGGCCAAACCCTGTTTGTCCCGGACGGGGTTAAACCGGAAGCTGCACCTATATACCGCTCAGCGCCCGTACCCCAGTTTATCGCCGGAGCCGGAGGCAAGTTTATATGGCCAACGCAAGGCTTAATTACCCAGTATCCAGTGTCCTACCATATGGCTTTGGATATTGCCAACAGAGCTGCTCCGCCGGTCGCCACAGGTGATAGCGGCACGGTGGCTTTTGCCGGATGCTTGAGATACGGCTACGGCTGTCATGTCATTATCAATCACGCTGACGGCTACCAGACGCTTTACGGCCATTTGTCGTCCTATAATGTCAATCCCGGGCAGGGTGTCGGACGGGGACAGGTTATCGGCAAAATGGGTTCAACCGGCAGATCTTCCGGCACCCATCTTCACTTTGAAGTCCGTAGAAACGGCGTCATCCTCAATCCGCTATCCTTCCTGCAGTAATTCTCAGTCAATTTATTGTGATAAAATAAGTAAGTTTGGAGGGGCCTGTAGCTTAGTCGGCAGAGCACCGCATTCGCATTGCGGAGATAGGAGTTCGATTCTCCTCAGGTCCACAGTTACGGCGGGCAGGTTGCGGAGATAGGAGTTCGATTCTCCTCAGGTCCACTCTTATTCTCGAGATTAGAGAGGCGGAAGAAGATTCTCTTGTTCTTCGTCAGATAGTTTTCTGGTAAAGCTCTGGCCGCCGGCCGTGATGCATCTTTCGGGGTAGCTTTCCAAAATCCTGCTGTCCGATAATTGGGTACATTCCTCAAAATTAGACGCTTTAGGCGTTTTTGCGGTCAATTTCACTATCAGGAAGACGACAACCGAAATCAGAAGGACAAGCCAAAGCAGGGAAAGGATGAGCCCCTTGGTATTTTCCCTTAAAATTTCTTTAACCGCATCAAATTTTTTAGACATACAATCATTTTATCAGTTCTTAAAAAATTATTCATCAGCACTCCAGCTGGATGATATCCAGCTTCTAGCATCAATGTTTCTCTTTTTGTCATCCTCTCCCTTTGGATGATGCGGTCATTTCTGGCTTTCCTTGCGGATACCCATAATGTCCAATCCTTCGACTATGCTCAGGACTGATGCATCTCCCGTGGGGGAGGACTGAGAAATTTTTTGATAGGAAATGATATATTTTATAAATTTCAGTAGTATGATAGATTGTGTTTTGTAATGCCAAAATCAATAAATAAAAAGACAAACGGGAATGTTTTCAAAACAACAGTTCGCGGTGTAGTTCAGGAGGAATTGAAGAAGACTGAGCAACGTTTGGAGAAACGTCTGACGCGTAACCTAAGTGAGATAATCGATGAAAAGTTTGAAGAAAATTATACCAAATATAGAGATGATGTTGTAACAAAAATGGATAAGGCTATTGGTGAAATGAAGAAATATAATGAAGAACTGGCAGTTCATTCAGGTCAACATGTAGAGATTAATGATAGATTAGATAACCTCGAAGCCATTCATCCTGACGGTAAGCATATCTGAATTTCACGATATCCTCCTTTTCTTGATAAATCAAATATAGATTTTCCCCAAAAAAATAGACCTAAGTAAGAAGATTTGCGGGAAGATGCGGTCATTTCTGGCTATCCTTGCGGATATCCTTGATGTCTACATTCTCCTGTGGAACGTTAAGGCTTATAGCCTTTTACGTTCCCTTGGGGGAGGGTTGAGAGGAGTATTCTATTCCGATGTGTTAAGCTATGACGTACAAGTGTGGGTTGTATAAACTGCTCAGCCGAAATTGTATCTTCCGATTGGTTGAATCCCATGATAAAATATAACCTATATGGACACTAAAATGCTGACGTTTCGAACCATCATTAAAAAGGACGGCCGGTACTATCACGGGTTCGTCCCTTCTCTTCCCGGTTGTCACACCCAAGGGAAAACCATTGAAGAAGCCAGGGAGAATCTGAGGGATGCAATTGAGGGATATCTATTATCCCTGAAAAAACATGGTGAACCGATTCCGCAGGATGAAGGCTTCGAAACAACAGAAATCATCGATCTGAACAAGCTTTTTGAAGGCTCATCATATGCCTAAGCTTCCTGTCGTATCTGCCCGTAAGCTGATAAAGGTACTCAGAAAAAAAGGATTCGAACTTGACCACTCAACTGGCAGCCACCACATTTTTCGCCACCCATTAACAAAACTCCGGGCATCTGTCCCTATTCATCATGGTAAAGACCTCGGACGCGGATTAACTTTAGCTATTCTCAAGGATGCCAAAATCACTCCTAAAGAATTTGTCACGCTATTGTAATCTTCCAACTGCCTCAATACTTAAGAGTTGAAATTGAAATACTTAAGAAAAGGAGGGGGATCGACTGGAAATAATTTCCCAAAAAAAAGACCTAAGTAAGAAGATTTGCGGATAAAACCGAATGCAATAAAAAGATTGCAAATCTTGTCGTCCCGACATAAGTCGCGGACTATCTTACTTAGGTCCATCCTCCTGATCCATCAGAAGCTGTGCCTCTTTTAGAAGCGCAACTCCCTTGGGGGAGGGTTGAGAGGAGGATCCCCAAAAAACAGGGATCCTCTTCTCCTGATATGGCGAGGTTCGGGTCTCCTTCCTCGATCCTCAGAAAAATTATTGAGCGGTTGCTACCTGCAAAATCGTGGTAGGATTGACTTTTTCAGGAAGCTCCAGCTGGCCAAGCTCAAAGAGCTCATCCACGAAGACTTTAGCTTCCTCGAAGCTATTGAAATACCCTTCCTCGAGCAACCACGTTGTCCAGTCAGATCGGTTGTGTCCCACCCGTAATGTCGCCACGCCATTTGGCGTATCACGATAGGATGGCCACAACGAGCAGGAGCTATACTTGTGGATGTTTGGATCGTTAGCAGGGAACAAATCCCTTATGCGCCTACCATCGGCTGCATAAATGATATAATCCCCTTCTTGCTTACCTGCAGGATCATCGATTGCCAGATAGTACCAAACCGATCCATCGTCCCCAGCGATTGTGTTAGAATCCCAACGCTCTTTCGTCAGGTCATTGACCACATAGAATTCACCGAGTTGGGTCCAGTAGTGAGCGATGGGATGCAAGCTAATCTCCCAGTTTTCGATGCAAAAAACACAAGGTTCATCGCTAACCCAGGAGATTGCCATACTTTGGCCGGCGGATTCTCGAATAGGCGAAAGGCCTTCGCAGGTCGGGCAGACCGGTCGAGGTCGAAACACACACTTCCCTTTGTTTTCGCTGGTGGTTCCATCTTTTCCAACGAAACGGAGCCAGTACCATACATCTTTGCTCCCGGGGAAGCGGAATTCCGCCTTATTGCCACGACCTTTATCCAGAGGTTCATCATGTTGATCGTATAGAGCTTGAACAAACCAGTCTACGGCGTTTTTACCTTGTCCGGTTCCATAGACCTCGCCGGTATCAACGTCGTAGTAGCCCTCTACGCCGAGACAGGCGACGCCTGGTCCTTCTTCAGGTGGTTCACCGCACGGTCCGAAGGTGCCAAGTGGGATGATCTGTCCGTTCCACTCGAGAGTAGCTTCGTGCAGGCTGACATCCGTGTATTCGTACGAAACCTGGATAGTGCTGTTGGCAGGGACATCGCCTTGGAACTTGATCTCACCGTCGACCTTGTACGTCACCGAGATGGCCTCACTGTTGTTGTTGGTGATGCTACCGCCGATGCAGCTGGCCGTTCCGGT
>C687J35174_10007636_pt1 | contig 13876 bp, 15 predicted proteins | sample RifCSPhighO2_01_FD_35174 | JGI IMG/M metagenome (IMG submission 35174) | reverse complement strand
CCTAAATGCGAGAGCAGGGCCACTCTCGCCCCGCGTTTGACCAGATAATCCACGGTCGGCGCCACTCGACGGATCCGCCAGTCGTCAGCCACGCTTCCGTTCGGCCCCAGCGGCAAATTAAAATCCACGCGCACCAGCACGCGCTTGCCGCGAAGACCCTTGGCTTGTCTGATGGACCGCAACTTCATTGATCCTATTCTATCACAACGTCAGTCGTTTCGCGTGTACAGCCGCGCACCCGTCACGAACACGCGAATCGCCGACCAAAACGGCAAAACTGAGAAAAAATATCTGAGATCAGCCGCTTGACGGACCAACCAGCCGAGGAAGCCGTTCACGATGAACCCCTTCATGACCAGGATGGAGTTCTTGGCGCCGAGCGGAATGACCGTCGGATATGATGGGAAACCGAACATCTCGAGCGGCTCGCGGCGGATGTGGTGAATGATGTTTTTCGCCGCCAGTTCCCCCTCTTTTAGCGCCGCCTGGGCCAATTGAGGAACGGTGTTTTTGGTTTGGGGATCGACAGGCGCGGCGCAGTCGCCGACGGCAAAAACGTCCGGCCGCGTGTGGATGCGGAGCGATTCATCCGTCTGGATTCTCCCTTTGCGGTCAACCGGCAGGCCCGCTTTTTCCGAAAGCGACGAGGCACGCACCCCGCCGGTCCAGACCAGCACATCCACTTCGAAAATCTTTTCGAACTCGGTCCGAAACTCGCAGACCAGTGTTTCCGGCGACTCCCCGGCCTTGAGCGGGCGCGGCGCGAGCACCACGTGCTTCTCTTCCGCGCGCTTGACGCAGGTGTCGCGAAGAACTTTGACGCCGAGCCGCTCGAGCCGACGGAGTGTGATATCGGATGCGCGCTTCGGCAACATGCCGAGAACTCGCGGGGACGCTTCTACGAGAGTCAGCGACCAATCGCCATTCTTGATCTCGCCGGCCCGTGCCAGCCGCCGGAAACATCCGGCCATCTCGGCCGAAAATTCCACCCCGGTCGCTCCGCCGCCGCCTACCATTATCTGGATCTGCACTTCTTCGCCGCGCTTTTTGGCCTCGATGAAATCCTGGATACGCTGACGAAGAGCCAAAGCATCGGCCCGCGTCTTCATGGCGTGGGAATTCTGCTTCAGGCCCGGGATGCCGAAGTAATCGGTCTCCGCGCCCGCCGCGATCACCAGGTATTCATACGGAACCTCGGTGCCGGAGGCGAGCTTCACTTTTTTCAGATTGAAATCAACGCCAACAATCTCTCCTTGGAGCGATCCTACTCCGCAGCAGGACTTGCTGATCTCGTCCAGGCGGAAACTGACGCCGCTCAAGAGCTCACTCTCCATCCGCATCCCCTTCTCGATCATGCAGCCGCTGGCCACCTCGTAGAGAAGCGGCGTGTAGAGGTGATGACGGACGCGGTCGATGACGAGGACCTCATATCCTTTGGATTTCAAGAACTTGTCATGCTTGCCCAAGTCCCGGGCCACCCGAATCCCCCCAAACCCGCCGCCGATGATGACAATATTTTTCATTCCTCCGTTCATAAACTCCGGCACACATTCAGCACCATATCCACCAAATGCACCGAGTAGCCCCATTCGTTATCGTACCAGGCCAGTACCTTGACTAGGTTTCCGCCGACCACACGAGTGAACTCGAGATCCACCACGGATGAATAACTGCTTCCAATGAGGTCCGAGGAGACGATCGGCTCTTCGCTGGCGAGCAGGATCCCCTTCCAGCGCGGCGAGGCGGCGGCTTTCTTGAAGACGTTGTTTACCTCCTCGGCAGTCACGTTTTTTTTGAGGACGAAAGTGAAGTCCGAAAGCGATACGTCGAGCGTTGGTACGCGGATGGCCATGCCGTCGAAAAGTCCTTTGAGTTCAGGAATGACTTGGGTGGTGGCCTTGGCCGCGCCGGTCGAAGTGGGCACGATGTTAATCAGCGCCGAGCGCGCGCGACGGAGGTCCGGGTGCCGCGGCGGCGGCAATCCGTCCACCAGATTCTGCTCGGCCGTGACCGAGTGGACCGTGGTCATCATCGCCTTCTCGATTCCGAAGGCCTCTTGCATGATGGCTGCCACCGGCGCGATCGAGTTCGTGGTGCATGAGGCGTTGTTGATCACCGCCTCTGACGCCTTGTGCTTGTCGTGATTAACGCCCATGAGATAGGTGGGGACTTCCTTGGCAGGCGCCGAGATGACCACCCGCTTGGCGCCGGCGGTTATGTGCTGTTTGGCGCTTTCCATGTCCGTGAACCGCCCGGTGGATTCAATGACCGCGTCCACGTTGTACTGCTTCCACGGCAATTTCGCCGGCTCCTTCTCGGCCGCCACCGGAATCTTCTTTCCGTCAATAATCAGATTCTTTTCATCTGACTTGACATCGTGGTCCCACTTCCGGAACACCGAGTCGTATTTCAAAAGATGCGCCAAAATGTTCGGCGCCGTGAGGTCATTTATCGCCACAAACTCAATCCCCGGCCTCCCCCACCCGGCCTTGAAGGTCGTCCTACCAATCCTTCCAAACCCATTGATTGCTACTCGATACCCATTTACCTTCGCGTTGTTTTTTTTCGATGTGGACATAGTGCGAATAGTATACCAAAAACCGCCCCCAGTGTGGAGCGGTTTTTATTCACCGAGTGAAAACCGGCAAAAGCGGCGAATCTGTATGTTCTCGCCCAGTTTGGCGATGGTCGCTTTCAGATATTCTTCAATGGTCTGGTCTTCGTCTTTGATGAACGGTTGGCGGAGGAGGCAAACCTCGGAATAGTATTTTTCGATTTTCCCCGCGATGATCTTGTCCATGATTTCCGCCGATTTGCCGGCGCCGATCTCGGCGATGGCAATTTCACGCTCCTTCTCGATCACCTCGGCCGGAACTTGATTGGGAGAAACATAGAGAGGATTCGATGCCGCCACTTGCATGGCAATGTCATGAACGAATTGCTGGAACTGTTCGGTGCGCGCCACAAAATCCGTCTCGCAGAGCACCTCAACAAGAGTCCCCACTCGACCGTTTCCATGAATGTAAGAATGGACTCGGCCCTCGTTTGTCGCCCGCTCGGACTTGCTGGCTGCTTTAGCAATCCCCTTCTTACGAAGCTCATCCGCGGCTTTACCAATATCACCACCGGTTTCCTCCAGCGCCTTTTTAGCATCCAAAATTCCCGCGCCAGTCATCTCCCGGAGTTGCATGATGAGATTGGTATCCATAACGTTAGACCGTCGCCGGTTCCGCAACCGGCGAAACCAGAGCGGCGGGCTTCGATTCGACGATTGCGGCCCTGCTCGCCGCCTTGCCCTCAAGCACGGCGTCAGCGATAAGCGTGACGATCATCTCAATTGAACGCACCGCGTCATCGTTGGCCGGAATGGGATAGGCCACGCCCGTCGGATCCACGTTGGTATCCACCACGGCCACCACCGGCACGCCCTTGGATTGGGCCTCGAGGTAAGCGGTCTTTTCTTTTTTGATATCCAGGATGAACAGCGCTTCGGGAATTTTATCCAGCGAAACGATGCCCCCGACCCTGCGCTCCATGTCCTCCGCCTCCCGGGAGAACTCCAGCTGTTCGAGTTTGGTGTACTTCTCCAGCCCGCCGGTGGCCAGCTTTTCCTTAAGGTCGCGATAGTCGCGGAAGAGCCGGTTGAGAACAGTAAAATTGGTCAGCGTTCCGCCCAACCAGCGCAGAGTCACGTAAGGCATGCCGCAGCGCTGCGCTTCACGCTTGACGATGTCCTGCGCCTGGCGTTTGGTGCCGACCAAAAGGATGGTCCCGCCGCGGGCGGCCAGATCGCGGACGTAACCCAGCGCCGTGCGCAGTTTGTCCTGGGTGACCTCCAGATTGATGATGTGCACGTCGTTGCGCGCGCCAAAAATGTAGGGCTCCATCTTGGGGTGCCAGCGCGAAGCCTGGTGCCCGAAATGCATCCCGGCCTTGAGCATATCGAGGAGTGACGGAATTTCCGGCATAAAAAAATTGACCTTTAGTTACCGCTCCGCGCGTCTTCCGGCCCCGCGCCCCGAATTCTCGGGGAAGGTGCGGCGCCGTCAGCGCGGATGTGAGATGGCGGGAGTGTAGCAAAAGAATCAATTTTTGGTCAAGTTCAAGTACCCGTAGGCCTATTCGTACGAATAGGCCTATGAATCAATGGATGAACATCGCGTCGCCGAAGGAGTAGAAGCGGTAGGCGCGGCGGACGGCGGCGCGGTAGGCGCGGAGGATGCGCTCGCGGCCGGCGAAGGCCGAGACGAGGGCGAGGAGCGTTGAGCGCGGAAGATGAAAATTCGTGATGAGCGCGTCGACGACCTTGAATCGATAACCCGGTTGGATGAAAAGACGAATCCAGCCCCGACGTCGTGGTTTGTCCCAAAGGCCCTCAAGCGCCCGCACAGTTGTTGTTCCAACAGCGATAACACGCTTCGCCTTCCGGACAGCGCGCGTCGTTGCAGCCGGAATTTCTCCCCACTCGGCGTGCATAACGTACTCTTCAAGACGCTCGGTCTTGACCGGCTGGAACGTGCCGAGTCCGACATGGAGCGTGACGAAAGCGATCCGGATACCCTTCCGTTTGATCTCCCGAATCAACCTTGGCGTGAAATGGAATCCTGCTGTCGGCGCGGCGACCGAGCCGGTCCGGCGCGCATACACGGTTTGGTATTCCTCGAGTGATTTCGGNGTCCGCGTGATGTAGGGAGGGATNGGAACCTCGCCGATCCGGTTNGCGATCTCGATCACGCGCGAAGAAGTATGGTTGAATCGCATCCGGATCGTCCCGTCCGATTGTTTCGATGCGACGGTGCCGGACAGTCCTCCCGCGAGGACGACCCTCGCTCCGACGGCGAGCTTCTTCCCCGGCCGGGCGAGCACGATCCAGTACCTCATCCGCTCGGGATGGATCAGAAAAATTTCGATCATCCCGCGTTCCGTCTTTCCGCGCAGCCGCGCGCGGAATACCTTGGTGTCGTTCATCACCAGGACATCCCCCGGATGTAAGTAATCTACGATGTCACGAAAGACGCGATGCTCGATCCGCCCCGTTTTACGGTCAAGAACAAGCAAACGCGATGAGTCCCTTGGTCTCACCGGCCGTTGCGCGATCCTGGATTTTGGAAGATGATAATCGAACAACGATGTTTTCATGATTAACATCATAGCAGCCATTGCCAGAAATGCGGAGGTCTGCTACGCTCTCCCCCGATATGAAAACTGAAATCCACCCAACCTACTTTCCCCAGGCCAAGGTCATTTGCGTCTGCGGGAACAAATTCGCCACCGGCTCGACCACGGAAGAAATCCGCATCGAGCTCTGTTCAAATTGCCACCCCTTCTACACCGGCAAACAGAAGCTCGTGGACACCGCCCGGCGGGTGGAGAAGTTCCAGGAACGCGGCGCCAAAAAGGCGACCGTCGTCCGCGGCAGCCGCAAGCAGAAGCTGGCCAAGCGCGCCGCCCGTCGCGAGGAAAAAAAGGCCAAGACCCCGGAAGAGAAACAGCTTGCCGAGGAACTAAAAAAGCGCATCCGCGCCTCGAAGTAGATACATCAAAGCGGTTCCGTGTCGTCTCATCGTGACCTGCCTGCGGCAGGCAGGTATGATGAGATCGCGGGCCGCTTTTTGATTCGCGCTATGGACATCAAAAAACTCCTCGACGAAAAACGACTGCGCGCGCACGCGCTTGAAGCCGACCTCGCGGATCCGGCCGTGCTTCGCGAACCCAAGCGGCTCCGGGAAGCGAGTCAGGAGTATAACGATCTCAGGGAAATTCTCACGCTGGGGTCGCAGTACGAGGAGGTCGTTGAAGCCATTGAGGAGGCGAACCGGACTGTGAGGGAAGAGAAAGATCTCGAGCTGTTGACGCTGGCCGAGGAAGAGATCGAGAAGCTGGAGGCGCAAAAGAAAAAACTCGAACTCGAACTGGACGCGGCGCTGACCCCGCCCGACCCGCTCGACGCGAAAAACATCATCGTCGAAATTCGCGCCGGCACCGGAGGCGACGAAGCGGCGCTGTTTGCCGCGCAACTCTTCCGCATGTACTCGCGCTTCGCTGAACGACACGGCTGGTCCAGCCGGCTTGTCTCCGCCAACCGAACTGACCTGGGCGGATTCAAGGAAGTGATTTTCGAAATTGTCGGCAAGAACGTCTACCGCCACCTCAAGTATGAGAGCGGCGTGCACCGCGTCCAGCGAATTCCGGAAACTGAAAAATCCGGCCGCGTCCACACTTCGACAGCGACCGTCGCCGTCCTTCCCGAGGTTGAGGAAGTGGATGTCAAACTCGAACCGAAGGATCTGAAAATTGAGACATCAACGGCCGGAGGCCACGGCGGCCAGAGCGTGAACACTACCTATTCCGCGATCCGCATCACGCACCTTCCGTCCGGACTGGTCGTTTCCTGCCAGGACGAACGCAGCCAGCAGCAAAACCGCGAGCGGGCGCTCAAGATTCTCCGGAGCCGGCTGTTTGCCATGGAAGAAGAACGACGGCACCGTGAGCGCGCCGAGGCCCGCCGCGGACAGATCGGCACCGGTGAGCGCAGTGAAAAAATCCGCACCTATAATTTTCCGCAGGACCGGGTCACTGACCACCGCGTCAAACGCTCCTGGCACAACATCCCGGGCATTCTAGATGGCGCCCTCGACGAGATGGTTGAAATCCTCTGGACCGCCGACCGGCACGGGGTTGATGCGGTGAAGGGCGAGGAGGAAGAAGTTTAACAGCGCATGCGCTATCTCTCGATCGGACATATTTGCGAGGACGTAACGCCGGCCGGTAAGGTCCTGGGCGGAACGGTGACATTCACGGCACTCACCGCCCGCGCACTGGGTTGGGATGGCACGATCGTCACACGCGCCAAACCGACGCTCGACCTCTCGACGCTCTCCGGCATCGACATTTGTCATTTACCGGATGAGCATACGACAACCTTTGAAAATCGCTACACCCCCGAGGGTCGTACACAAATCCTTCACGCGGCCGCCGGAACCATGCGTGCTGATGACATTCCGGATGCCTGGCGCAACGCAGACGTAGTTCACCTGGCTCCAATCGCCCGGGAAATCGATCCCGGAATCATTCATGGCCTCGCGCGAACATTTGTCGGGATCACCCCGCAGGGCTGGATGCGCCAATGGGATTCACGAGGACACATTTCCAAAGGCCCCTGGGAAGGAGCGGAGGACGTACTGCGAAAAGCAGACGCTGCGGTCATGAGTATTGAAGACGTACAGGGAAACTGGGACATCATCAAACGCTGGTCTGAAATCGTTCCCGTCCTTGCCGTGACACAAGGACCGCGTGGTGCGACAGTGTTCGCAAACGGCAGGTCGGAGCAGGTGCCTGCGGAGCAGGTTACTGAAGTGGATCCAACCGGCGCCGGTGACGTTTTCGCGGCGGCTTTCTTTATCAATTTGCAGCGGACCGGAGATCCGCTGTATTCAGCCGCGCTCGCCAACCGCCTCGCCGCTGTCTCCGTCACACGCGTAGGCATCCTGGGCGTTCCTACTGCCGATGAAGTTCGCGAAATACTATGATAATTCAGGAGGCGCTTAGGTTGGGCATCGCCCGTCTTTCGCGCGCGTCGGATCACCGCGACTCGGCGGCGTTGGATGCGGAGATTCTTCTATCCAGCGCGCTCGGAGTGGAACGGGAAAAACTTTACATCCATTCCGGTGATCCGATGCCGAAGCGAGCGTTGGCGACATACCACCGATATCTTGCGCGCCGCGGCCGGCATGAACCCGTGGCCTACATCTTGGGTGAAAAAGAATTTTTCGGATTGAGATTCACGGTCAATAGAAATGTCCTCATCCTCCGTCCCGAAACAGAAACGCTGGTCGAGGAAGTGATCCGGAAGGTCGGCAAGAAAAAGGTAACCATCATTGACGTCGGCACCGGCTCCGGCGCCATTGCCGTGGCGCTCGCCAAAAATCTCCCGAACGCGCGGATAGTCGCGACCGACATTTCATCCAAAGCGCTCACAATCGCCCGCGCCAACGCCCGCCGCCACGGCGTCTCCAATCGAATCCGCTTCGTCCGCGCCAACCTGCTTCCCAAACTACTACACGCTGCACGCTCCACGCTGCACGCTGACATCGTGGTCGCCAACCTCCCCTACCTCCCGACCGCGGTCTGGAAAAAAACAACGCCGGAAATCCGGCGCTACGAACCGCGGACAGCTCTCGACGGCGGCCGCGACGGGCTTGATCTATACCGCAAACTGCTCGATCAGATGACCCATCTTCGATGGTCATCCGCCTTTTTCGAAATCGATCCGCATCAAGTTCGTTCAATGAGCGCCCTCATTCGGAATTTCTTCCCCGCAACAACCATCGCTCCCGTTCCCGATCTTCAAGAAAGAAAACGGTTCCTCGTCGTGCGATCTAAAAATCGCGGCCAATAGGCCGCGATTTTTACGGTATCAACTCGTGCGGACCCTGGCTGCCGGCTCCGGAATCAAGCTCGAGGGTGTATCGAAAAATGTAAGTGGAACCAGTGGGATCGGATTGGTACCAGTAACATTGAGGATCAGTCGAGGGGTAGCGCGGGTCGCCGGTAAGTCCGGAGATGACCTTTTCGGCAAGCAGGGCGTTTGATACCGAATCGCTCCCGGTCACGCACTGTCCGGCGCTCACCGGAAAAATTCCCTTGTTGGCCAGGTACAGACCAAGCGACCGCTGAAGGGTGGCGGCGTCGGCCACCCGCTTGGAGTCGCGGGCCCGGGTGCGGACATAATCAACGCCGACCATGACGCCGGTGGCCAGCAGTCCGATGATGGCCACGACCACCACCAGTTCAATCAAGGTAAAAGCGCTTCTTCGCATGTTCANTCATTGTACACCACTCTGGTGGACTTCGGAACGATNTCAATCCAAGTCGGGCCTGCATTCCATTCCACTTCGACCTGACTGCCGTCAGGCAAGTCGCCATCCGAAAGATAGAAACGAAGGCGGTCCTCGTTGTCTTTTTTACGCCACTCGACCTCGTGCGCCTTCCCGTCCAAAAAAACCACGGCCTGCCCGGAACCAGTGGTGCGGATTCTCCGCCGGCCTTCCTCGTCAATAACCTCGATGTCGGTGTAGACCACGACCAGGTTCTTGGCGACGATGGGCGAGCCGTCTTTGTCGCGGTGCAAGGCCCCGGCCTGATAGCGGTCGTAGGAATTGGAATCCCGATCATACTGCCAACTGACCTTGTATGATTCCGACGAAAAAGGGACAGTGATCTCCTGCGAAGAAGGGCGGTCCGCGGACTTGGCATCGTTTTTAAAAACCCAGCGCCCGGCGTCCGGCTGGCTATTCAGTTCCAGATCCAAAACGGCCTGGCGCAGAACCTCGGTTGAGGTATAGACGTTGTGCGGTGCCGATCGCTTCGACGATCTCCAGAAATAGCGGCCGCGGGAAAATTCGTTTAAATCATCCAGATCCATTAGCGGGATGCGGGCCAATGCCTCCGGACTGCCGCCGACGTGAGCAAAAAGCGCGTCCAGTTCCGCCGCCCAGTCCAGGTAATAAGGACGGGCGCTCCGAACAGGACCGATCTCGACGACATCCGAACTCGCCGGATACACCGCCAGCATCCGGGTAATGCCGGCCTCAACCGGCGCCTCGAAAACCAGAGAGGCCCCGGCCAGACCTGAAATCGGCCGGGCATCCACCATATTCTCGACCATCACCGAGAGGAGCCGCGGATTCTCACTTCCGGAATCCACGCGCACTCCGTCGACATTCCGTCGCGGCCGGTGGTCGTCCTCCGGCGGAAACTGGAGCGTCAACTTCGACTCCCGACCGCTTCCGCCGACCAGATCAGCCACTTGCGGAATCTGGCGCAGAACCAAAAACAACCCGGCGCCCAAGGCCAGGCCGGCGGCCACGGAAAGACGAAGCCGCATGGCGTGATCGCGACGGGCGAAAGCAAAAAAACCGCGCACGTCGTCCCGGAACGTGTGCGGCGGCTCCGGTAATGGCAGCTGCGCCTCGTTCATACGACGACGAACACGGTTATTTGGCCTCTTTTTTCTTCTCTTCGCCCTCTGGAGCGGCCTCTTCCTCCTCTTTCTTCTTCTTTTCGACCACGCCAACCTCTTCCACCTTCACTTCCACCGCGCCTTCAAGCGACTTCAGTTCCTCTTCGGATCGCGGCGCGGCCACCGAGACGACCACCGTTTCCGGATCGTTGACGAAAACGATTCCTGGCGGAGGGGTCAGATCGCGCAGGCGAGTCAGGTCTCCGAATTGTTTGAGCGAAACCAGCGGTACCTCTATTTCGTGCACCAAATCGCCAGGCAGACATTCCACTTCAATGGATCCAAGACTTTTCACCAAAACGCCGCCGCTCTCCTTAACTGCAGGAGATTCGCCGACAAAAACCACCGGAACCTCGGCCTTAAGCTTCTCGGTCATCTTTACCGCGCGAAAATCGGCGTGAATAACCTTTCCGGTAACCGGATCGTGCTGAACGTCTTGGATCAGCGCTTTGGTTGGAGCTCCAGCGTCAACGGCCAAATCCACCAAACTCGACTCTCCGGCCGCGGCGTAAATCTTGCCGAAAGCCACGGCTTCAACTTCAAGATTGCGGACGGCGTTTCCGCCTCCGTAGACCACGGCCGGAACGCGGCCGCTCCGCCGGAGAGTTCCGACGGCTTTGCCCGTGATCTTCCTTGAAGTGGCGGCCAGGTTGAAGGTCTTCATAATTCTGAGTCGCCTTGAGAACGCCCAAATAGAGACCGCTGCATAACTCCATTTCTACTCCAAGCGCGCTGTTTCGGCTGCAAAATCACGTAAGCTCCTCCGCTTATACTCCGTATAAACATCATCGCTTCCGCGATTTTTCGCCATGAAACAGCGCGATTTCGCTGCGAAAGCGAGTTATGCAACGGTCTCTATAATAAAAAAACGGCTGACGATTGTCAACCTACTCCTTACTGCCTACGCACTGTTTTAGGCCAGTGCCGCCAAAAAGGCCTGATCATCATCCAGAAGAGAATGAACGTCCAGTACGTCGTCGGCGCTTACCTCATCAATCTCCCGGAATTTCACCGCGTCATCAAAGGTAAGATCTGTAACCAATCCCACCGATGACACCCCGACCGACGAAACCAGAACCAGCGCCAGAATGGCATTCGAACACTTCCGGCACTGGATGTGCAGGAGGTGCGAATCATCCTGTTCCCCCAGAACGCGGGCTTCCATGGGGTTGTAGGAGGCGTCGCAGAGCGGGCAGGCCGAGAGCAATTCCCGGCTGTCCAAGGGATTCGGCTGGTTGTGAGGAACCATTTGCATGGCCGTCGTGGACATTCAAGGGGATGTCCACATCACGATGATATGATAGCACGTTTTTCGCTTGAAGTCAAATGCCGTGTGGTCGCATCATTTACGGAACTTTTCCCGCGCCAAGCGGACGGCCATGCTTTGAACGAGACCAACGAGTATGTAGGTGGAAAAGAGAGACGACCCGCCGTAGGAAACAAAGGGCAGGGCAATTCCAGTGACCGGCATTACACCAAGGTTCATGCCGATGTTAATAACCGTCTCGACACTCAAAAGAAGGACGACGCCCAGAGATAAATAAAGCGTATAGTTATCGCGGGCCTCCCGTGCGATGCGAAAGATCCGGAAAAAAACAATAACCATGAGAAACAGGACGATTATCACGGCGACAAAACCCAACTCCTCGGCTACTACGGCGAAGGCGAAGTCAGTCTGAGCCTCGGGCAGGAAACGAAGCTGGCTCTGCGAACCGGATCCGAATCCCCTGCCGAACATCCCGCCCGACCCGACGGCGATCACCGACTGGGTCAGATTGTAGCCGCGTCCCAGCGGATCACGAGCTGGGTTCATGAAAGTCAGAATGCGCTCGCGCTGGTAGTCGCGGAGACCAAAAAACCAGGTGCCGGAGCCAAGGAGGAGCGCCAGGGCGATCACCACGGAGAGCGTCTTGCGTTCGATTCCGCCGGCCAGGAGAAGCAGCCCCCAAAGCCCGAGAAGAATGAGGGCGCTGCCGAAATCCGGCTGAAAGGCAACCAGCGCCACATAGACCAGCACGCCGATCCCGTTGCGCAGCATTGAGCGCAGATCACGGGCGTAGGCGTGGCGCGAAAGGGTAGCCGCCAAAAAGACGATGAGTGTCACCTTGGCGAACTCCACCGGCTGAAAACTCCAGCCGCCGAGGACGAACCAGCCGGTGGTGCCGCGGATCTCCCGACCGAAAAAAAGAACCGCCAGGAGCAGGGCCGCCCCGGCCAGCCAGATGTACCGGCTGTAATATTCTCCGGCCCGATAGTTCAGACTCCCCAGGACCAGGACTGCCGCCAGCCCCATGGCCAGCGCCATCCCCTGCTTCCAGAGGTTCCCGAAATCCGGCTGGTCCTGGGAGAGCGCAACCGAGGCGATGACCAGCATCCCCACGAGCGACAAAAGAAACGCCGCGCCGAGGAGGATGAAGTCGAAATGCCGGAGATTGGCGAAGATTTTCCTGATCATGATCCAACCGTAGATTTCAAAAACGCGCCCGTCAACCCCGCCCTTCGCGAAGGGCGGGGTCAAGGCGCTATACTACACCTACTCCCTACACTCTACTCCCTATCTTCTCTTCGCGGCGCCATGTACACTGACTCATCAAAAATGTTCACTTCCGGCCGCACCTCGACTTTGGTGATGTTGGGCAGTTTCTCAAACCAGGTCACCTCGGCCTGCCTCCTCTCCCCGCTCTCAAGCCCCGCGAGCTGAACGCGGTTCACGCCGGCGATGGCGCTCCCCCGATAGAGCACCACCGTAACATCCATCGCCCAATAACCGTAGGCCGTGGCGTTGGTGATGGAAAAAGTCGCCTTGGATGGCCCGTCCTTCACCGCAGGATCAGGCGGCGTAAAAACCGCGTCGGAGACGACGAAATTGGTCCGGTCGGCAACGAACTGCNNGGTGTCCGCCACCTGGTGTCGGTCGACGCGCTTCCATTCGATTTCCTTGATCTCCAGACGCACTCCGCGAAGGCGGGNTTCGCTCCCGAAAGCCAATTCGGAAATAATCTTCTCCTGCCCGGGGAGGATGTAGCTTTGGCGCAATGGGGTGGTCACNGCCTCACCCCGNAAGAGATAAGAAANAGTCGCGTACCACTCGCGATTGGGNTTGAAGATGACTGCCGAGAGGTCATAGCGCCCCGAACCCGCATCGAGCACCACCGCCTGTTTCAGATCGAGGGAACGCGGACGGCGCGCCTCCAGGACTTCGGGATTGATCAGGTTCTGCGAGGCCTGACGCANCATCGCCCGGTGCCGGTTGTAATCAATGAGGTANAGCCGGGTCAGCCGATAGAGCACGAACAGCCAGATGAGCGAATTTATAACGATCAAAAAAATCACCAGCNCCCTTTTAAGCTGCGGCTTGTGGGTGACGAACCAATAACCAAACTTGAGTTGATCCTCGGTAAGCTGGTTTTCCGGNCCAAGGCCGTTGGTCATATTTCCATTATAACAAAAAAATGGCGCATCAGACATTGATGCGCCCGCCGGCGTACGACTCCTTGGAGTTCAGCCCTGTTTTTCCCTCGAGTAGCACTGCTGGATGAGCGTGTGCAGTTCCTCGAGATCCAGCCGGTACCCGATCACCCCGCTGTCCCCCCGGCTGAACCCGCAGAGAAGAATCCCCCGAAGTTCGCGCTCGACGATCGTGACCACGATGGCCTTGGCGTCAGCCGGCAGCGGCTCTCCGGTAAGCGTGTAGATTCCACGCCGAACGTCGTTCCGGAGAGGAATTGACCGGTGTTCGATCAGTCTTTTCAAGTACTCTTCGAGACAAGACAGCGCCGCCTTGAGCGCGGCCTCGTCGACCCTTCCTTGGTTGACGACCACGAATCTGCGTCCGGCGTAGACTCCCGTAAGCAC
>C687J35174_10007634_pt1 | contig 13879 bp, 13 predicted proteins | sample RifCSPhighO2_01_FD_35174 | JGI IMG/M metagenome (IMG submission 35174) | reverse complement strand
CAAACTGGCCTTTATGAACATTTGTTTGTCTTTTTGGGTAAATTCTCGAAAGATCCATGGACAGTAACGCTTAAAGCTTATGGACTAACTACTAACGCAAAAAATTTGAATTGTTAGACTTTAGTCGTTAGACGTTTTGCGGTACAAAGGGTATAACAGAAAAAACAAAAAGGGGCAATAGATAGTGAATGTTAAGAAGACAAACCCTCAATCACATCCTTTAAATGGGTCATATTGGGGTGTGAATAAGGCTCTGTTTTATCTGGAACGAGATTCATTTTTTTATCAATAAAATCTCGCAACCTCGGATCTCTACTCGTCGTTCCCTCTCCAAGACCAACTTTAGCATAAGTTTCGTCCCACATATCCATTAAATCCGAAATTGTATTTTTCGCACCGGACCAATCACCTTCATGTATAGCATCCAAAATTTCCTTATCTTCTAAAAACCAGCTTGTTGAAAATTCTAACCAATCTTTATCCCTGATTCGGGCAAACATTGAATCGACCTGAGCATAAGCGAATTCTGCAAAAAAATATCCATAAACTGCGTCTTGCATCTCATTAGTACTCGTAGCTTCAAGAACATCTTTCTTGAACGATTTCATAATCTCACCTGTATGAATTCTCCTTTCCTGGATTCTATCTAACTCTTGTTGTTCTTCGGGAAACCTATTCATGACTTATTAATCGACCATCTTTACTTGTAGACCTGATCTCTCTCAGGTGCTTCTACATTGCTTTGCCAACCTGGATTACTTGTTCTATCAATCGATTACTGTAACCATACTCATTATCATACCAAGCAAAAACCTTAACCATGTCGCCGTCGACGACTTGGGTTAGCGAAAGATCGACAATTGCGGATTCACTCCTTCCGACAATATCTGTCGATACCAGTGGCTCATCGGAAACTGCTAAAATTTCAGGCATTGTTTTTGAAGCTTCAGTTAATACTTTGTTCACTTCTTCAACAGTCGTTGGTTTGGCAAGCAAAAACGTAAAATCCGAAATCGAGCCGACAATCACCGGAACCCTCAGCGCAACCCCTTCAAACTTGCCGGCAAGATCCGGAATCGCCTCGGTCGTGGCAATCGCCGCCCCTGTTGTTGTCGGGATGATGTTAACGTATGCTGCTCTTGCCCTTCGTAAATCCTGGGCTTTGCCGCCCGGCGGCGGGCCGTCGACCAAATTTTGTTCGGCTGTAACCCCATGGATAGTTGTCATCATCGCTTTTTTAATACCGAATTTATCATTTAGCACCTTGGCAACCGGCGCAATGCAGTTTGTCGTGCAGGAAGCATTGTTGATGATACTTTCACCTGCATATTTTTCTTCATTGACACCCAGAAGAAACGTCGGCGTTTCTTTACCCGGTGCCGAAATGACCACTTTTTTAGCACCCGCCGCTATGTGTTTGCCAGCATCTTCTTTTTTAGTAAAACGGCCGGTGGATTCGATGACAACATCGATTCCCAGATCTTTCCAGGGCAATTTTTCCGGTTCTTTTTCAGAATAAACGCCGACAATTTGTCCATCGACTTTTATCTGACCAACTTCTCCCCCATTTGATACTTTTGATACCTCTGATACATTTGTACCCTCTACCCGATGATTCCAAACTCCATAAACCGAATCGTACTTTAATAAATGGGCAAGGACATTTGCGTCGGTGAGATCATTAACAACAACAATTTGCGCTTCTTCTCTGTGTTTTTCAAACCAGACCTTAAACGCCTGCCTGCCGATTCTCCCAAAACCATTGATGGCAACTTTTATCATAATAATCTGCTCCAGACCATTGACTACTGTCTCCAGTCTACCGCGTGGACAAACCTTTGATCAAACTCTTATCGTAGTTTACTGACTGTACACTGAAAACAAATTTATTTCTCACAAAAAACTTCCTTATCTCCTCAACCCAAATTATCAAAGTAGATACACTAAGTGCTAAGACCCATTGACTAAAATTGAGGTTAGCCGTATGCAAAATTCTGTTTCCAAAAGTTGTTTCAATAGCAATAAACTGTAATGCGAAAACTATTACAAACGAGGCTATTATGAACTTGTTGTTAAGTGGAAGTTTAAAAATTGACTGATCTTTTGAACGCACGTTTAATGCATTAAACCACTGAGTTGCAGAAAGTATCAGTAAGGCCATAGTCCTGGCAACCGAAAGCGACGCTGAGCTTTGATAAAAGTAAAAAACGGGCATTGTCACAGCAAACATCGCAATTGCCAGAATTGACATCCGTAAAATCATTTTTCTGTCAACCAAATTTTCACTGATGATTTCGTTTTTATGCAAAAGTTTTTTCTCCAAAGGCGGATCCTGAGCAAGTCCTACAACAAAAAAGCCGTCTGTCACAAAATTCAGCCAGATAATCTGGACGGCAAACAAAGGCAAAGGTAAACCCAAAAATACGGCACCGGAAATTACCAATACTTCACCAAAACTCGTTGAAAACAGATAAAGAATAATCTTCTTCAAAGTTGCATAGATTGCCCTGCCTTCGCCAATTGCATCGACAATTGTCGAAAAATTACTGTCCACCAGAATAATATCCGAGGAGTCTTTGGCAACCTGGGTACCGGATCCGACACTTATCCCAAGATTGGCAGCCTGCAAGGCCGGTGCGTCGTTCACACCGTCTCCGGTCATTGCACAGACATGGCCTTTTTTCTTGTATGCATTGACGATTTTAAGCTTGTGCTCGGGAGTAATTCTGGCAAACACCGTGACATTCTCTATTCTTTGCTCCAATTGCGCCTCGGGAAATTTCTCCACATCTTTGCCGGTAAGAACCTTGTCTCCATTCTCAAAAATTCCGACTTTTGAGGCTATTGCTTTGGCAGTTTCTGCAAAATCTCCCGTTATCATCACCACTCTAAATCCCGCTTCCTTGGCCGCTTCAACCGATTTGGCAACCTGCGGTCTTATTTCTTCCTCTATCGCAAAAAGCGCATGTGCAAAGACCTGGTTCTTTCTTGGTCCAAAGACAACCGCACCGATAACCCTGTAACCCTTTTTTGCTAAATTATGATAATCCTGCAAAATATGATGGTCTACCTTGAGGTTTCTGGCAATAAAATCTACGGCTCCGACAACCACATGCCACTTTTCTTCTCCTTTGACATAAGATGCTTCAATGTATCTTTTTTGGGGGTCGAAAGGCTTGGCAAAATCAACTTTGTATTCCTTTGATAATTTTTCCTTGGAAAGCCCCGCTTTTTTACAAACAACCGCAATTGCCGCCTCCGTCGGGTCACCTGTGGGCTGCCATCCCCTGTGTTCGTCAAGAACAACATCCGCGCTGAGTGACAGATAACACAGCGATAGGAGTTTTTTAAATCTTTCTTTATCCTTTTCCAAACCTTCGATTTTGCCGTCTGGTTCATATCCGTCTCCGTCAANCTTAATTTCTTGTCCTTCGAAATTTACTTTCTTAATAACCATTTTGCCGGTTGTGATAGTGCCGGTTTTGTCAACTAGCAAAGTATCAGCATTGCCCATTGCCTCAACCGCCGCCATCTGCCTGACGATTGCTTTGTTTTTGGCCATACGCCAGACGCCACCGGCAAGAACAATAGTTACGGCAACTGGCAAGCCCTCGGGAACAATTGAAACGGAAAGCCCGATTACTGCCGCCAATATTTCCCTGAATTCAATTCCCCTAAAAACGCCGACTAGAAGAGTGACTGACGCGATTATAAAAACCGCAAATGCGATAAAGTGAGTTAGCTTTAAAACCTTTTGGGCCAAAGGCAGGGGGATGTCTGAAGTCTGCTCGAGGCTTTTGGATATTTTTCCAAGTTCGGAAGAAAAACCCGTCTCAACAACGATTGCCTCACAAAATCCGGCAACCACACTGGTTCCGGCAAAAACCATATTTTTCTGGTCCCCGACAACCAAATCCTTTTGAGTGATTACATCCGAGGTTTTGGTAATGCTTTCCGCTTCTCCTGTCAAAACTGCCTCATCAACTTTGAAAGATTCTGCGTTGAAAATCCTGGCGTCGGCACCGATTCTGTCTCCCTCGCGAAGAATCAGAATATCTCCAGTGACCAGCTCTTCTGCAGAAATAAGGTTCTCTTCACCGTCGCGCCTGACAAGCACCTTATGACGTGTTAAACTTTTCAATCTTTCAAGCGAATTTCTGGCTCTGCCTTCCTGGACCGTACCGATTGCCGAGTTTAGGATAATAACGGCCAAAATGACAATTGCGTCTGTCGTTTGGCCAAGAGAAATAACAAACCCGGCTGCTAAGATCAAAATGTAAATTAGGGGACTCTTGAATTGTCTTGCGAAAATATCAAAGACCGTTTCTTTTTTGGAATGGGCCAAAACGTTAGGTCCAAATGTCACCAGCCTGTCTTTTGCCTGCTGGGGAGTCAAACCTTGTTCAGGCTTTACACCAAGTTCTTCCAAAACATCTTGGTAAGGTTTTTGGTACCAATTCATGGGCAGAAATAAATTTCTAACTTCTAAGTACTCTAATTTCTAAATAAGTCCCAAACAACGAGCACCAAATATTGAGAATTATGAACTAGAACTTGTTTGATTTTTGGAATTTGGGATTTGGTCATTTATTAGGTCAATTAGTCATTAGAAAAATTAGGTCAATTTCTATTGTAGCGCTTCCAAAGCAAGCAGTTTCTTGCCTGACAAAAACTCCAGCATTGCCCCGCCGCCTGAGGAAACAAATGAAAAATGAGAAAGGAGATTATTTTTTGCCAAAAACTCGACGGTTTCCCCGCCGCCGGCGACAGAATATGCGCCGGAATCAATTACTGATCCTGCAATTTTTCTCGATCCCTCAGCATGTCCTTCCTCAAAAAGCCCCAATGGCCCGTTCCAGACTACTGTTTGGGATTTAGTAATCACATCGCTAAATTGCTTAACTGATTCTTCTGAAATGTCTTTTTTATCGTCTGCTAAACTAGCAACCAAGACGTTTTGAGGAAATGTCATCTGTTTGTCTTTTATCTCAACGGGCAACTCGCCGCCGACTAAAACAAAATCCGCAATTTTGGAAAGATTGGAAACTAATGGCAGTTTTGTTTCAATTTTGGCGCCGCCTATAATTGCCACAAACGGCTTTTTAGGTCCCCTAATTAACTTAGTCAACTGATTAACTTCTTCTTCTAAATGCAGTCCTGCCGCATGCGGCAACAGGCGAGGCAATGCCACCATCGAGGCATGATTCCTGTGGCAATTACCGAATGCCTCGTTGACATAAATATCGGCAAAAGATGATAATTTTACGGCAAAAGCGGTATCGTTTGTCTCTTCACCCTGAAAGAACCGTAAATTTTCCACAAGTACTAAGTACCCCGCAACTTGCTTTTCTAAATTTTGGGCAAAATAAACGCTCCTTAAAAGAATTTGTTCCAGAATGAACCTGAGCTGTTTTGTTGAAAATTCCGGATCGGGTTTTTGGGGTCTATCTATGTGACCTGCAATAATAATTTTGGACGCACCCTGTTTATATAAGTAATCGATCGTATTTTTTAAATTCGTCAGTCTTGTTGCCCCCGAGTACTGCGAACTTTTAACCGTGAACTCCTTAACCGGCACATCCAAATCCGCCCTTACAAAAACTCTTTTTTGGGAAACATCAATGTCTGAAAGTAATCGCACAATTTAAGTATTAAGTATCAAGTATGAAGTATCAAGTCTAAAAATCCGGCAACTTCCAAATCGCCCTTGCCTCCCCAACCAAATACAGCGAGCCGGTGATTAAATTATCTCAATTTCCTAAATTCATCAGGGGAAAGATTAATGTCTCGAAGAATTTTTCTAAGCAGTCCAACCCCGACTTTTTCGCCGGAATGAATTGGGACTGAAGTCCTTCTGCCGTCTTTATGCCTCATTCTTACATGACTGCCTTTTTGGTGAACTTTTTCAAAACCAAGCTTTTCTAAAATTCTAATTAGATCTTTGCCCCGTATCGGTGACAATTTAGGCATAGCTTCGAACAGTCACTTCCTCAATTCCGAAGAAGTGGTATGGGGATTTGGGGGAAGCCAACTTTTCTTTTTTCAAGTCTTTATCGGATTCCAAAACTAAACCAATAACTTCCTTTATTCTTTTTCGCACTTCCTCAAGCGTTTTTGCCTGTGTATAGCAACCAACTAACTCCGGCACGGAAGCAACATAAAGACCGTTCTCATCCTGTTCGATAACTACCTTAAATTGAAGCTCTTTGGCGGCTTTTTTCATTTGGTGGTATTTTACCACAATCTAAATTTGAGGTATCTTCCAGATCGCCCTTGCCTCCCCAACCAAATACAGCGAGCCGGTGATGAGAGTCAGTTGATTAGTTGTGTAGCCATTAGAGGTTAGTGCGGAATAAGCTGCTTCGTGGGAATTTTTCTGACTTTCCACTTTGACTTTCCACTTTGACTTTATATATTTTGCAATTTCCTTCGGCTCCACAGCCTGATGCTTCCCCATATCGGTTACCGCATGAAACTTTGTGGCGGTGACTTTGGAAACCGGCAGATTTTTGATTAAAAGATCAACCATCTTCTTCCAGTCTTTACCCTTCTTAAAGCCGACGACCAAGATAACTTCGAACTTCGAACTTCGAACTTCGAACTTCCGCAAAAAATTGATTAGGAATTTAATTTTTTGCGGATTGTGTGCTCCGTCTATAATCACACCCTTCTCTATCTCTTCAAACCTTCCGGGAAAAGTTGAATTAAAAGCTTTGGTAACCTTGACTTTGCTCAAAGTAATCCCCAAAGTTTTGACAGCAGCAAGAGCAAGCAGTTTGTTAGAAGACGCGAAGCTATAAGGAGTAGATCTAAATATATCAATAGGTAAATTAATATTATTAAAAACTTCGGATTTTACGGCTTTTTTGTAAGATTGAGTATTGATCGTGATCAAAGGTGCTTTTTTTTGTCTGGCAGCCTTTTGGATAACTTCCAGCGCCTTTCTCGAAGAACCTGAACTATTGTGAAGGTTCAAAGATCCTGAGCGAACGAAGTGAGTCGAAGGACAACCCGTGACAACTGGCACCCCAACTTTTATTATTCCCGCCTTCTCATAAGCTATTTTCTCTTCGGATTTTCCCAAAATATCGGTGTGGTCCAAACCAATGTTGGTAATTACTGACAAATCGGGCTTGAGAATATTGGTTGCATCAAGCCTGCCGCCCAAACCAACTTCCACAACCGCCCAATCAACCTTTTCTTTTGCGAAATAAAGAAAACTTGCCGCAACCAAAATTTCAAAATAGCTCGGAGTCAACTCGGGCTTTGATTTTTGTATCTTCTCAACAACATCCCGCACTTCATTCATCAACTTGATAAACCTTGACACCGGCATTAGACTATCTGTCTGACTTCTGACTTCTGACTTCCGACTTCCGAATACTTGCATCCTCTCCCTTATATCAACCAAGTGCGGCGAGATATGTAACCCCACTTTCATGGGGAAATTCGAAGCACGAATATCGAAACTCGAAACAATATCAAAATGAGAATTTTCAAAACTATATTTAGATTTAGAATGTTTGGCTTTCTTATTTGTTTCGGATTTCGGATTTCGGATTTCGGATTTACCGCTTTCTTGCAGAAGCTTCGCAATTAAGAACGCCGTTGAGCCTTTCCCCGAAGTTCCGGCAATGTGAATTGACTTAAATTTGTTTTGGGGATTTCCAAGAAGTTTTAGAAGGTAACTGATCCTCTCGAGACCCAGCTCTTTTCTCGTCCAAACGTGCGGAATGAACCCCTCGAGCCAGTCTCGTACTCGTAAATAATCAGCCGGCATGCGCGCTGATTATAACTTACCAGCCTCTTTATTGTCCCTTGCCACACAAGCAATTGCCGCAAAAAAATTATCTGCCCCGAATTTTTCGCTAATCCGATTTCTGTAAGTTGGAATTTCTCGCATTTCGATGCCCAACGACTCACACACTTCAGAAGCTCTCTTACCTTTATACTGCATTACAAAAAAATGTATTTCTGTTCCGGTTAATTGCCCGGGATATTCGCGAGGCAGTTTGCTTGTGTCCAGTTTATCTTGCTTAATTGCTTCTATTATCGCTAAGTAAATTCCCCCGACATGACCATTTGGGCTAAACCTTGCTGCAATTGAGTCCCTAGTGGCTTTTAATACGATGCGCTTAATATCAAATCTAGCATCAAATTCTTGCCAAGTCAGGCCGTCAACAAGTCCCTGTAAGATAACAATTTCTCTTTGCGCAAAAACAGGAGAGCTTTCTTTTAAATCGAACGGCTTTGGTGCATCCGCCTCTTGCATCATTCTGCGGAATTTAACACAACCTATAGGAAAAAAGCAATTAAATTTAATTGCCATCAGTCTCGCTTCCTGCTACATTTAAACTATGGAAAATCTGCCTGGTCCAAAGGACCATCAGCCTCTGGCTGACGCCCAACAATCCAATCAAACTGTACTTCAAAAACCCAACTTTATCTCGTGGCATTATGCCGTATCTTTGCCGGAATTTATCCAGAGTAAAATCAAACAAATTCAAGAGACTCCCAAGACCTTCAATATCGCCGCAATTCTTAAAAATTTCCTTTCGCCTTACAGAAGGCTCTCTATAGAGGGCAAGGAAAAAAAGTTTGGCGTCTCGGGGATTTTTGACAAGATAACATTTAACCTAACTTCGATTTTTGTCGGTGCGTCGGTAAGAACCGTGCTTTTGATAGCCTGGATTTTGATAACGATTCTTTTAGTCCCGATAAACGCATTTTTGATTTTGTTATGGGCGGCAATACCGGTTTTTTCCTTCCCTAAATATCTGGAAATTACAAAAAACACGCTTTTTGATGAGGATTTTAAAAGCCGGGAGGCTTTTTTGAAAAAAATTGTGGATACGGATTTTTTCCGGCTCCTTTATATTTTTTTCGATGAGAAATTAATTGAGACATTCAAACAGATTTCCGATTTTCAAAGTTCGGGAATTAAGGCCGGCCAATCAATTGCGCAGATTTTTTTAACACTTTCCAAAACATTTCCTTTGGCAAAAAACTATCTGGACCAAAAAAACATCAAGGCCAAAGACTTCGAAATTCTGATAAATCACCTTGCCCATTATCAAAATAAGCCGCGTGGCGCTTTCGGGACATTGGGCAAATCGCTTTCTTTCGGCTACACCAATAATCTTGACAAATTCTGCGTCGAACTGACTGCCAAAAACCTGCCTCCTCCCCAAAAACAACAGCTGCTTCTCAGAATCGAAAAAGTAATCCTTAGGCCGTCTGCCAATAATGTGCTTTTGGTCGGTGAACCCGGGGTCGGCCGGCATACTTCCCTGACTAGTTTGGCCTCGGCAATTCAGCAAGAGCTGATGCCGAATTTGAAAGACCGAAGAGTCATGCTTTTGGATGCCGTGGCGCTTTTGGGAACGGGGGAAAATATAAATGAGACAAAGACCAATTTTGAGGCAATTCTTGCTGAGGCAAAACACGCCGGTAATGTGATTCTGGCAATCGACGCTGTTGATCAGGTTGTTTCGGCGCAGGAGGGACGCATCGACTTAACCGATGTCTTATCAACGATTTTGACCGACAATACGCTTCCCATAATCGGCATTACGACTCTTGACGATTTCAACCGCTTTGTTCGGCCAAACGGCTTAATTTTTAAGCTTTTTGAAAAAATCGATGTTGAAGAGCCTCCGCGCGAAGAAACTATCGATATTCTGATCTCCAAGGCGCTGGAGCTTGCCAAAGCGCAAAATTTAAAAATTGCATTTGAGGCAATTTTGGAAATTGTTGACAAGTCGGAAAAATTAATAGCCTACCGCAACCAGCCCGAAAAATCGATTGTTCTTTTAGGAGATTGCGTCAACCAAATAAACTCGCAAAAGCAGAATGTTATTACCCGCGATACAGTAAGCGAAGTCTTAAAACAGCAGACCAAGGTACCGGTTGGCGAGATTACCAAGGACGAAAGCACAAAGTTGAAAGACCTTGAAAGAATTCTGCACCTGCGAATCGTCGGCCAGGATGAGGCCATTGTTCAAATCGCCAAGGCAATGCGCAGGGCACGGGCAGAAATCGAAGCGGGAAACCGGCCAATCGGCTCGTTTTTGTTTTTGGGCCCGACAGGAGTTGGAAAAACCGAAACCGCCAAGGCTCTGGCAGAAACCTATTTTGGCGCGGAGGACAGAATGGTCCGGCTTGATATGTCCGAATATCAGGGAGGCGACAGTTTAAAAAGGTTAATCGGCGACTCGCAATCAAGAACTTCCGGCAATCTGTCTTCCTTAATTGCCCAAAACCCATTTTCCCTGCTTCTGGTTGACGAGTTTGAAAAGGCGGACTCTGATGTCCAGAATCTTTTCCTGCAGATTCTAGACGAAGGTTTAATGACCGATGCCTTGGGCAAAAAAGTAAATTTTGACAACGTGATTATTATTGCAACCTCAAATGCCGCGGCAGAATACATACGGGAAGAAATTCAAAAAGGTGTGCTTGGCGATAATTTGCAAAAAGTCTTGGTCGAGTACGTTTTAAAACAAAAGCTCTTTTCTCCCGAGCTGATCAACCGGTTCGACGGGGTTGTGGTCTACCGCCCGCTGACAGGCGATCAGGCAATTGCGGTCACTAAACTTATGCTTTTGAGGCTTGCCAAAGAACTTAAGGAATCTAAAAATATTATTCTGGAAATTACCGACGATTTGGCCGCGCGAATTGCAAAGAGCGGTTTTGATGCGCAGTTTGGCGCAAGACCGATTCGAAGGCTTATTGCCGACAAGTTAGAAGACGGCATTGCCAAGTTGATAATTGAAGGTTCTGCAAAAAGCGGCACCACAATCCCCTCCGCAGCGCTTGTAAAATTCCTTTCCTAATTAAAGTTTGACAAAATAAAATTGTACATGTAATATATGTACAATGATTGATCTTAGAAAGATCATCGGTTTTGAATGGGACCAAGGTAATATCGATAAAAGTTATCAAAAGCATGGCATTACTACCAAAGATGCGGAAGAGGTTTTTTTAGATAAAGGCATCCAGATAAAAAGGGATTTTAAACATCATGAAACTGAAGAAAGGTTCATCGCCATCGGCAAAAACCTAGAATCTAAAATTTTATTTGTAATATTTACGATGAGATATAGCAAAATAAGCAGAGCTTTTCTGCGAATTAGAATTATTTCAGCAAGAACCGCTAATAAAAAAGAAAGGAGGATGTATGAAGAAAAAACTAAAACCAATACCAAAATTTAACTCCGAAAAGGAGGAACGCGAATTTTGGCAAAGGGTTGATTCGACTGAATATGTGGATTATTCACAGACGGAAAATTGGCAATTTCCCAACCTTAGGCTTTCAACAAAACCGATTACTATCAGACTCCCGGAATCCTTAATCGATAGAGTAAAAATAGAAGCTCACAAGATGGATATTCCATATCAGTCCCTGATCAAGAAAATAATCTTCGACAGCCTTTCTAAGTAATCACCAAGAATCTAAGACGGCATCGCCAAGATGATAATTGAAGGATCGGTAAAATCCGCCAACTGGCGGAGGCACCACAATCCCCGCCAAGTCTCACTCGGCTGGCAAGTTTGACTTGCCGCCGCCACACTTCTAAATTTCCTAGGATAAAATTTAAAACGAGGACGGACCTCGTCATTCAAATATTTTTACGTGTGAGTCCGGGAAGGATCGAACCCCGTTGATTCTTACCTTCCGCCTTTTCAGTACTATTCGTACACGGCTCAAGGAGCGAATTTTACGGGGCAGGCCTACGACCTTCACATTTAGGCCCGCAACGAAGTGAGGACCGCATCAGGAATTTGTGGGTCTGTCAGGATTCGAACCTGAGACCTCGACATTATCAGTGTCGCGCTCTAACCAACTGAGCTACAGACCCACAAATTAGCTGATATATCAGCAGTTCACTTTGTGCTCCTCTGATATATATCAGATTGCGCATTTGCGCAAGGCTGATATATCAGTGTGATGCTCTGACTCTTCGAGCCTGAGGCTCTCAGAGCCGATGGCCAACTGAGCCACGGACCCGAATTCTTTGCAATTATACATTATTTTAGAAAAAGCTTTCGAATAAGACTACGCTGCTTTTTGAGGTTGCTGCACCTGTTTTTCCCGTCTCTTATATCGTCTTCTTTGAAGCTCACCGCGTGTCACCTCGTGAGATGCTAAACTGAAACCAGCTATTGCAGCCCCAGCAGCAGGATTGACAAACGCCAGAAGGCTTCCCCCCACTATTTGCCACTTATCTAGTGTTTTAGACTCCTCCATCGCACGGTCAACAATTGGCAACTTCTCGCCATCTTGCAATTCTTTTCTCTGAAACGGAAAGGGAATTATTCTTTCTGTCATTTTACAGCTATATTATACTCCCTATTTTCAATCTAAAATGAGGCCTGGACCGGAATATCTTCCTCTTTAGTTACCACTAAAGGGCGATATTTTTCGCTTTGCGAAAAAGCGAACCGGCTCCACCTTGAGGCGCAGAGGGGAATCGAACCCCTGTATCGCCGTTTTGCAGACGGCCGCGTTACCTCTTCGCCACTGCGCCGAATAAGCTCAACTTACCGAGTTAACCACTACGCCAATACCAAATACCACAGCAAGTGTGATAACGGCGGCTTTAACAAATCTATTGTCCCAAAGAGACTTTTTTTCGCCGTCAGCAACTCTTTCCGCCATATTAGCCTGATAATTCTATCAAAAACGGGAAGTAATTAGAAGTTGTTGAGGGTTGAGTAAAAAAATATCCCGCTGAATCTTAGCATTCGCCTTTTTACTATTATCCATAGACGGCTCATGCTGCGATTTTACGGGACTGCGTCACCCCTCACCAAATCGGTGAGGGATTCCTTGAATCCTGAAAAGTGGCACCCATTGCCGGATTTCAGACATCAGATTTCGGATATCAGACAAAGTCCGACTTCCGATCTCCGGTATCCGATTTCCGCCTCTTAGAGTTTCGGTTTTTAACGACTCCGAAAAGTCGTCACATCGAGACCGTGAAGACTCGATAAACATTGGATTGCCAGCAACTAGAAACTAGCTACCGGCAACCGTAATTCTCCTTAGAAAGGAGGTGATCCATCCCCACCTTCCAGTAGGGATACCTTGTTCATGTTTTTCCATCTGTTTCCAGTGGCATGGACTATATCTTCATCGCTCACCAATTTGGTGAGGGAGCCAACGTGTAGTCTCTACGGGGTTATTCGGTTATCGGTTTTCGGTTATCAGTTATCAGAAAATTGTCAATCGGTTTTCAGTCAGTCAGTCAAATCTTTGCCAAGAAGAGTGTAGCTTGTTTAACTTTCTCGAAAGAATTTTATACCTCTCAATTAACTTATCACAGTCTGCTTGTTTAATTCGAGTAAAAGTTTTAGCAACTATTTTGATTTCTCTGACATGGGTAATAACCTCATCTGATGAACCTAATGCCATTGAGAGAAACCTTCGGAATTCTCTTGGTGATTTTTTCTTTCCAAAACCTTCTGCAATTTGCGGAGCGATTTTCTCCGCGGCTTCTGTAACCTGATACCTAAGTTTTCTGTGAATCGGCGGAAGTTGATTTGCCAATTTGTAGACATCTTCAAGTAATTCTAAAGAAAGTCTATACACTTCTAAATCGGTTACGTCTCTAATCATGCTTCATCAAGAATAACCGATAAACCGTTAAACTGACAAACCTGAATCCGAAAACCGAAAACAGAAAACAGATAACCGGTAAACTTCCCTCGGTATTGCCCACGACTTTACGTTTGGGTTTCACCGATATAGTTGGATTTTACTAGCCAGTTACCCAGCTAGGTCGCAACTTACTTACGACTTAGTCCCCATCACCGATCTTGCCTTGGGCCCAAATAAATTGAGACTTCAGGCACTACCGACTTTGTTGGCTTGACGGGC
>C687J35174_10007628_pt1 | contig 13881 bp, 13 predicted proteins | sample RifCSPhighO2_01_FD_35174 | JGI IMG/M metagenome (IMG submission 35174) | reverse complement strand
TTAATATTTGGGGAGCCGGGGGAGACCTCGGAATACTCCAGAACGCGCTCTGTTGCAGGGATGACAATATTGGAAAAGCCAGCGTCTGTGGCAACTTCATAATAGTAGGAGGCAGCTCCGCCCATGTCATCCCAATTCAAGAGTAGGGGTATTGCAGCCTTGCCGGTTGCAGAATCTCTGCCTGCTTGTTTTATGCCAAGGCCTGTAGGGGCAGCTCCCGTGGTAACAAACTGTCGTTGTTCACTCCAAGGAATGGAACCATCTTCTTTCTTACAATTTTCTATATCTTGAGACGAGGGGGATCCCCCGCAGGGAGCAACCTGCCATGTTGTGGTGGTATAGAAACGCAGGTTGCTCCAAACGCGGGAAAGAGGCAGCTCATTATTTGCTATAAAGAAATCTTTGCCATCAACCCGTACAACGTAGTGAGTTTCATATGACATCGTCTGCCACTCCAAGGAATCCAGCGCATTCACCACTGCTCCGGCAGAAGGATTCAATAATCCGGGGGTTATCAGTTCCCCCTGGGGCACGAGGGTCCAGAACTGGCTTAGTATGCCGCATACCATTGAGTTGACATCCGTGCAGGCAGCAACCTCCCATCCGTAGGGAAGATTCTTTCTCAGTTGTCCAAGCCCGCCTTTGGCAGGAGAGTCAGAATAGCTGGTCTTGGTTGCGAGAGATCCAGTAAGGAGGAGGAGTTCTGCTCCCTGCTTTCCCTGTTGCGAGTCACTTATCTCATAGATATTAACGGCAAAAGACCGCGTGCCAGCTTGGTGCGGACACCATTTCAGGTTTGCTGGGAAGGGAGTCCCCGCATGCTCTTTCTGTTCCCAGTCAGGGTCAAAAGGGCTCTTGAGCTCCGGGGCAGAGCTCGTGGCGAAAGATTGATTCTGGCTCCATTCTCCGCAGTCCGTTCCCTGAATGTCGCCGCACGCCTGAACGCGCCATTGATAATTTGCTGACGGGGAGAGCTTGCAGTCCCCCGCCACCTCGTTGAGAACCGGAGCAGAAGAAGGGGACGGCACAAGCCGGGTGTCGCCCGCTATCTCATAGCGGTACGACTCCACGGTGCACTGGCCAGAAGGAGAAGGGTTTGTCTGCAGCGCTTCATTGACGTCATTCCACCCAAGATTGACCGGAAGTTTGAGTTTGTCTGTATCTGCTCCCTGTCCGTCTTTGGCCGGGTCTTCAAAAACATTCTGCGGCAAAAGCGTAGTATCCTTTGCATCCTTTGCTTGCGGGGCAGGATAGCATTGTCCTGAACACTGGAGCTCTGCTTGCGTACATACCTTGTAGGGGCTGCCCTCTTCACTCACGTTCCAGTCGGTCCACAGGGTTTCGCAGTCCTCTGTTTCATAACATTCCTTCACCTCATTTCCATCTTTGTCCTCATAAGTTNTNCNCGNTTCATCNGTGGTGCACGATTCGTAGCTGGACCTGCTTTCTATTCCTATGCCGCATTCATTCTCAATTTCTCCTTCGCAGCGGTACTCGGTGTCCGCCCGTNCGAATGAAAAAAGAAAAACAGAAAAAAGCGCGGCTGTGAAGAAAACCAAAAGAGAGCGCTTCATTTTCCCATTGTATATTCTTTGGCCAAGTTTATCCAATCTTTCAAAGAAAGGGTTTCTGCCCTTTGTTCCGGTTTAATGTCAGCTTTCTTAAGCAAGCTTTCTGTCTCCTGCCTTGAGAGGTTCAGCTCTGTTGCAAGGTTGTTTGCCAGCTGTTTTCTCGGCTGCTTGAACCCGGCCTTTACAACGCGGAAAAATGTGTCAGGGGCAACTACGGGTTTTTCTTTGTTCGGAACAATCTTTACAATGGCAGAATCCACCTTGGGCCGAGGCCAGAACGCGGTTTTCCTGACATAAGCGATAATCTTGGGAACGGCGTAGAATTGCGTGGACACGGCAAGCATACTCATGTCCGGGGGTTTGGCGCATATTCTTTGCGCAACCTCTTTTTGCACCATGAGCGCCAAGAGTTCAGGTTTCTTTTCTGCTTCCAAAAACATGCGCAAGACAGGAGAGGTGATATAGTAAGGCAAATTCGCCACCACCCTGTAGCTGACATTTGACAATTGACCATTGACAATTGACACTTCGGAATTTGCGGCTTGAAATTTCATTTTGAGGATATCGCCCTGAAGAACTTTTACGTTTGGATGCTCTTTAACCACGGTTTCCTTGAGAATCTCTACCATGACGGGGTCTTTTTCCACCGCGATTACCAGCCCTGCCGCCCCGGCAAGTTCTTGAGTCAGGGTTCCCATGCCGGGGCCCACCTCCAGAACCGTGTCCCTGCCAGAGAGTTCTGCTGCCCTAAGCAGGGCGGAGGCAACCCTTTTTTCCACCAGGAAGTTCTGCCCCAAGTGGTCTTTTGGTGAGGAGTTGTGTTCTTTGAGCGTCTGTTTTATCGTCTTCGGGGAGTATAAATTCATGTGGATAAGAAGCTTGACTTTCAGGCCAGCAGGCGTAACATTGGATAATTAGGTATGAAATCGTCTCAAGAAGAGATTCTGAATCTTCAACGGACTGGATTTAATCCACTTTTGTACGTAGCCCTGACCTCGGTTTTTTTGTTTCTTGTGTTTAGCTTCCGAACCGTAGAGCAGACAGCAGGACTCGGTCTGGGAACTGGCGGTTTCTCTGNCTCTGAACTTTCTGCNGAGCGCGCTTCCGCCCCCGGTACTCCCGAGCTNATGTTTGTGGCGGGCAATACCCTTTGGGCCGCCACTCCTCCCTTGACCGTAACTCCCCAGGTGCTGGGAGCCATTGTAGGTCAGCTGGAAACAGACATTCGCCCCGAAGTTGTAAGGTATATTGTAGAGGAGGGGGACACAACAGAAAAGGTGGCCGAGCAGTTTGGGATTTCCCTCAACACCTTGCTGTGGGCAAACGACCTTTCTGCGAATTTGGCGCTCAAACCCGGCCAAGAGCTCATCATCCTGCCTACCACGGGAGCCCTGCACCTGGTGCGGCCCAACGACACCTTGAGCGAGATTGCCCAATGGTACCAGGCCGACGCCGAGGAAATAGTTTCCTTTAATGCGTTGGAGTCCTCTTCTGCTGTCTTTGCAGGAGACATCCTGATTATTCCCAACGGCATCCAACCCTCCGTGCTCCCCCAGGGGCGCCTCACTCCTCTTGCCAATTCCTACTTTATCTATCCTGTGCCAGCGCCGTACCGCGTGACCCAGGGGCTCCACGCCTTTAACGCAGTTGACTTTTCCAACGGCCAGTGCGGGGAGTCAATATATGCCGCTGCCGGAGGAATCGTGCAAAAGACAGGATACACCTCTTTGGGAGGAAACTACCTTCGCATTATTCATCCCAACGGGGTGGTTACCTATTACGGCCATCTTTCTGCCATTCTGACCGTGCCTGGAGCTAAAGTGTACCAGGGACAGCTTATCGGGTACACCGGGCGCACCGGGTACGCAACAGGATGCCACCTGCACTTTGAGGTGCGGGGAGCTGCCAATCCTTTTAGATAACCTTTCTTTTGTTATTGCTTTCCTGCGCAGTCAAGGCACAGGCGAGCTTCGGGAGACACTGCGAGGCGCTCTTGCGAAATGTTCTTTCCGCAGTTTCCGCATATTCCATACTGTCCCTTTGCAATGCGGTTCAGCGCCTCATTCACCTCTTTGAGCTGCTTTTCCAAGCTAAACTCAATATGCAGTTTGGTAGAGTATTCTTCTACCTCTCCCGCTGCTTCTTCCAGCCCTCCTTCGGGAATCCTGGGATATGTAGTGTCCCAGTCCCCCTGAACCTGCTGGTCTTTTGTTGCGAAACTCGAAAGCTCCCGCTCCAGGCGCGCCTTTTTCTTGAGAAGTGCTTGTTTTGCTTGTTCCATGATTTTTTTGTTTTATGCGCTGGTCAGCAGGTCAACAACGCGTTCAAAGCTTTCCAGCGAGCCAGTGAGCAGCAATTTGTCTTCTACGACGCTGTACACAATACCAAGGTCGAGCGTAGAAAAGGTCTGGAAGCGAACCTGTGTTCCCTGGTACGCAGAGGAGCGGAAGAAGGGGGTGTACGCCGGCCCCTTCCTCCCCATAATCTCAAAGAAGGCAGCCGTATCCTGCTCCATGGTTTGTTCCCAGGACTTCAACAGCAAAGACGCCCCCTGGGCGTCCTGGAGTTCAAAAAGAACCCCAAGACGCTTTTCGTCCCGCGCAACGTACACAAAGAGCATAGGATTTCCCATGAGCTTGTCTTTGAGCTCACGGGGCATGGCAATGCCGGCTCCCTCAAGAAACTGCTCTGCAGAAAGAGCGTTTCCCTGAATGTTTAAAAGAAGATGCGAGAACCCGGGAGCTTGGTTGCCAGAGAGAACATTTTGGAGTTGAGAAAGCAANTCTTCCGGACTCTCAAGAGAAAGCCCTTGTTTGGGAGCTTCAAAGAAAGAAACGGGCGCAGGGGTTGGGCCGGGAGTTTGCTCTTCGGATATTGGAAAGGTTTGCGCTTTTTGCTGTGCGCCTTGGGATTCTTGTTTCCCCGCATCTCGCTTGGAAAGGTACCAGAATCCAAAAGCCGCAGCGTTGAGAAACACGAACAAAAGAATTCCTCCCACGACAACGCGCACAAATACTTTTTCAAAAGGGGAAAGCGGGCGCTTGGGCATGAGCTGGCGCTTGGGGAGTTGTTCTTGCTTTGCCCATGGGCGCGGGAGAAGTACTGCGTCTTTCTTGAGTTTGAGGGCCGCGATGCGCTCCCGTTCTTTGTGCGATTCTTGCTCGCGGACCTTGGCAATGTCCTTTGCCATAGTGCGAACCTCTTCCCTTTTCAGGAATTCAAGTTTTTCTTCTTTCGGCTCTTGGGGAGATTGTGGCGCTGGCGACTTTTGAGGCATACCAATTGCTACATTGTTACACTGCTACANNCAAACAATTTAACCGTATAACAATTTAGCCATTTTGCCTTCTTGCTTCTTTCAAAGAAAGGTCAATTCTTCCCAGCTCGTCTATTTTAATAACCTTTACGGGGATGACGTCTCCCAGCTTTACCACGTCGGTTACCTTATTGGTTCTTCCTTCAGCAAGCTGGGAAATATGGACCAGCCCTTCCTGGTGGGGAAGGATTTCCACAAAAGCGCCAAAGTCCATGATGCGTTTCACCTTGCCCTCGTACAGCTCTCCCACCGCCACTTCTTTCACGATGCCCCTAACCATGTCCGCGGCTTTTTGCGCCATAGCAGGGTCGCTGGCGGTAATATAAACCTCGCCCGTGTCTTCAACGTCTATCTCTACCCCGGTCTCGTCCATAATTTTGTTAATCATCTTCCCTCCAGGCCCAATCACCATGCCGATCTTTTCCGGCTTTATCAGCAGAATGATAATGCGCGGGGCGTACGGAGAAAGCTCCTTTCTTGGCTCGGGAAGTATTTTCTCAATGACGGCTTCTAAAATATGGAGGCGCGCCTTCTTTGCGGCCTCCAGGGTTTCCCGGAATATTTTTCTGGTGATTCCCCGCACCTTCACGTCCAGCTGCACGGCGGTAATGCCTTCCCTGGTGCCCGCCACCTTAAAGTCCATATCCCCATGGTGGTCTTCCGGGCCCTGAATGTCTGTTAATAGCACGTACTTTTCTCCTTGTTTTTCTTGCATCAAGCCGAGAGAGATTCCCGCCACCGGCCGCTTAATGGGAACTCCTGCATCCAGCAGGGCAAGGGAAGAAGAGCAGGCAGAAGCCATGGAGGTAGAGCCGTTGGAAGAAACCACTTCCGTGACAATGCGCACGGTGTAAGGAAATTGTTCAATGGAAGGAATCACGGGGAGCAGAGCTTTTTCCGCAAGCAGGCCATGGCCGATTTCCCTTCTCCCGGGCCCCCGCATGGGCTTTACCTCGCCGGGGGCGTAGGGTGGAAAATTATAGTGGTGCATGAAACGTTTCTTGCCGATAAACTCCATGCCCTCCAAGAGCCGCTGGTCGCCGGGAGCCCCCAAAGTAAGAATGGAAAGGGTCTTGGTTTGCCCGCGCCCAAAGAGGCCGGAACCGTGGGTGCGCGGCAAAAGGCCCGCCTGCCCCGAGATTTCCCGGATTTCATCCACCCTTCTGCCGTCCACTCTTTTGCCCTCTTTCAGGGCCCCCTCGTGCACCAGCCGGTCAATCTCGGATTCAAAATAGTCCTTTGCGAGGTTTGCTTTTTCTTGTCCCGGAAACTTTCCTTCAATGTAGTAGGCGAGCTCTGCTTTCAGCTCGTTGACCCGCTCCATGCGCCCTGCCCCGTCTTCTTCAAACAGGGTTTGACGGAGTTTGTCTTCCAGGAACGCGCTGCACTCGCGCACCAGCTCTTTATCTTGTCCCGGGGCCTCAAAGGGAACCTTGTGAACATCCTGTTCTTGCGCAATTTTTTGCTGGAACTCAATGAGTTTTCGCAGGTGGGGCTCGGCAAACTCTAGGGCCTGCTGGAACACGTCCTCTGGCACTTCCCGTCCTTCAGCTTCAATCATGTTAAAAAGAACCTCCTTTTCTTTTGAGGCCGCAGCAAGCACGAAGTCAAGCTCGCTTTGTGAGCGCTGTTCATAGGTTGGGTTCAGCACAAAGCTTCCTTCCACTCTTCCAACGCGAACGACTCCGACCGGTCCCGCCCAGGGAATATTAGAGGTGGAAAGGGCAAGAGAGGCCCCCATGAGTCCCATGAGGTCTGGGTCGTTTTGTCCGTCCCAGGAAAGCACGGTGCAGATAACCTGGACTTCGCGGTTGAATCCTTGAGGGAACAAGGGACGAATGGCGCGGTCAATGAGACGGGCCGTAATCACTGCTTCGTCAGACGGTTTCCCTTCCCGCCTCATGTACCTTGAACCCAGGATTTTTCCCGCAGCGTAGAAGCGCTCCTCGTACTCAACGGTCAAAGGGAAAAAGGGAAGGTTGCCTAGGGGCTGGGAGGACATGACGGCCGTCACCAAGGCCACGGTATCTCCCATTCTGATCAAAACCCTGCCGTTTGCCTGCTCGGCCAAGTCAGTTAACTCAAAAGAGACCTCTTTGTCTCCGAGCTTTATTTTATAATCCTGATTGCCGGCCATCGTGATTTTTTGAGCAGGTATTTTCCAGGTTCCTCGCTTAGGTCAATGAACTCGTCCACGGCTTCCCGCAGGCGCGTGGACGTGGATTTTCCAAAGGCCAGGGCTTCCACGCGCTTTCCATGGTTGTTTAGGTATTCCACCAGGGGCACGTAGTCCCCGTCCCCCGAAATTAAGACAACCACGTCCACCCCGCTTGAGGTTTTGATGGCGTCCACGGCAATGCCAACGTCCCAATCAGCTTTTTTGAGGCCGCCGTAGTACTCTTGCAGGTCCTTCACCCTGGTTTCAATGCCTAGGGCAAGCAGGGCGTCAAAAAAGGGCTTCTCCTCCCCTGTTTTGGTCTTTACCACATAAGCGAAGGCGCGGATGAGCTTTCTGCCTGCCGTGGCGGTCTTTAAAATCTCCCGGAAGTTTACCCTCGCCTGATACAGATTCTTTGCCGAATGGTACAGGTTTTGAACGTCAATAAATATTGCTACCCTTTGTTCTTTATTCTTTATTGTCATTCTGCTATTTTTTCAGTCCAATCTTTTTAATGAAGCTGTTGTAGCGTTTCTCGTCCTCGTGCTTGAGATACCCGAGGAGCGTCCTGCGCTTTGCAACGGTTTTCAAAAGACCTCTTTTTGAATGAAAGTCCTTGGGATGCTTTTTCAAATGAGAAAGTAGATGCCTGATTTCCTCGGTAATCAAGGCAACCTGAACTTCAGGGGAACCGGAGTCCTTATCGTGAATCTTGTATTTCTCAATGAGTTTCCCCTTGTCCTTTTGGGTTAACATACTGCTTTCCTTATAGCCCAGAAAACAAAAAAACGCAAATGTACGTTTCTAGTGCCCCCAGGAAGAGTCGAACTTCCATCAAAGGATTAAGAGTCCTCTGCTCTGCCATTGAGCTATGGGGGCAAAAGTCACCTGCGTGACTTTTGCCGGGAACCCTACCTTTATTGCCATGTGCGAAGCACGGCATAACGAGGGGTTCCCAGGGTCCGCCGAAGGCGGATACATTAACAAACTGCTTGGGGCCAGAGTCAACTGCTTGACTCTGGCGGGCATTCTAGCAATTCGTCCTCGAATTGCGTCAAAGGAATGCCCTGGGAATTTAGTCTACCTTATACTGGACTGGACTTTTTTCAAGGCCTAGGGGCTTGGTGGGCCGAACTGCACATCGCACTCAACCTTTACCCAGTCCCTGAAGTCCCCCCATTGTGCAACTTCAGCCGAGGAAAGCACAGCTCCCAGAAGCAGCAGTGCGCCGTACACGATGATGAGCCCCACTATGGTTGCGGCAAGAATGGTTTTTGCCTTTTGCAGCTTCTCTGGGCTGCCGGCCGCCGTTAAGAGGTAAAAGCCCCCAATCAAAAGAAAGATTGCGGCTACAGCGGGCACTGGAGGAACACCATTGTTAAAGGGAGAAGGGAACAAGAGAAACCTTTCTATGTTGTTTATGAGTTTAAATACGTGGCATGCGTCGCAGGGAGGCTGTGTCTCTCCTCCACACGGAACCAGCCCCTCTTGGGCATAAGAGAACACCGGCACAAAGGAAAGTGCCAAGGCGAGTAGTAAGCTAACAGACAAAAGTTTTTTCATTGTTCTATTTTGCCACATTTCTTTTATCATGTTAAGGATTGTGCTGTATTTTAAAGATAGTTCGAACGGTTTTCGCCGCCTGCGGCGGCGACGGCAAGCCCACCAAAATTTGAGCGGCTTCACCGCGAGCCGGACAATTTCAAGTTTTTCTTTGGCGGCAATTCAAGTATGAATTCAATTTATCAAAAAAATATAAAAAGAGAAAGGGGTCGTGAGATTTCTCCCACGACCCCAGTTGAGACATCTCGCTTATGTGTAGCGCGGGATGTCGTTGAAGTGGTAGCCGCAACAGAGGCAGAGTGCGAGGTAGCGGTTTGTGACGTTATCCTCGGTTCTGCCGCACCTCCGACACCGTTGCGTCTGCACTTCCTTGTACCGCGCCATCGGCTGTCTACAGTGGCGCCTTTTCCAGTAGGTCTTCTTGCCGAAGATTCCTGGATTGGGCTCGCGCCGCTTCTCGCCGACGTTCTCCCACTCCGGCCCGTGATCAAGGCACATGCCGTGATGACACTTCTGGCCTGCAAGGTTGCTATGGTCCATAGCGATCCTCCTTTCTAGCCACCCGTTTTCTTAGGTGCCGACTACTATAATACACGAAACCAAGTAAAAGTCAAGGGTGCGAGCGAAAACAAAAAATCAGCATTTCTGCTGTTTCTTGTTTCAAATATTATGAATTCTAAGATTAAAAATTTTTCTTTTCTTCTTTCAAAATCGCAAATTCGTTTTTGCCCCGAAAATCCAATTACGAATTAGTCGCCGAGCGAAGCGAGGCGAACCCAAATCGCTTGCAAATTCCTTACTGGTGCGCCCGGAAGGATTCGAACCCTCAACCCCCTGATCCGAAGTCAGGTACTCTATCCGTTGAGCTACGGGCGCTCGCAGCTTACCTATTTTATTGTTATACTGCCACGTTATGTTACCACGCAAGAGCGGAGTAAGCAAAGCTCCATTATAATTTGGTGCGATCGTCCACTTTTATCACAACCCGAATTTTTGTTTCAGGTCTTTATCTTCAATGAGTTCTCGTACTACCAGCACTCTGACGTCCCCTTTTTGCATCTCCATGTTCCACAATTTTAATAGCATAAGAAGTTCTGCTCTTATATTGGCAGGGCTAATCCAAACGCTTTTTTGCAGATTCGTAAATCCCAACACGTAAAGCTGGCGGCGTAAAAAATTTCGTTGTGTTCTGGTTAGTTCCGCAATATCAAACGTTACCACGAGCCATTCTCCGTCCCATTTTCCTTGCATATTCTCACGCTTCTTCTCAATGATTGCTTTCATTAGTCGGATCTTGGCCCACGAGGTAACAAGGTACATTTCTTTGTCTCGCGTGCGTACTCTTTTGCAGTATGTGCGCTTAAAGTAGTTTATTGCGTTTGCTTGCTGTTGGGCGGAATAATGCGCTAGGGCCTTGCGTAAGCTTAAAAAATTTTCCGGGGAAACAAACACATCTTCCCCTACAAGCAGTAATGATTTTGCGGTTTCCCCAATGCACTGAAGAAGCGTTATTATGATTGACGGCTTTTTTCTCATACATTTTGAGTATATTATTATTTGAGACGATCGTCCACTTTTATAATTATAATAAGGTTGAGCATTTTCTTTTTTTTGAGTAGGATAAGAGCATGAGACCAGAAGTTTCAAGAAGCAAGCGGGTTACCCCCCAAAAGCAGGCGATCCCCCCAGAGGCGAGGGCTGTTTTAGAAAAGCTGCAGAAGGCTGGTTTTGAGGCGTATGTAGTGGGTGGGTGTGTACGAGATTTGCTTTTGGTGGAGGAGCCGGACGATTGGGATGTTGCAACTTCGGCTACCCCCGAACAGATTCAAAAGCTCTTTCCCAACAGCTTCTATGAAAACAAGTTTTTCACGGTAACGGTCTTAACGGGGAGCAAAGACCCTCATCTTAAAGAGATTGAGGTTACCACGTTCCGGGCGGAGTTTGACTACGCAGACCGCAGGCGCCCCGGCAAGGTGGAGTACGCCAAAAGCATTGAAGAAGACCTTTCCCGCCGCGACTTTACCGTGAACGCCATAGCTCTAAGTCCTTGGCTCGGCCTAGGAGCTCCTAGGCCGAGCCAAGGAAAGCTTCGGATACTAGATCCCTTTGGCGGGCAAAAAGACCTGAAGGCAAGAATCATTCGCGCTGTGGGAACCCCGGAGGAACGCTTTAAAGAAGACGCCCTGCGCATGCTCCGAGCGGCGCGGTTTGTATCAACCTTAGGGTTTGCCATAGAAGAGAAAACGAAAAAGGCAATCAGCAAGAACGCAGGCCTGCTGCGGGAAATCTCGGCAGAACGCATCCGGGACGAGCTGGAAAAGCTCATTCTGGGAGAAAAGCCAATGGAAGGCATAGAAGAGCTGCGGGAGCTCGGCCTGTTGCGTTTTATTATCCCGGAACTGGAGCAGGGATACGGCGTTACCCAGAACAAGCACCACATCTACACGGTCTGGGAGCACAACCTTTTGGCTCTGCAGTATGCAGTGAAGAATAATTGGAGTTTGGAGGTGCGTTTGGCTTCCCTGCTGCACGACGTTGGCAAACCAAAGGTGAAAAAAGGAGAAGGGCCAAACGCCACGTTCCACGGTCATGAGGTGGTGGGGGCGAGAATGGCAGAAAAGATGTTAGAACGCCTCAAGTTTCCCAAAAAGCAGATAGAAAAGATAGTAGACCTGGTGCGCTACCACCTTTTTTACTATAACGTGGACGAGGTGACCGAGAGCTCCGTGCGCCGCCTCGTGCGCAACATCGGCAAAGAGAATATAGAGGACTTATTGCGGGTCCGCATGGCAGACCGCATTGGCTCCGGGGTGCCCAAAGCCGAACCCTATAAGCTCCGCCACCTCCGCTATGTTATAGAGAGAGTGCAAAAAGACCCCATTTCAGCAAAGATGCTGAAAATCAATGGTTCTGACATAATGAAACTGGGAAACATTGCTCCCGGCCCCAAGGTGGGCTACCTATTAAATATATTACTGGGAGAAGTATTGGAAGACCCCCGAAAAAACACCAAAAAAGAACTGGAGAAAAGAACAAAGGAGTTGCTGTCTCTTTCAGAAGCAGAGCTGCTGCGCCTCTCCAAAAAGGCAAAGGAGGCAGCTCAACAGGTGGAAACGAAGCAAGATGAAATGTCAAAACAAAAGTACTGGATTTCTTAAGATGGAATATACGTCAAAAGTATACGCCCTGCTCAAGCGCGGTTCCAAACGGCATTTCAAGGAAGTGTTCTCGCGCTTGGACCTACAGAAAGAAGACAGGGTTTTGGAGCTTGGATGCGCACGAGGGGCCGTGGTCAAAAGGGTGCAGGCGGTAGCTCCCGAAACCTACGGCATTGATATCAACAGGGAGGCAATTGAACACGGACTTTGCGACAAGCTTGCCGTCATGCCAGCAGACAACCTGCGGTTTGCAGACGAGAGTTTTGACAAGCTCTACTCTTTTCACACCATAGAACACGTTTCCTTGCTTAAGAATGCGTTGCAGGAGATGGCGCGTGTTCTCAAGCCGGGAGGAAGAGCTCTGTTGGTGTATCCCGCAGAGCCCATACGGGGAATGTTTGCCCTTGTTGCTTCCTTGATAATGTTTGGGCATCCCTTCAAGGCGCGGGCCATACACGTGTACAAGCTTACCCCCACAAAGCTCCGGGAACTCATCAAGGGTACCGGCCTCATACACCGAGAAAGCGAGTTTTCTCTTGCCAGGGGCCCCGAGTTCTTTACGGTTCTGCAAAAAGGGGTATAAACTATGTCATGAGGCGGGGATTAGTGTAGCGGCAACACGCATCGTTCGGGACGATGAGATGGTGGGTTCAACTCCCACATCCCCGACAAAATTTATCAGAGATAAATTTTGATTTCACCCCGTGGTAGAAGATAGGACCCGCCGAAGGCGGGGGACGTAAGAAACCAAAGGTGTCTTAAGTCGGGGGTCGGGGTGAAATCTTAGGGCCGATAGCTCAGCGGCAGAGCACTGCATTCGCATTGCAGGGGTCAGGGGTTCGAATCCCCTTCGGTCCACATTTTAGAAAAGCGCAAGGAATGGGAAGCCGCCTCGCTTCGCTCGGCGGCCAATTCGTATTGAATCTTGGGCGAAAAAATCAGTTGGCGATTCTGCTTTTGGGAAAAGAAAATTTTTTAATAATAAAATTCATAAGATTTAGGCCATAAAAACAGCATAAATGCTGTTTTTTTTGTCGCTATTGACTTTCTTATGCACATATGTTATATTTGAGTTGTTATCAGATGTTCTGGTAACTGTACCTTGAATCCGTCGCTGATGGCCCGTAGAGATGAGTAATCCTGCGGTAAACCAAGCGACACGAGAGAAGGAGGAGTAGTCATGTCGATCAACGTGTATCTGAAGGATGGTGTGGAACAGCTTGAAGGGTTCCAGACCAAGAAGCGGAAGTCGAAGGACGGACAGCAGTGGAACGAATACTATCTCCCGGGTCTCAAAGTTTCCCGAGACAAGGGACGGTGGTATTTCTACCTCTACGAGCTGACCGATCCGATCGCTCCCGTCGTGAAAGACCTCGTGGACGAGATTTCGTTCTACGATCGGATTCCGCGTCGTCCAGAGCGTGCCATTGGCATCTACAAGCACGAGGATGCTGAGGCAGAACTCGACCGCAGCGGCGAAGCTGTGAGCTACGGCCTGAGAATCCGCGGTAAGAGCATGAAGAACATGCTTGAGCTGTACCGGAGAATCAGGGCCGGCAAGATCACTCCGAGGGAAAGTTGGGACGCGGAGCAGGAGATGTCTCAAACCCCGGAGACTCCGGTTCCCGACGCCGCGGCTGACGAAATCAGCACCTCCTAGTTTTAACAAGGACTGAGCAGACCAACTGCTCCCTGCTACGTCTTCGGACCTAGCGGGTTTTTTCTTTTCATTTGTTTTTAAATGATTTATCATTTGATTGTATTCGTTACCTGAGTTCATTATTAGTTGCCGCCAAAGAAAAACTTGAAATTGTCCGGCTCGCGGCGAAGCCGCTCAAATTTTGGTGGGCTTGCCGTCGCCGCCGCAGGCGGCGAAAACCGTCCGAACTATTTCAAGAATAGACCACCAAGTTCTATTATAATTATAATCAAGCAAGGCACGGGGCGTTCTTTTAAGAATGCCCGTTGGAGCAAAGCAGTTTGCTCCAACCTTGCCAGGTCCACCATAAAAAACTCTTATTAAGAAACGGCAGAAACGCCGATTTTTTATTGTCCTGCAAAAGATGAGATACATCGGTAACATCCGATGTATCCACGCAAAGAACTAAGCAGGGA
>C687J35174_10007608_pt1 | contig 13899 bp, 16 predicted proteins | sample RifCSPhighO2_01_FD_35174 | JGI IMG/M metagenome (IMG submission 35174) | reverse complement strand
CGGGCGCTCAGCGCGCGCGTCTATGCACGGAGCGAGTTTTTTGCGAAGTTGCCGACGCTGCTCTGACCTCGCGCTTCTTCCGGTCGTAGTGAAGCTGCATGGCCGCGTTCGCCTTCGCGACGACCTGCAGGCGCTCCCCGAGAGTGGAGAGCCTCTCCCCGGAGACGACCGCCAGCATACGGTCGCCGCTGACCTCGGTGAAGGTGCGCATGCCTGCACATCCCAGCGAGACCGCGGAGCCGTGCTCCTTCGCGAAGGGCAGCGCGGCGCAGCCCGGCCTGCCGAAGACCGCGCCCTGGGGCGAGGCGCCCCATTCCGCTCCACCGAGGGCCTCCTGGAGGAGCATCGCGCCGCGCGCATCAAGCCACAGCACCACGGCGTCGGGCTCGAGGGGAAAGCGCGAGAGCGGCCCGTAGACGATGCCATCGGCCGGAGCGGTGTAGTGCGGGATGTGCGGGACCTCGCTCTCCTTGATGTAGCAGACCTCGCACATCTGCTTCACCAACGACATCAGCTCCTGCTGCTTCTCTCCGCTCAGGGAGAAGCCCATGACCATCGCCCCGACCGCGCATTCCATGTGCTGCGCAGCGCTCGCGTAGAATACCCCGTGCTCCGCCCGTCGCCACATGGCGCAGCTGGAGGGGAGTTTCTCCCGGAGCGCCGGGACTCCCGCAGGAGCGGCGGATACTCTCGTGAGGGCCACCGGAGGGCTCTTCAGATGGAGCGTCGTGATGAGCGCTTTGGCAGTCGTTCCCTTGTCAGTTCCCATGTCCTACCTCCCTGCTATGATTGCGTAGTGCCACGGCACGGCATCGCGCCGCTGCAGCCGGGTGAATCCGGCAGCCCTGGCGAGCCTCTCGAGGTCCTCCGGGCGGGGGCGGATGGCCAACGGAGGCCCGCGCGGCGTGGCTCCCTGCAGCCAGTGGAGCAGCAGCGCGTTCCCCCCATGCCGGAGAATCCGCCTCGCCTCACCGAGGAGCAGCTCAGGCCGCTCCCCGTGGAGGATATTGCACAGGAGCACCCAGTCCACGCTCCGCTCCTGCAGCGGGCATCCCTCCTCGAGGTCGCAGCGCTCTGCGGTAAGATTGCTGAGCCCGAGCGAAGCGGCGCGTTCCCTGGTGCGGGAGACCATCTCCTCGCTGATGTCGAAGGCCAGCACCCGCTCCGCAAGGCGCGCGGCGGGGATGCTGAAGGTGCCATAGCCGCAGCAGAAATCCGCCACCGTTCCGCGGACGCCGAGCCGCTGCAGCAGGCCTGACGCGAAGAACCCCTCCCAGAGGGTTTCCTCTGGCATCCCGCTCTCGCGCACCAGGGCCATCAGGCGACCTCGATGAGCACGCGCCGGGAATCCTGTTCCCGGAGAGAGTGCCCGTGGCGCTCCGCCCAGGTTCGCACCGCAAAGAGGTGGTCCGCGTTGTCGCTCAGGACCTCGATGCGCTCCCCTCGGTGCGCCGAGGCGATGGCGGCGATGGCGCGAGCCGCGCCGGACTCGCCGCACATCTCCTCGCTCTGCCGCAAATCTATCCTCACCGCTCCACCGGGGTGTTCACGGCGTTGCCCCACTCGGTCCAGGAGCCGTCATAATTCACCACCTTCGGATAGCCGAGCAGCTCCTTGAGCACGAACCAGGTGTGCGAGCTCCGCTCTCCGATGCGGCAGTAGGCGATGATGGACTTGTCCCGCGTGATGCCCTCGGCGCGATACAGCGCCTCCAGCTCCGCCTGGGACTTGAAGGTGCCGTCCTCNTTGACNGCCTTGCCCCACGGGATGCTCTTCGCGCCCGGGATGTGGCCGGCGACCCGGCACTGCTCGTTCTGGTATTCCGGAGGAGCGGTGATCTCGCCCTTGTACTCCGCGGGAGAGCGGACGTCGACGAGTCCCCAGTCTTTCTTCCCGAGGGCGGCCTGCACCTGCGGGAGATACGCCCGCTGGGTCCAGTCAGCCTTGGGCTCCGGATACACGCTCTTGACGAGCTTCGGCGCCTCGGTGGTGTAGGAGCGCTTCTCCTCNGCCCACTTCTTCCGGCCGCCGTTCATCAGGCGCACGTCCTTGTGTCCGTACAGCTTGAAGACCCAGTAGCCGAACGCGGCGAACCAGTTGTTNAAGTCGCCATAGAGGATGACCGTGCTCTCGCGGGTGATGCCATTGCGCGAGAGAAGCGCGGCAAAGCCCTGCGGGCTGACGATGTCGCGCCTCACCCCATCATTGAGGTCCTTCCCCCACTGGATGAGGGCAGCCCCTCCGATGTGGCCCAGCTCATAGGCGCTCTTGGGGTCGTAGTCCACCTCGACGATGCGCACCTTCTGGTCCTTCACACGGTCGGCGACCCATTGCGTTGAAACCACTGCCTGCTCGTTCGCATAGCGTTGCTGCTGCAGCTGTTCTGCCATGTGTTTCACCTCTCCAAGGGATATCCTTTCTCTCTCCAGCCGATGGTGCCTCCGTTCAGGGAGCGCACCTCCTGGAAACCCATCGCTCTCAGGAGGAGCATGCCGGAGATGGAAGCGTTGCCGCGATTGCAGACCGTGATGACCGGGCGCTCTCGCGGAAGCCGCGCCGCACGGCTGGACAGCTCCAGCAGCGGGATGTTCACCGCGCCGGGGAGATGGCCCTGGAGGTACTGTTGCGCGGGCCGGACGTCGACGAGCGCGGCGGCCTGCTGCGTCACCAGCGGGAGAGCCTCCTCCGCCTCCAGGGTGGTGTGGGGATTCCTCGCGGCCTGGAGCATCGCGGCGAGCAGCGGGTCCTGGCCGGCAGGGACTGGCGCGTGCTGCGCAGCGCCGGCGAACTGCGGGAAATGCTTCTCCAGGAAACTGGCGTACTTGAAGATGTTGTCGGGGAATATCACCACTGCCAGCGCGTCCCGCTCGGTGCCGAGCGCCTTGAGCGCACCGGCGAGCGCCAGCCCGCTGCTCGGCCCCGCGATGACGCTCTCCTCACGGTTGAGCCTGAGGCAGAGGTCGTAGGCCTCGTCGTTCGATACCTCGACAAGAGCGTCGTACTCCTCAGGATGGAAGAGCTTCGTCACCTGGAGCTGCTTGATGCTCCGCACTCCCGGTATCTCGTGGCCCTCCTGGGGATGCACCCCGATGACCTTCACGTCCGGATTGCGCTCCTTGAGGAAGCGCCCCGTGCCGGTGATGGTCCCGCAGGTCCCGAGCGCCGCGATGAAGTGCGTCACCCTGCCTGCGGTCTGCCGCCATATCTCCGGCCCCGTGGTGCGGTAGTGCGCCTCGATGTTTGCGTCGTTCTCGTACTGGTTGAGCATGTGCCACTGGTCGGGATTCGAACGAGCGATGCCCTTTGCCGTGGCAATCGCACCATCAGGTGAGCTGGGGTCCGGGCAGAGCGAGTCGGGAATCTCCACGACATCGCTGCCGAGGAAGCGCAGTGTGGTCTTCTTCTCCTGCGGGATGGCCTGGCTCACCGNAGTCCGCAGAGCGAAGCCGNGCGCATTGGCCATCATCGCAAGCCCGATGCCCGTGTTGCCGCTGGTCGGCTCGATGAGCCTCTTCAGCGGAGTGAGGCCGCGACGCTCTGCGTCGCGGAGCATGTTCGCTGCGATGCGGTCCTTCACCGCGCCGAAAGGGTTGTACCACTCGAGCTTCGCATAGACGCGGAACTGCTCCGGCACGGTCTTCTGCAGCCGGACCAAGGGAGTGGGGTTCTCCTCNNTCGGCAGGAGCTCCAGAATGCTCTCATAGACGCGAAGCGTGTGGTCCATCTGCCCCCCCATTTAACTATTGTTAATAACCGGCTCTCTGGTGACGGGAACCCCTTAAAGAATGTTTCGTCAGGACGAACCATCAGACCTCCGGCCGCGTTGCCGTACGCTCCCGGGGAAGCCTCAGTGATACCCAAAACTCATGGAATACGGCCGATGTCGTGCGCCGCGCAGCCGATGGAATCCCTTTCCAGATGCGGGGGAAAAGCTTATTATACTATGACGGACAGCCATGTGTGTGAAATCTCAGCAACATCACAAAAAAGTATACACAAAAATGACTAGAAACCAAATTCTCCATGATGATACCGTGACAGCGGCCGATGTGCACTGCTATCTCAAAGGCCTCTCGGGACGCTTCTTGTTCACCATGGACAACCCGCACCTGCGAGGACTGGAGCGGCTGTGCATGCAACTCCTGCCAGAAGAGGGCCAGCACCTGGAGCCGCAGGCCCTGGATGCGGTCCGCAGCTACCTCAACGCGCTGGGGAACATGGGGTACCAGTTCCCGGACGGCGCCTATACCGGCGGAACCGGCAAGGACTAGCGCTTCCTCAGGGCTTCCGCCTCGTGCCAGAGGCGTTTCTCCTCGTCCGACTGCAGGAGGAGACGCGGGACCTCAATGGGCTTGCCCTTCCTCACCGCGACATAGGTAAAGTACGCCCAGGCCGCGCGCTCCCGCTTTCCGGTATCGCGCTCCTCTCGGTCCATCTCTATACGGAGGGTCATGGAGGTCCTCCCGACGTAGACCACGCGTCCCGTGATGTGGATGAGATTGCCCACTGCCACCGGCTTCTCGAAGACCATGTCGTGCACCGCAGCCGTGACACAGTGGGACTGCGCGTGGCGCTTCGCCACGATGCCGCTCACCTCGTCAAAGAGGTCCAGAATCCTGCCGCCGTAGATGTCGCCGTTGGCGTTGGCGTCCCGCGGGAACATCTCTCGCACCATGGTCACCGCGGCCTCGGCCGCCGACTTCGCTTGCATGCCTAGACTGTCGGGGCACGCCCTTAATAAAGGTTTTCGCGGCGCGCAGCCGACCAGGAGAACCCGATGCCGCCTCGCGGGTAACATATATATATGCCAGCGTCCTGGGCCCTGCCATGCCATTCGTCACCATTGAGCAGCGCGGGAATGTCCTGGTGGTCACCCTTGACCGNGAGCGGCAGATGAACGCGCTCTCCTCAGCCCTGCTNCGCGAACTCCGGGAGGCCTGCTCGACCGAAGCGAGGGCCATCATCCTCACCGGCAGGGGCAAGGCCTTCAGCGCTGGCGCCGACCTGTCGGAGCTCCGTGACCTCTCCCCGGAGACGGCGCTTGAGTATTCCGGGCTGTTCCACACCCTCCTCCGGCAGATGGAGGAGGACGCTCCACCCATCATCGCCGCGGTCAATGGCCACTGCTTTGGAGGAGGGAACGAGATTGCCATGGCCTGCGACCTGCGCATCGCCTCCGAGAGCGCGATGTTCGGCCAGCCGGAGGTCAAGCTCGGCATCATCCCCGGCGCAGGCGGCACCCAGCGTCTCCCGCGTCTCGTCGGCCTGGGCCGGGCAAAAGAGATGATACTGACCGGAGAGCCGGTGAGCGCGAGCCAAGCGCTGGCCATCGGCCTCGTGGATCATGTCGTGAAGGCTGAGCAGCTCATGCCGGAAGCGGAGCGGCTCGCGCGTCTCATGGCCCGGCACAGCAAGGCCGCCCTCAGGAGAGCGAAGCTGGCAGTCCTCGCAGGGTACGCCCACGGCTTTGTCCGGGAGCAGCAGCTCTTCACCGAATGCTTCTCCTCCGGGGAGCCGAAGCAGAAAATCATCGAGTTCCTGGCTGGTGGCAGATGAAAACGGTCATCGTCTCCGCGGTGCGGACGCCAATCGGGAAATTCCTCGGCTCACTATCTGAGCTGAGCGCCCCTGAACTTGGTGCCGTGGCAGTGCGGGCCGCGGTGGAGCGCGCCGGCCTCTCGGGCAGCGAGGTGGACGAGGTCATCATGGGATGCGCGCTCCAGGCCGGCCTCGCCCAGAATCCNGCTCGCCAGGCTGCGCTCTTCGCGGAGCTGCCGGAGAGCGTGAACGCGTTCACGGTCAACAAGGTGTGCGGCTCCGGCCTCAAGGCGATTGTCCTCGCGAGCCAGGCCCTGGCAGCTGGGGACGCGGATATCATCGTCGCGGGAGGCATGGAGAGCATGAGCAACGCGCCGCACCTCGTACGCAGTTTCCGCCAGTGGCAGAAGCTCGGCGACGCACGCGTGGCAGCGCGGGAAGATTCGCTCATCGCGGCCGATGCCCTGAGCAAGAGAGAGACAGTCATCACGGGGGATATCCAGCTGACGGACGCCATGGTCAGAGACGGGCTCTGGGACTGCTACCAGGACTGCCACATGGGCACCCTTGCCGAGGGGCTCGCTTCGAGAGGCATCACGCGGGAGCAGCAGGACGCGTTCGCGCTGCGAAGCAATCAGAAGGCCGTGGCCGCGATGGACAGCGGCGCATTCAACGCCGAGCTGGCCCCCGCGGGCGGCCTCGAGCACGACGAGGGACCCCGCCGCGACAGCTCGATGGAGAAGCTCGCGTCGCTGAAGCCGGTCTTCTCTCCGAAGGGGACCATCACTGCAGGAAATGCCTCGCAGCTCAGCGACGGCGCCGCGGCGGTGGTGGTGATGTCGGAGAAGAAGGCAGAGGAGCTCGGCTGCAAGATCCTCGCACGCATCGAGGGCTATGCCTCCGCGCATCACCAGCCCTCGCTCTACATGACCGCCCCGACACTCGCGGTGCGGAAGCTCGCCTCGCGCACCGGTCGCAACGTGGGGGACTATGGCCTGGTGGAGCTGAACGAGGCGTTCGCGCTCCAGAGCCTCGCGGTCGTCAGAGAGCTCGGGCTCCAGGAGGAGCGGGTCAATGTCAACGGCGGAGCGGTGGCGCTCGGCCATCCGATAGGGGCCAGCGGGGCGCGCATCCTGGTCACGCTGGCGCATGCGATGCAGAAGCGCGGCGAGAAACGAGGGCTCGCGACCCTCTGCCTCGGCGGCGGCGGCGCGGTGGCGATGGAGGTCAGCAGATGAACGAGGTCTATATGATTGCGGGCGGTGTGACGAAATTCGCAAAGGCGCATCCGGAGAAGAGTTTCCAGGTGCTCGTCAAGGAGGCCTTCGACTACGCTCTTGGAGATGTCGGGATGGAGACAAAGGACATCGACGGGAGCGTCTCCTCGTACTTCTCCGACCATTTCCTGCGGCAGCTCATGGGAGGGGCGATGGTACAGGACTACCTCGGGCTCTGCCCGAAACCCGGCCATCGCGTCGAGGGCGGAGGCGCCACCGGGGGCCTGGGCTTCCAGGCGGCCTGGCGTGAGATTGCGTCCGGAAGGATGAAGTGCTGCGCCGCGCTCGGATGGGAGACGATGGCGCACGTGAACACCTGGAAAGGCAACGAGTTCATCGCGCTCGCGTCCGACACGAACTTCGACTATCCGGTCGGCGGATTCTACACGGGATACTACGCGATGATGGCGGTGCGGCACATGCACGAGTTCCGCACCACGCCCGAGCAGTTCGCCATGGTCTCGGTGAAGAACCACAAGAACGCCGAGCACAACCCCTACGCGCAGTATCCAGGGACGTACACCGTGAAGGAGGTGCGCAGCGCCCCGATGGTATCATATCCCTTGACGCTGCTGGACATCTGCACCATGTCGGAGGGCGCGGCGGTCGCGCTCCTGTGCGACAAGGACACCGCGTTTTCTTTCGCCAAGAGGCCGGTGCGCATCACCGGGGTAGGCACGGGCACGGACGCGATGCGGATGGCGGACCGCCCCCACGGCGAGGTCATGCTCCTGCCGCACGAGAAGAAAAGTGACTATGCCCACCTGAAATACCCAGGGGTGCACTCCTTTCGCGCGGGACGCGCCGCGAGCAGGATGGCATACGAGCAGGCAGACATCAAGAATCCCCTGGAGGAGCTCGACTTCGTGGAGCTGCACGATGCCTACACCAGCAGCGAGATCCAGACCTACGAGGACATGGGCCTCTGCAGATACGGGGAAGGAGGGCCTTTCGTGGAGACAGGCGCGCCGTTCATGCCCAAGGTCCGCTATGGCCTCGAATTCACGGGCGAGCAGGGCGTCGTCCCGGTGAATCCCTCGGGCGGACTGCTGGCGTGCGGCCATCCGGTCGGTGCAACGGGACTGATGCAGTCGGTCTTTGCCCTCTGGCAGCTCCAGGGCACCGTAGGGAAGCATTTCCGTGACGATTCGCTGCAGCTCAAGGACCCGCGCCGGGGAGCGATACACTCGCACGCAGGCACCGGCACCTATGTCGCGGTGAGCGTGCTGGAGAGGGGGTGGTGACGATGTCCAAGAAAATCCAAAAGAAAGCCGGGAAGAGCCCTCCGAGAAGACCGACAAGCAGGAATCGCACGGAGACTCTGCGGCCAGCGCTGGAGAAGGCCCTGCGCAGGATGCCGAAGGCGAAGCCAGCCAAGAGGGCCCAGGGCGTCGGCACGGTGAGCGCGGGAAATCTCCGGGGCAAGGTCAGGCTTCCGGAGACCGAGGACGGAAACTCGGCGTTCCGCATCCCCTTCCCGAAGGACCTCGCCCATCTCGANGGNATGTCNCCNCTGGTCATCCGCTGGCACTACGAGATGGAGTACCTGCACAGCTACGCCCAGGACTCGCCGTTCTTCGCGGGACTCGCCAACGGCAGGCTGCTGGGCACGCGGTGCATCCACTGCCGTTACACCTTTGCGACGCCCAAGGGACACTGCATGCGCTGCGGGGAGAAGACGCGCTGGATNGAGCTTCCGCTGAAGGGGAAGGTGCACTCCTGGACGACNTGCTACTTCGGCTCCCAGGAGTTCCTCAAGGAGACGCCGTTCAATCTCGTCCTCGTCGAGTTCGAGGGAGCGGATACCCTGCTGCTCTCGCGGCTCGTGGGCGTCGGGCAGGACGGCATCGCCGTGGGCATGGAGGTGAAGGCGCAGTTCCGTCGCAACGCGAAACTCCTCGCGAGCGACGTCTACTTCGTCCCGGCATGAGCCATCTCGCGGAGCAGAAGAAACTCCTCGTGTCCCTGGGCCTCGAGGCGCACTGCGGCCTGCTGGAGGACTTCGCNGCGTTCTGCGCGAGGGAGATTGCGCCGAGCGCAGCGCGCATCGACGCTGAGCGCGAGTTTCCCGGCGAGAGCCTGAAGAAGCTCGCTGCGAAGGGCTTCACCGCGNNGNNCTTCNCNAAGGAGAGCGGCGGCCGGGGGCTTCCCTATCCGGTTGCGCTCGCGTGCACCGAGCACGTCGCGAAGTCCTGCGCTTCGACCGCGCTCGCATCCGGCATCCACGGCGCCGTCGCCAGGGGAGTGGAGCGCTTCGGGTCTCCTGCGCAGAAGAAGCGCTTTCTCACCGGACTGGTCTCCGGGAAGAAGCTCGCGTGCTTCTCCCTCTCTGAACCNGAGGCAGGGTCCGACGCGGGAGGCATCCAGTGCAGCGCGCTGCCGGGAAAGGGAGGCTATACCCTCAGCGGAAAGAAGACCTACGCGACCAATTCCGGCCAGGCCGAGGTGTACCTCATCTTCGCCCGCGCTCCCGAGGGCATCACCGCCTTCCTCACCGAAAAGGTCAAGGGCATGACCTTCGGCCACCGCTTCGAGACCCTGGGAGTGCGGGGCAGCTCCACGCGAGAGATACTGTTCGAGAACGCCAAGCTCCCGGAGGATGCCATGCTGGGCAAGCCCGGAGAGGGCTTCGACATCGCCAAGTCCATCCTCAACCACGGAAGGCTGAGCATCGCCGCCCAGGCGCTCGGTATAGGCCAAGCAGCGTTCGAGAAGACGCTGCTGCACGTCTCCCGACGGAAGCAGTTCGGGAGGCCGCTCGCGGAATTCCAGGAGAGCCAGATGAAGCTCGCGGAGATGCAGAGCTCCCTGGCCGCCGCACGGGCGCTCACCTATCACGCTGGCGCGCTGAAGGGGCGCGGGGACGAGGCCGCGAGCGAGGCAGCGCAGGCGAAGCTCGTGGCGTCGGAAGCGGCGTTGCGCGTCTGCGACCTCGCGCTCCAGTTGCACGGCGGCAGGGGCTACACCGAGGAGGGCGAGGTGCACCGCCACTGGCGCGACGCCCGGCTGATGACCATCGGCGAAGGCACCTCGGAGATTCTCCGGCTCGTCATAGCGAAATTCGCGTTGAAGGAGGCGCAGCATGACCAGGGCTGAGGACTTCAGGAAGCTGCTCGCGGGAAAGGACATCGTGGTGATGCCCGGATGCTTCTCCCCGCTTTCCGCGAAGCTCGCCGAGCGTCTGGGATTCAAGGCCGCGTACATCTCGGGCGCGGCGCTCACCGCGATGCGCGGGCTTCCGGACATCGAACTCCTCACCATGACCGAGATGGCGGAGCTTTCCGGGGCGATCGCCCTCGGGACATCCATGCCGTGCATCGCGGACGCGGACACCGGCTACGGGGGAGTGCTCTCCATCCAGCGGACCGTCCGCGAGTACGAGCGCCGCGGGCTCGCGGGACTGCATCTCGAGGACCAGCTCTCCCCCAAGCGGTGCGGCCACCTGTCGGGGAAGAGGCTCTGCTCTCCAGAGGAGATGGTCCAGCGCGTCGTCGCCGCGGTTGACGCGAAGCAGCAGAAGGACTTTCTCGTCATCGCGCGAACCGACGCGCGCGCAGTCGAAGGGTTCGACGCCGCGGTCGAGCGCGCGAAACTCTACCTCAAGGCGGGCGCGGACGCGATTTTCCCCGAAGCGATGGAGTCAAAGGAGGAATTCGGCGAATTCGCGCGGAAGGTGAAGGCGCCGCTGCTCGCCAACATGACCGAGTTCGGGAAATCTCCGTTGCTGTCTGCTGCGGAGCTGCAGGCGCTCGGCTATCGGATGGTCATCTTCCCCGTGACCGCGCTCCGCGTCGCGCTCAAGGCGGTCGAGGAGACCTACCGGGAGCTCAGGGAGAAAGGAACCCAGGCCGCGCTGCTCCCCCGCATGAAGACGCGGCAGGAACTGTACGATATCATCGGCTACGCGTCCTACGAGAAGAAGGATGCGGAGATTGCGAGACGAGGTGATGGCCATGGCTGAGGAGAATGCCGGACTCAAGGGTGTCGTCGTGGGGAGCAGCGCGCTTTCGGACGTCGAAGAGCAGGGCTCGCTCATCTACCGGGGCTATGACATCCGGGACCTCGCGGAGCACGCGACGTACGAGGAGGTCGCGCATCTCCTGCTGAAGGGCAAGCTCCCCTCCCAGAAGGAGCTGTACGCGTTCAACAGGGAGCTCGGCATGCGGCGCAGCCTGCCCAAGGAACTGGTGAAGGCAATGGAGCTCTTCCGCCGGCGGGCGCACCCCATGGACATGCTCCGCACCTCGGTCTCCCTCCTCGGCTGCGTCGAGAAGAACAACACCGACACCCTCACCAAGGCCATCGACATCCTGGCGAAGATGCCCGCGCTCATCGCCAACAACTGGCGCCTCACCCACGGGAAGAGCTACGTGGCGCCGACGCGCTCCAACGGGCAGGCCTGGAATTTCCTGTACATGCTGAAGGACGAGCGCCCGGACGAGGACGCGGTGAAGCTCCTGGACACCACCCTCATCCTCTATGCCGAACACGGCTTCAACGCCTCCACTTTCGCGGCGCGAGTCACCGCATCGACGCTCAGCGACATCCATGCTGCCATCACCACCGGCATCGGGACCCTGAAGGGCCCGCTCCACGGCGGAGCCAACGAGAAGGCCATGGCCATGCTCAAGGACATCGGGAGCGTGGAGAAGGCAGAGGGCTATGTCCTGAAGAAGCTCGCGGAGCACGAGAAGATCATGGGCTTCGGCCACCGGGAGTACAAGAGCGGGGACCCGCGCGCGAAGCTCCTCAAGGAACTCGGCCGCAAGCTGACCGATGGCACACCCAACGAGAAATGGTACCGCGTCGCGGAGAAGGTGGAGGAGGTCATGATGCGGGAGAAGCAACTCTTCCCCAATGTTGACTTTCCGTGCGGGTACGTGTACTACGCGCTGGGCATCCCGATCGAGCTCTACACCCCGCTGTTCGCCATGTCACGCGTCGCCGGATGGAGCGCGCACATCCTGGAGCAGCTGGAGAACAACACGCTCATCCGGCCGAGGAGCGAGTACAGCGGGCCGCGCGGGCTGAAGTACGTGGCTATCGCCGAGCGCAAGGGTTAAGTAGTCCTTCTGCGCAACGAGGCGCATGACACACGCATTCGAATTCCTGAAACTCGAGGACCTGCCACCGAAGCCGCGCACCAGGGGCATCATCGAGATGCGCGGGAGCTACTATACCCCTGTGGTGTATCCCTATCTGAAAGGTCTATTGGACATCGCAGACGAATACATCGACGGCTTCAAGTGGGCAGGCGGCAGCATGCGTCTCCATCCCGTGAAGGAGGTGAAGCGCATCAACGCCCTGTGCCACGAGCACGATGTCTATGTGTCAACCGGCGGGTTTGTCGAGCGGGTGATTGTCGAGGGCAAGGCGGCGGTGGACCGCTATTTCGCAGAGGCGAAGAAGCTCGGCTTCGACATGGTGGAGCTCTCGAACGGGCTGGCGCCCATCCCCCTGGAGGACATGCTCGCGATGGTCCGCGCGGTGCGCAAGCTCGGGATGAAGCCGAAGCCGGAGATATCCTTCATGTCCGGAGCCGGAGCCGGGACGCACATCAAGGACTACAAGCCCCAGTACAAGCGCGAGCAGGATGTCTTCGCGGAGATTGACGGCTACCTCAAGGAAGGGGTAGAGCTGATGATGTTCGAGTCGGAGGGAATCACCGAGGACCTGCCGGGCGGGGAATGGCGCACCGACCTCATCAAGAAAGTGACGGACAGGTACGGCTTTGAGCGCTTCATGTTCGAGGCCTCGGACCCGCAGGTGTTCAAGTGGTATCTCAGGAATTTTGGGCCTGGGGTGAATCTCTTCATCGACCACTCCCAGGTCATCGAGTTCCAGGCGTGGCGCTCGCATCTCTGGGGCGATAGGCGAATCTGGGAAGGGAAGAGCGTGCGGTACCGCTAGTGGACGTATTCGAACCACGCGAGCCATCCCGCGCAGAGGACGAAGAACGAGCACAGCGCGATTTTCAGCGCCCTCTCCGACACGCGGAGCGTGAGCCTGCTTCCCACCTGCGCTCCCACGACGCTTCCCGCTCCTACTACAAGCATGAGGGGCACGTTGATGTTGCCCAGTTCGTAGTGCACGAAGCTTCCGGTGACCGCGTAGATGGCGATGGTTATCAGCGAGGTGGCAATCGCCGCATGGGCGCTCATTCCTAGCAGCGCGATGAAGAGCGGGACCAACAGGAATCCTCCGCCAAGTCCGAGTAACCCGGAGAGGAAGCCTGCGACCCCGCCGATGGCGATGGGCAGGATGAAGCGGGCAGCGCCGTCGCGGACGCCATACGGCCGCAGAGACCCCTTGAAGAACATCACGACGGAGAGGAGGATGATGCCGCTCGTCAGGTACATCAGCATTCGGCCGCTGAAGTGCGTGGTGAGCAGCGCGCCCGCGACGGCGGTGAGCATGCCCACTGCTCCGGCGAGGAAGGCCGTGTCATAGTCGATGAGGCCCCTGCGATGATAGGCGTAGGCGCCGGAGAGCGCGGTGGGGATGACCAGCGGCAGCGGCGTCCCGAGCGCGATGCGCTCATCGACGCCGAGCAGGATGCGGAGGAGCGGGGTGCTGACGAGCCCGCCGCCGACCCCGAAGCTGCCCGAGAATACCCCGATGACGAGGCCCACCACCGCCGCAAGCGCGACCTGCACCGGTGAAGGAAAGGGCGATGTCCCTTTAAAGGTTGCGGCNCGCGCGCAGAGCTTCTGGATTCTGGTGGCCTGGGGCGAAGGTCTCGCATCGCTCTCGGAAGGACTTCAGGACTCACGGAGGTCTCACGCGCTGGTCGCCATCAACCTTTTCTGTTCCACTCACACCTCCGAATAAAGCTTAAATATATGGAGTAGTATACCATATGGCAGCAATCATCAGGGACGAGTCCCACAATGTAGGCAGCAGCTTCCGCGTGCATGTGAGGATTATGAGAGCCCGAAGGCCCCCTGCGCATCCGGAGGGATTCAAGTACCGACTCGTCCTCCTTGATGACGAGGATGTGAGACTGATATGCCTGGACAATCACGGCGGGCACGGCCATCATCTGCACTGTGGAAAGACTGTCCGGCGCTACGCCTTTCGTGGA
>C687J35174_10007592_pt1 | contig 13914 bp, 11 predicted proteins | sample RifCSPhighO2_01_FD_35174 | JGI IMG/M metagenome (IMG submission 35174) | reverse complement strand
AATTCCTAAACCGGTATCATTATCATAGACCACACATTGGCTTAGGTATGAAGCCACCTTTAGAAAGAAGTTAGTGTCGGATATTTACGGGAACATACCGGGTCTTAGGAAACTATCTTATTAATTTTATTGACAATCATTTTTATATGGGATAAGCTAGCTTGCAGTTGACATGAAAAGAAAAAAATTAGTCAGTATTATCCTAACTTCTTATAATGAGGAAAAAAATATTGGCAAGACTATCAAAGATTGTCAGGCTTTAAAAAAATTCTTCCCTATAGAAATAATTGTGGCTGATGCAGCTTCTAAAGATAAAACTATTGAGATTGCCAGAAGGATGAAGGTTGATAGAATTTTAAGATTTCCCTTTAAAAGAGGTAAGGGGGCAGATTTTTGGGCAGGGGGACTTCTAGCAACTGGGGACTACATTGTCCAAATTGATACTGATCACCAGTTTCAACCAAATGAAATTCCTCTTTTTGTGGAGGCTTTGGATAAAGGTGCTGATGTGGTGATTGGTACCAGATTTGGAGGAGGAAAAATAGAAAAAGGTTCCATCACTTTTAGAAATTATTTTGGAAATTGGGTGATGTCTTTAGCTACATCTTTAACTTGTGGCAGAAGGATTACAGATGTGATGGCAGGTTTTAAGGGATTCAAAAAAGAGGCATTTTTAGCCTTAGACTTAAAAGAAAGGCATTTTGAATATGAGGCAGAGACTGTCACCAAGGCATGTAAGATGGTCATGAATTTAGTACAAATACCTATTACTTACACCAAAAGAAAAGGTGGGGCTTCAGGTATTAGAGCCTTAAGAGATGGGGTTAATGTTTTAAAGGCTATCTGGAAAGTTTACTTCTCTACTTTACCAAAATACTCTGATCTCCACAAATAAACTTCATCTTTTAATCCTTTCCATATTAAATTGGCATTACAATTACAAGCATCTTGTGGTTTAGTCTTTTCTCCCAAAATTAAAAAATCATATTTTATATCTTTTTGTGGATTTTTTTGATTAATGTATGCTTCCACATTCAGATATACACCTGATTGAGGATTAAAATACAAATCCCTATCCCTTAAGATAAATATGACTGGTCTTCTTAAAAAATCATATTTAAAATTTTCCTCATTATCTATATAAATTTTTGCCTGTTTTGGTAAAATGTCGGATAACTCCTCCAGAGTCCCATCTAACTCTCCTCCATTTTTCAGATATTCATCCTGTACCCTATATAATCTTTCCCAATTAGTTCGATTATTCGAATTATCGAAAATTTTGATAAAATATTTTTCATTATCTAGTTGGTATCGTCTACCTTCCGGCAAAGTCTGATAAAAGGAAGAATCAATCAGTATTGTGGAAATTTTCAGTCTATTCAATGCTGTTGGACTCAAAGTATATGCAATATCTATGTACTCTGGAGAGGCCTCAATAGTGTAAGCTCTAAAATTACCAGGGAAAATAGGTGAAAATACTCCCGCCTCAACTAAAACCTTAGCCACGCCAGATGGATGAGGTGCTCTCAAATCTAAAACCATAACCTTTTCATTATATGGAATGTTATTTTTAATCCATTCAATACCAGCTGAGGGTTGTTCCGCTGTTGGAATAAGTTTATTTTCTCCAAAGCGTGTTTTAGAAAGAAGAGCTAATGGAGATAATATAGTCGGCGCTAGAATCCAGAAACTAATCACTATCGCAAATCCCCAAAGTATTGGCTTTCTTTTATTTAGTAACCTCTGAATGAAAGGTACTAGAGAGTAAATTATAGACAGGGACAGAAAAATATAGGAGAATGCTAAAAATCTGTTTCCATTGGCAATTAAATATTTTGGGACTACAAAATTGTATGCAAGAAGTGAGAAAATCCCTGTTATAAATACTGTTAAAATAATTATCTTCTCGCCAAATGTGGATTTAACAAAAATTAAAAGTGCCAGCGCAACTACAATCAAAACATCAACTCCAACATGATACCAACGAAACGGCATCCACTCACCTTTTAAAGGCAATTGCTTAGATGTCATCTGATAATAATGATACGCTTGAAAGTCCTCTTTGATCTGTTCCTTTTTGGGAAAAAACAAAACAGAAGAATCTAAGTTAGAGTTTGTCAGGAGGTTAACTGTAATTGCTCCCCCTTGGATTACTATTGCAAAGAAGGTAAGAAGAAAAGTTATTAAAATTAATTTGACATTTTTCAGCAGTATCTTTTTTCTGTGATAAATAATTAAGCAGCTTAGTATTAAGGCTGGTGCTGCAGCAATAAAAATTGATCCATTGGATAGGGCCAAGACAGATAGGCCGACCGCTAAATTAACCATTGAGAATAATGGCCGGTATTTTTTAGGGTGAATGATTACTACGGCCAATGCCAAAAATAAGGCCAGACCAAAGCTATGAAATATAAAATATATCAGGGAATCCAAATTAACTGCCGCCCCATAGATTTCAATTGCATCGTAAACTGAAGGCAATCCCCTAATCCACAAAAATAGTTGATGAAAGTTAGTAACCTCAGGAAACTTAATCGGAAAATTTGGCAGGATGATGCTGATAAAACCGAAACTTATCAAACTCACTCCGGCAGCCAGATTCCCTAGTAAAAATGATTTGAAACTATCGTCTCTTCGGATAATCCAAATTATTATTTGGGATGCACAAACAATGAAAAGGGAAGAAAAAAAGATATGCAAGAATTCAAAATTAATGTTGGTAATAAGATGCGCAGCTCCTAAAAATTCAAAAATTCCTAAATGGTAAGAAAGAGCTAAGTCGCTCTGCCAGGGAGTCAGCAGGGGAAAATTTCCTCTTAAAAACGAATGCGCGATCGAATAGTACAGAGTGGTATCACCCCCAATTAAAGCTCTATTCCCCTTCCAAAAAATAAGATACCCCCAAGATAATAGCGATAGTAAAAAAAGAAGCAAGGATTTTCTGTTTATAACGAAAGCCTTACTCTCCCCATTTTTAACCTTAAGTAATGCAAATCCGAATAAAATAAATATAAAATAAGAAAAAAATACACCTATTTCACCCTTTATAAAAAAAGAGAATGTATTCAAAAGAAATATAAATATGCTAATACCTAAAATTACCGAGCAAGGAATAATTAATTCAATCCTTTTCAGGTCAGTTGTTTTGACTACGGTAATTACACCGACCCAAATAAGTGGTATTAGAAATATCAAAAGAAGAATCCAGGAAGTTAAGGTTTCAAAGGACATGCATCATCTTTTTTCCTCTGACGGGTCTTGATTGCTCGCTGCTGCCGCTTCCTTTTAATTTATCCTCACCATTTGCAGTAGGTTTAATCAGTTTCCCCTCCTCAATCTGAGATTCGATCCAAAAATAAGTTTGTTTTAAACCTTCTTCCAAGAGAATTCCCGGTTCCCAATCCAAAAGATAACGAAGTAAGTCATTATTAGAATTTCTTCCCCTGACTCCTTGAGGTTTAGTTAAATCATATCTTTTTTTAATAGTTTTTCCGGCAATTTTTGAAATAATTTCAATCAGCTCATTAATAGAAACTAACCTGTCAGAACCAATATTAATTGGCTTTCTGATATCCAGTGACATTAATTTATAAACTCCTTCTATACAATCATCAACATAGCAATAAGATCTTGTTTGATTACCATCACCCCAAACTTCTATTTCACCACCATCCTTGGCTAAAGCAATTTTACGACACAAAGCAGCCGGAGATTTCTCTCTGCCACCCTGCCACGTACCCAATGGCCCATATACGTTATGGAATCTGGCCACTCTGGTTTCCAAACCAAAATCTTTCCAATAGTTTAAGCAAAGCCTCTCGGTAAACAGTTTTTCCCATCCATATTCGTTATCAGGATCAGCCGGATAGGCATCATATTCCCTTAATCCGCTAATATCTTCATCTTGCTGTTTATATCTGGGATAAATACAGGCAGATGAGGCAAAGAAGAATTTTTTTATCTTATTGATTAGGGAAGCTTCCAGAAGGTGAGTATTTATTAAAACATTATCCCTCATGATTTCAGCATGAACTGTCTCGATAAAGGCAATCCCCCCCATATTGGCAGCAAAGTTATAGACATAATCTATTCCTTTGGTTGCCAAAATTGCATTATTTTTCTCTCTCAAATCAAGCACTAAGAATTCATCTGCGGAGGAATGTTCAAACTCCGGTCTTTTGATATCAACTCCCCGCACCCAAAAATCCTTTTTCTTGAGGAATTTCACCATGTGGTGTCCAATAAATCCACCTGCCCCGGTCACTAAAATCTTGTTTCTCATAGCCAGTTTTTAAGCTTCCACATTATTAAATAAAACAGCTTTAATGTCAATTATTACTTCACGATTGCTTCAATGAATTTTAGACTTTCCTGACCGGCTTTTTTCCAGGAAAAATTTCTAGAATAGGAAATTGCTTCTCTACGCATCTTAAGATACTTTTGCTTGTTTTCCACCAACTCCAAAATGTTCTCCACTAAATCATCAACAGTGTTTTTAGAACACAATAGACCGGTTTTACCCTCAATTATTGAGTCTCTAAGTCCTGGTACATCAAATGCCACAGTGGGTGTACCAACGGCAGCTGCTTCAATGACCACTAACCCCCATCCCTCTCTAATAGATGGGTTTATCAAGACATGAGCTTTTGACAAAAGCTCAAACTTTTTATTTTCCCAAACATATCCCCAAAATTTTACTTTATTTTGAATATTTGCATCTTTGCACCCCTTTTTTAAAAACTTTAAGTACTCGGGATCAGACTTTCCCACCACCCAAAATTGAAAATTTGTTTTCTTTTCAGCTATTTTGGAAAATACTTTTATGGCATCCTCTATTCCCTTATCTTTGCTGAGTGCGCCTAAAAAAATTAAGGTTTTCCTTTTTTCTTTTGCAGTAATTTCTACCTTTGGTATATTCACTCCATTATGAATAACTTTAATGTCCCTCCCAGCTATTCCCCAACCAATTAAGTCTTTTTTAGTTGACTGCGAAACCGTCATGAATGGAACATTTCTATAAAAAAATCGAAATACGAGCGGCTCAAATATGGTACCCAATATAGCTGGAATAAGGTTTAAAGGCTTTTGCCAACTATTTAACCACCAAACTTCCTTAGCAACCTCATGAATAAATGCCAACTTTTTAGCTCTTACAAAAAGAGGTGTAAAAAATGGGATGCCGTGAAATTGATCAATAACTAGATCGTACCTTTTATGCTTGCCAAACAAATACCACCTGAGACCTTTCAGATGAACTCCAAATACTTGATGACCCTCTCTGATGATAGATACTCCATCTACGGTTTCCTTTTTTTTAGATCCCACATAAGATGAGGTAAACAGAGTCACATCATGCCCTGCCCTAGCCCACTCTTTTGCATGCTCATGAGTAGAGATTTCTGCCCCCCCTGCATTAGGATGTCCCGGTCCTCTCCAGGAAAAAATCAGTATGTTCATCTAGCTTTTATTGATTTATTCTATACCAAACTTCCATTTCCTTTGTATTTTATCATCATAATATCTTAGTATTTTGAGTCTATAAAATACTGCCAAGGTATCCCAAAGCATCCAAAAAACCGTTCTCAAAAATTTCTGGCTGGTAACGGTTGATGATCCTCCAAATCTTAATTTTAGCTCAACTGGCGCCTCGTAAATTCTTTTATAACCTAAGTAATTTGCCACTGCCAAAATTTCCACATCAAAAGCATATGCCTTAACTAGAAGCCTTGGCAAGACTTTCTTCACAACCTTTCTTTTAAAAAACTTCATCCCTACTTGTGTATCTCTAACTCTTAACCCAAATAGAATCCTTACCAAAATCTGATATCCCAAAGAAAGTAGTCTTCTTTGCCAAGGGTAGAAAACCTTTGAAACAGGGTGGCGTTTTGAACCTACAATGATGTCTGCATTGTACCATTCAAAATGATCTAAGAGCATAGAAAGACCATTGGGATTAAGATCCATTCCGGAATCAATGAATCCAACCACATTCCCCCGGCTTTTAGATATCCCAAAACGCACAGCCATCCCCTTGCCTCTGTTTTTTTCGAAGCCAGTAACTTTGACATTTGAAAACTTTCTGGCAAATTTGTTGGCCTTTGTAAAAGACTTATCTACTTTTCCATCTATTACACAAATTAGCTCTGTGGGGTATTTAAGTTTGTCTAAGACATCCTTTATTTTCTTTAAATCCTTAACTATTGTTTTTTCCTGTTTGTAAACCGGGACGATTACTGACACTAATTTTATCTTCATAACGTGAGTATATTAACAAACTTCCCAAAAGCAAACCAGCCACTATAATTGAGACTTTAATTACTTCAAATAAGCTCTGATGAAAAAACCAAATTAAAATAATTTGCAATAAGGCTGCTGCAAGTTGGAAATAAACTGCAACTGTTTTACCCTTGGCAAGTTCAAAATTTACTATTAGAGAGACCAAACTAAAGAGCGCAATAAACACACCAATCCAAAAGAGTAAAGATGAGGCTTCAAGAAAGGCTTCTCCATAGAGTAATCCGATGGCTATCTCGGGTGCCACTAAATAGAAAAGCAGGATTAGAATTGCTAAAACCATAGTTGTCAGAAACGAATAATAATAGATCTTTTTAACATTTTCTCCTCTAATAAATCTTTTGGAAACCAGAGGAAACATGACAGAGCTAATGGGACCTGTTCCGAAAAAAATAATCTTTCCTAAAGTTGACAGTGCAGCATAGATACCCGCATCATAGGATGAAAAGAAATGTTTCACTAAGATTAAATCCGAAGAATAAAAAGATGTCGAGGCTATTGATTGTACAGTGGCAGGCAAGGTAAACATAATCATTTGTCTGAGGTAGATGGGTTTTTTAATTTCAACAATTTTAGGAAATTTCAAAAAAGTAAGTGTAAAATAAAACCCCAAAATCGCTGAAAGCACCAACGCTAAAACAGCTCCGAAAAGCTGCCACCCTAAAACTACCAACACAACAGATAAGACTAGTTTGGCACTGCTTTCTACTAAAGTTGAGATGACAGATTGTTTAAATTTTAAAAGTCCTTGCAATATTGATCTATAAAAATTAGTTTGTAGTGAAAACAAAAATGATATTCCCAATAGTATAAAATAACTTATATTATTAATGTGTAAAAAAGAAGAAATAAAAGGTGCAATTATGATGATCGATAAAAAAAGCACCAAAGAGAGCTGAAAGACTTTTTCCTTAAGCCAAGCAATTAAATTACCGACATCTTCATTATTTTTAGCGGAGGAGACAAATTTTATGATCACTATGCTAATAGAAACCGGTAAGATTCCTAAAAGGCCAATTATTGATATTAGCGATGCAAGTTCCCCATAGCTTGATGGCCCCAATAGCCTACCTATTACCAGATGATATAAATAATTAAAAAAGTTCACGGCATTACTGCCAAAAATCATAATAAAACTTCCTGCAAAAAGCGGATTATTAATAAAACTTCTGATATCTGACTTCTGATATTTGACTTCTGAATCCTTCATGCTACCCAATATCCTCTCAAAAATAACGTTGTTTCCCAAAAAAGCAAGCATGCCAAAATAGTTAAAATGGACAACCTTAAAAATTTAGGCAAACTCTCAAGATACAAAGCTAAGACTAGAAATGACGGAAATAGAATTAACACATATCTGGGGATTGATGAAAAGCTACCCTGGATAGTAGGTGCTAAAAATCCTATTAGGGCATAGAGAAGATACGACAATTTAACTTTTTTAAAATACCCAATTATGGGAAGTGCAAAAAATAGTATACCTGTCAAAAATTCTAAGAGTACGGTTTGATAAATCGGATTAGCCATATCTACGGTCAATAACATTTTTATATATCTAAAATAAACCTGCGGCAGAAGTATTATTCCTTTTTGATGTTGTTCTCCAACTACAGTTTGCAAATTATAAAAAGCAAGTGGATCACCAAATGCCAAATATTGGTAAAACATATAAAATATTAATCCAACAGGAATCAATAAAATCCAAAACCATTTATAAAATTTTTCTTTTGTCTGGTAAATCTCGATCAAAAAAACAGGTAAAAGTAAAGCTCCAAAAACTCTGGTTGCCGAAGCTACAACTCCTAAGACAGAACCTAAAAAGTATCTTTTTTTTCTTGTCAGGTAAAAAGAACCTGAAACTAAAGCTAGAAAAAGTGATTCGTTGTACAATGACCCGAAATAAAAAGATGTGGGGAATAACAACAAAATTAGTATTGTCAGAAAGGAAACTTTTTTTGAAAAATCTAAAATTAATAATTTATACACAAATATTAAGGCTATAAAAAAAGCTATATTTGAAATGTAAAGACCAATTAGGGTTGAAGATATAAATGAGGAAAGTAGATTGACGGAGAATGGTTTTGAAAGAGTAGCAATCAATAACGGAAAAATGGGGAAAAAAGCCTGTTCCAACCCTTTATAACCAAATATGGCAACAGACAAATAATGCTCTCCATCAAAATTTGCCCAAGAAAAAAGCTCAGGAGCAAGATAAAAAACAGCGGTACCCCCCCCTAGATATCTGTCCGTAGATCCTAATGGAATAAAATTAATTGCCAAAAGCGAAATTATAATTAACGCCAGTCTCCAAATTAGGAAAAGGGCCAAAATTTTAAAAATATCTGATTTAAAATTTATACTCTTAATCATTAAATATTTTAAGATAAACTTCTTTAGTTTGTTTTGAAACTTTATCCCAAGAAAAATTTTCTGCTCGTCTCAAAGCTAAATCAGATAATTTTTTCTGTAGGGATTTATTCAATAATACCTCCTCTGCAATTTTCGAAAACTGAGTCTTATCTGTTGGATTAAAATATAAAGCAGCTTCTCCTCCGACCTCTTTTAAGCTGTCAGTATCTGAACAAATAACCGGAGCTCCACAGGATAAAGCTTCCAAAACCGGCAAACCAAATCCCTCATAAAATGAGGGTTGAACATACAAGGTAGCCAAATTATAAAAAGCCACCAGTTCTTCTTTTTCCACTCTGCCCACTCTTTTTACTTCCCCGTCAAGCTTAAAATCTTTTATCAGGCTATTTACTGTCTTTATACTAATAAGTTCCGGATGATCAAAATCTTCTACTTGTTTGAGGAATGCTCCACCAATCAATATTAAGTTTAAATTACTAAGATGTGGATTTTTTTTTAATTGTTTAAACCCCTCAATCAAAAATGGCAAATTTTTTACCCAGTTGACATCTCCCACATAGAGCAAAAACTGATCAGCTAAATTATATTTTCTTTTAACCTTGAGCAATTTACTATCGGAAAGAATTTTAAAATCTTTATCAGAAGCTAAAGGAATAGAGTATATTTTTTCATCCTTAATTTTCAAAACTTTAATGATATCTTTTTTTGAAATAACTGAGTCAGTAATAATTGCATCCACAGACCTTAAAGCCAATTTTTGTAAAATAAAATTTACTCTGCCTCTTAATCCTACAGGATAATGGGTGGGAAAAAGTAACGGAATCACATCATGAATTGTCACGCAAGTTTTATATTTCCTCTTGATAGGCAATGTATGAAAATAGAAATCAAACCAGGGATAATGAAGTAAATCAACATCTTTAACTACTCCAATATCGGTAAATTCCTCAATTTCTAAGAAGCTATCCTGTTTTAAACTCTCCAATAAATGAGCAGTATAATATCCAATTCCCCTATCTTTATGAGCAGTTTTTAATGGTTTAATATTTAAAGCAATTTTAAGCATAATTTTTATCCCTTTTCCATTATGAATTTAAAGTAAGCAACTGGAAATCTAAAAGAAGAAAATAAAGCAAATATAAAACCTGGGAATCCGTCAACGTAGCCTCGATGTCTTAAATAAGTTTTTAAAAACCAGATAGTTGGTTTCAAAAAAACATAATCAAAAAAAGAGAATATGCTGACGGAGAATTTTTTCTCCTTAAGCTGAAGAGCTACTAAATCTGTATATCTGTTAAATCTGTCCATATAAATGGAAAATGTTTTGTCCCCTAGATGCAAAAGGTCATTTACCAAATAACCGACTTGCCCGTCTACCTTGGCTTGTTCATGGACATCTTTACCAGGCAGTCTTCCTTTGCCTTTTCTATAAAGTCTTAATGTGTAATCCGGATATTGACCTCCTTTTGTCAAAAATTTGCCTAAGAAGAGGTTTTTTCTGGGAATCCAGTAGCCATTCACATCCGAATCGGAGTTGACTACCTTTCCGATCTCATCAACCAGTTCTTTGCTCACCACCTCATCTGCATCAAGCTGCAGAATCCAATCTTCCTTTGCAGCGTCAATCGCCTTATTTTTATTAATATGGAAAACAGGCGGATTATCAGTTTGAATAATCTTAGCTCCAAATTCTTCAGCAATCTTGACAGTCTTATCGGTTGAACCCCCATCAACTACCACTATCTCATCTGCTAAATCTTTAATTGAACTTAAACAGTCACCCAAATTGGCTTCTTCGTTAAACACAGCTAGAACTACTGACAATGTTTTATTGACCTTTTTCATTTTTCATCCCTTTAATCGCTTGTCACCAGATAAAAAGCGCTGCTTCCATTAGGATACTTTATCAGCCTCTTTACATCAAATTCATTTCTATGTGATAAACCATCATATTCGGATGGTGTCACAATATACAAGATCCCTTTTTGAGGAAAACTTTGCGCTTTATCCCAACCTCCGAAATAATATTGGTGGAAATTTGATACGTTGTTATAACTTTTAGATCCAGTGTTATTGAATATAACCGTATCTAAATATTCTGGTAATGGAGTTTTTAAATAGTACAGGAAGAAAATATAGGGTTGCGATCTCACCTCTGTCATATAAACTTCCCCATATTCTGGATGATCTTTGACATATTCCACAATTTGTCTCATGCCGTATTGCCACTCAATTGCATACCTTTTTGCATATTCCCCAAAATAATACGTTAAAAAATTAAAAAATGAGATTGATAAAACCATCGATGATACTAGAATAGCCCCCCACCTTACAACAGACCATCTAATCAACCGAATTAAGAAATATATTCCCAAAGCAGAAATCAACTGCCAGCTACCCATCATAAAGGAGGCTCTGGCTACATGAGGTGCTTCCGCTACCAGGCTTGATGGTAGAGGCGAAGCGAAAAACCATACCATCAAGACCAATCCCTCTTTTGATCTTTTGTAAAGAAGGTATACTAATCCGGCTAATACAAAGGGGAGATCAAACCAGTAAAATTGTCCTTTTTGAGCAGATAATCTCGGATTTTTATCACCGGTAATAAATAAAAATTCTGGACTAAAGTGCCAACTATATTGGATAGCTATCAAATTTAGTCTACCAAATAATTGACTCTGGGTTAATTTATAAAGATAAGTAGTTTTTATTCGATCTTCATTTAGGGTATTCTGATTTATTCTGGCAAGTCCCAAAAGTTGCGGATTAAAATAGACCAGTAATCCTAAACCGGCCAGTATTACTATGGAAGTATGCAAACCTGCTTTATTTTTCAGGATCCCTTTATAGTAAACCCCTAGAAGTAGAAAAACTGTAATTGGTACCAAAACTTTGGCAGGATGATAAGATAAAAATGATAAACAAAAACTGAAAATAGATAGCGGAAGCAATATTTTTTTTGCAAAAGATAGGTAAAATAAAAGTAGTCCCAACATATAAAAAAAGAGGGTTAAATTGGCCTCATGATTAAAGCGGGAAAAATGAATATTGTAAGGTGAAATGGCCAAAAAGGCTGCTGCCACAATACCAATTGTATCTTTTTTAAAAATTGTTTTTGCTAAAAAATATATCAACAAAACATTTAATACTCCGAATAATGCAGAGGGTAATCTTGTTGAAAATTCGTTCAACCCCAAGATTTTTACAAAGATGGCTGTTGCATAGACATGAACCGGATGTTTATCGTCTGAAAAAGACTTAAAAAATAATGGGAAAAATTTTCCATATTCATCTCTACCCCAATTTGCTATTGAATATCCGTTATATCCAACAGCCGCCTCATCCCAAGAAATTGAGGAAGGGATATGATCTAATTGATAAACCCGAATTACTAAAGCCAAGATCAAAATTACTACCAGAAGTATCTTGGTACTGAGCTTCATTCTCATCTATAATCTCCAAATTCAAATTTACCAAAAGATTTAACAGTGGAAAAACCCCACTTATCAACGCTGTTTCTAGCAACTTCCATTCTGAATTTTTCCGGATCATACTTTAAATAAAATAGGGCAAAAATATACGGTTGACCAAATCGATCTGAAATATAAATTTTTTCCTGATCGTTAATCTGAAGTTTTGGATCCGTAAATATTTTTTTATAAGAAAGCTGCCAGAAATTTTCAGACTTTAAGGGATAAATAATAATAAAATTAATAATGTAATTAATAAAAAAAATTAAAAAGATAGCAACAACTATTGCATTGATTAAAATTCTTCTTTTAAAAAATTGCATCAGATATACAAGACCCAGTGCAGAAACAATATTAATAAATGGTGCCATAGATAAAGACCTCAGTGCATGAGGTGATTCCTTAGTAATCGCAGCAGGGATGGGTGCCAAAAAAATAAGTACAACAGGTAACCACTTATATCTTAATTTACTCCTTAATACATATATTAACCCTGCTATGATTAGAATTAATTCAGCTAAATAAAGCTGACCAAAACCCTGCTGTTGATGCCTTGAGTTATTATCACCCTGTATGAATAGGAAATACGGATCAAAATGGGCAAGGTAGTTTTTTACCACAACCGAGGCAGTCAACTCACTCACTGCTTGAAATCTGGAGATACCTGCATCATAAACATAAAGTTTCCATATAGGCCAAACTGCAAGAAGCGAAATGGTAAATGATACTACGATCCATAAAGTTGACTTCCACATCAGCGGGATAACATTATCTTTGTTAATTAATACTAATACCAAAAGTGTCAAAGGAGAGAGTATCCTGAAACTGTTATAACTGTAAGCGCTTAAAATAAAACTGATTACTGATAATAAAAAAAACTTTCCATTCAATTTATGTAAAAATAGCAAGATACCCAGAAGGTAAAACATCAGTCCTGCTGTGACCTCAAATCCGGTCCGCGAAAATATAAAGAACCAGGGTGAGATGGTCATAAGAGTAGCGCTAAATAACCCAACAGCCTCACTTGAGGATAATTTTTTTGCCAACAGATAGGTTAAAATTATAGATCCCAATGAAAATAAAACCGCAGGAATTCTGACGGAAAATTCATTTAATCCAAAAATTTGTACAAAAAGTATAACAGAATAAATGTATACAGGTAATTTAAACTCGCCAAAGGCTCTAAAGTGGATAGGTAAAAATTCACCCCATTCATCTTTACCTGTTTTTAAAACAGAGTAAGCATTGTATCCAATGGAAGCTTCATCCCAATAAACCGAAGGTGGAATTTCTGAAATCTTATAAAGCCTGGTAAATAAAAATAACAGACAAATTAGAACAAATAGAATCCGTGAAGGTTTTAATTTAGTTTTAAACATAGGCTCAACTACAATCATAACATGAACTATCTCTTGACTTACAACAATTTAATGCTAAGATTTCCCGTAATGCCTGGATATATTGAGACTAATTTTAATAGTATTATTTATTTTATCCTGTCTTTTCGTACCTCTTAAAACTGTTTATGCCGAAGGGCAGATGGTATTTTCCGATAATTTTTCTGACGGAACTTTGGATGGATGGAATATTGAGAGCGGAAACTGGTATATCAACCTTGGGAATTTAGCAGGATCTAAATCAGGAACATTTTTTGGAGGAAGGGTCAATAACGGGTTAAGGGATTGGGAAAACTACTCCCTGGAACTTGATTTTAATATACAATCCGGCATAGATGCAGGGGTAGGCTTCAAGTATACCCCAAATATCAGTGGGTATGAGA
>C687J35174_10007587_pt1 | contig 13918 bp, 10 predicted proteins | sample RifCSPhighO2_01_FD_35174 | JGI IMG/M metagenome (IMG submission 35174) | reverse complement strand
TAATACTCCGGAGGCAAAAGCCGACGACATCGACCACTTGGGCCAGAGGCGAGTGCGTTTTGTCGGCGAGATACTCCAGCAAAAAGTCCGCACCGGCATGATGCAGATCAAGCGCAACATCCAGGACCGCATGTCGATCATTGATGTCGATACGGCTCTCCCGATCCATATCATCAACCAGCGTCCGCTCCAGGCCCGCATCAAGGAATTTTTCACTACCAACCAGCTCTCGCAGTTCATGGCACAGGAAAATGTGCTCTATGAAATGGAGCACCTGCGCACTCTCTCCGCGCTCGGCCCCGGCGGCCTTACCCGTGAACGGGCCGGCCTTGAAGTCCGCGACGTGCACCCTTCGCACTACGGACGCGTATGCCCTATTCACACCCCGGAAGGCCCGAACATCGGGCTTATCCTGCACCTGTCCACCTACGCTCGCATAAACGAATTCGGAATAATCGAAACTCCTTATATCAAAGTCAAAAACGGGAAAATAACCGGCGAGGTCCAATATTTAAACGCACTCGAGGAGGAGAAATACAACATCGCCCATGCCGGCATCCCCTATGACGAGAGTGGAAAAATCACGGAAGAAAAAGTGGAAGCTCGGATCAAGACGGAACCGGGCACGGTGTCCCGCGACGAGATTGATTTCATTGATGTAGCCGCGAACCAAGGATTCTCGATAGCGACCTCGATGATTCCGTTCCTCGAACACAACGACGCCAACCGCGCGCTCATGGGCTCGAACATGCAGAAGCAAGCAGTACCTTGCGTCCTGCCCGAAGCGCCGCTGGTAGCCACCGGCATAGAAGAGCTAGCCTCTAGAGATTCCGGTCGCCTTGTCCTCTCCGAAGAGGAAGGGGTGGTGTCCTATTTGGACGCNAAAAAAATAGTGGTCAAAGGGAAAAAAGAAATTACTTATCCGCTTGTAAACTTCCTCCGCAACAACAACTTCTCCGCTTTCCATCAGCGCCCGGCTGTAAATGTGGGCGATAAAGTAAAGAAGGGTGCGACCCTGGCGGACACCTCGAGCACCGTAGGCGGTCAGATATCACTCGGTCAAAACATTTTCGTTGCATTCCTGTCCTGGTCCGGGTCCAACTATGAAGACGCGATCATCGTGTCGGAGCGCTTGGTTAAGAAAAGCAAATTTACCTCTGTCTACGTAGAAGAATTCGTTTGTACGGTCCGGGACACGAAGCTTGGTCCGGAAATTACCACCCGGGATATTCCGAACGTCGGAGAACTCAAACTCAAAGACCTCGATGAAGACGGCATCGTCCGCATCGGCGCCGAAGTTCGTGAGAACGATATCCTGGTCGGCAAGATTACTCCGAAAGGGGAGACGGAGCTCACTCCGGAAGAGCGGCTACTCCGCTCCATCTTTGCCGAGAAAGCGCGCGACGTGAAGGACACATCCCTGCGCATGGAGCACGGCAAGCGAGGCCGCATCATCGGGGTGAAGATTTTTTCCCGAGATCTGGGCCATACGCTCGAGGCCGGAATCATCAAGAAAATAATCATCGAAGTCGCGCAGATCCGAAATATCTCCGTCGGCGACAAGCTCTCTGGCCGGCACGGCAACAAGGGCGTTATCTCCACAATTTTACCGGAAGAAGATATGCCTTACATGGCGGACGGAACCCCGATCGACATCATACTCTCGCCGCTCGGCGTGCCTTCCCGTATGAACCTGGGGCAGATTTTGGAAATGCACCTCGGTATGGCGGCCAACTCCCTGGGCTACCAGGCGATAGTGCCTCCGTTCTTGGGTGCCAAGCATGAAGAAATAAGTGAAGAATTGAAGAAAGCCGGACTTCCGGAGAACGGCAAAATGAAACTATTCGATGGTCGTACCGGCGAATCTTTCGAGCAGGATGTGGCGGTGGGCTACATGTACATGCTCAAGCTGCACCACATGGTGGAAGACAAGATTCATATGCGCTCGATCGGTCCATACTCGCTCATTACNCAGCAGCCGCTCGGAGGCAAGGCCCAGGGCGGAGGCCAGAGGTTCGGAGAAATGGAAGTGTGGGCTCTCGAAGGATATGGCGCGGCCTACACTCTCCGCGAAATGCTCACCATTAAATCCGACGACATACTTGGTCGCTCGCAGACGTTCGATTCGATCATCAAGAACGAAACTATTCGTCCGCCGAATTCCCCGGCATCCTTCAATGTTCTCCTCAACTACCTCCGTGGGCTTGCACTCGATGTGTCGCTCCAAAAAACAAGGTCGAACTCAGTTGCAGATGATAATGGTGAAGAAAAATAACTAATAAAAAATAATTAATATGAAAACATTAAACACAACTGACTTCGACCATATTACCCTCCGCCTTGCTTCACCGGATCAGATCAAGGAATGGTCCTACGGCGAGGTCACCAAGCCCGAAACGATAAACTACCGCACCGGCCGCTCCGAGCGCGGAGGCCTTTTCGACGAGAAAATTTTCGGTCCGGAAAAGGACTACGAGTGCTACTGCGGAAAGTACCGCCGCATCCGCTACAAGGATATCATTTGCGAGAAATGCGGAGTGGAAGTAACCCGCTCCATCGTGCGCCGAGAGAGGATGGGCCACATCGAGCTATCCACTCCGGTGTCGCACATCTGGTTTCTCCGCGGCGTGCCTTCCCGCATGAGCATCCTTCTAAATATTTCCGTTTCCGACCTCGAGAAAGTTATTTACTTTGCCGGCTACATCGTGACCAAGGTTCACGAAGACGAAAAGACGAGCATTATAGAGGGCCTGGATAAAGAGTATAAAATGAAGCTCAAGAATGCGGCCGATGAGGATACAAAAGAAAAGCTGAAAAATCTGCTTTCCATAACCAAGAAAGAAATTGGCGAAATCTACGAAGGCAAGGTGCTGAACGAAATTTCTTTCCATCATTATTCCCTAAAATACGGCACTTGTTTCGAAGCCAACATCGGCGCGGAAGCGATTTTTTCTATTTTCAAAAATCTCGACTTAAACAAGCTCAAGAATCATACCGAGAAAATGCTCGAGAAGGCGAGCGCAGTCGAGAAAGAAAAACTGCAGAAAAGGCTTTCCTTGATCCGGGCAATGATGTATTCCGGCATACGGCCGGAATGGATGTTCCTGACCGTTATCCCGGTTATTCCGCCGGTGCTCCGCCCGATGGTGGCGCTCGATGGCGGCAGGCATGCTACCTCCGACCTGAACGACCTCTACCGCCGGGTGATCAACCGAAATAATCGCTTAAAGAAGCTAAAAGAAATAAACGCTCCGGATGTGATCCTGCGCAACGAAAAAAGAATCATCCAGGAGGCGGTCGATGCCTTGATCGACAACTCCATTGCCAAGCAGAACGATTCGGCGGCGATGAGCCAGTCCCAGAAGCGACCCCTCAAGTCCCTTTCCGATAATCTAAAATCGAAACAGGGTCTTTTCCGCCAGAACCTCCTCGGCAAGCGCGTGGATTATTCCGGCCGATCGGTGATCGTTGTCGGCCCGGAGCTGAAGCTCAACCAGTGCGGTCTGCCGAAACACATGGCGCTCGAACTTTTCCGGCCGTTCGTAATTTCTAAAATTCTCCAAGCAGAGCTTGCATTCAATATTCGAGGCGCGAACAAGCTGATCGAAGAGCGCGGAGCCGAAGTCTGGGCAATGCTCGAAGAAGTGATCGAGGGCAAGTACGTGCTCCTCAACCGCGCGCCGACCCTGCACCGCCTCGGTATCCAGGCTTTCAACCCGATACTGATCGAGGGCAATGCCATCCAAGTCCATCCGCTCGTTTGTCAGGCCTTTAACGCGGATTTCGACGGCGACCAGATGGCCGTGTATGTGCCCCTCCTGGAAGAAGCTCAAAATGAGGCGAAGGAATTGATGGCCGCCAACAAGAACTTGCTCAAGCCGCAAAATGGCGACCCCATCGTGCATCCGTCCAAGGACATGGTGCTCGGGTCCTACTGGATGACCAAGAACGTAGAGGGAGAAAAGGGCGAAGGGAAATATTTCTCCAACCCTAACACGGCTATTACCGCCTATGAGTACGGAGTGATTTCGTTTCGGGCGAAGATAAAAGTTCTGGCAACCGACACCGCCAAATACAAGAAATTTGACGGCGGAATTTTCGAAACTTCCGTAGGTAAATTGTTATTCAACAGTATTCTGCCGAACGATTTCTCCTATGTGAGCGATGAAATGACCCAAAAAAGGCTTTCCGCATTGGTGGATGAGCTTGTGCTCCACTATGGAGTAGACCAGACTCCACCGATACTCGACAAGATAAAAGCCTTCGGCTTCAAATACTCCACTATATCTGGTACTACCTGGGGTTTTGATAACGTGAAGGTTCCGGTAGAGAAAGCGAAAATAATCGCAGACAGTAAGAAGCTCGAGGAGCGCGTGATCAATGAATGGAGCGACGGACTCTTGTCCCTCGAAGAGCGATATCAGAAAATTATCGAGATCTGGACACAGGCCAAGAAGGATCTGGAAAAAGTCCTACCGAACACTCTTGATAAAAACGGTTCTACTTACGACCTCTTCACTTCCGGCGCTCGAGGCACGATGACATCACTCGTGCAGATGACCGGAATGAAAGGATTGATCCAAAACAACCAGGGTAGGACACTCGAATTCCCGATCATTCCATGTTATCAGGAAGGCCTTTCTCCGATCGAATATTTCGTTACGACTCACGGTGCGCGTAAAGGCGCCTCTGATACCGCCCTTAACACTGCGAAAGCCGGATACCTTACCCGCAGACTCGTGGACGTGGCGCAGGACGTGGTCATAACAGAAGCGGATTGTGCCACCAAGGAAGGCAAGATGGTTCGACGTGAAAATATTTCCGGCATTGATATTCCATTGTCGAAAAATATCCGCGGACGGGTGCTGGCCGAAGACCTAAAAGACAAAAATGGCAAAGTAGCGTATAAAAGGGGATTTTTGGTTACCAAAGAAGAGGCTAAGAATATTGAAGGTGCAGGTTTCGAAGAAGTTTTCGTCCGCTCGCCGCTTACATGTCGCACAGTGCACGGTCTCTGCCAGATGTGCTACGGCCTCGACCTCGGACGCAACCACCTAGTAGACCCAGGCGAAGCAGTCGGAATTATTGCCGCCCAAGCTATCGGTGAGCCGGGTACCCAGCTTACGCTTCGAACCTTCCACGCCGGAGGCGTGGCCGGTACCGACATCACTACCGGTCTGCCTCGTATTGAAGAAATCTTCGAGCGGCGCATCCCGAAAAATCCGGCTATTGTTTCCCAGACTGATGGCGAGGTTCTGGAGATCAAAGACAAAGATGGCAAGGCTGTAAAACCGGGAACAACCGGTGAGAAAATAATCAAAGTTCTCTCTGACACGAAGCTGGACGGTAAACCAAATGAAATAGAATACTTGGTGCCATTTCGCCGAATACCATTGGTCAAAGCGGGGGATAAAGTAAAAAAAGGCGAGCTCCTTACCGACGGATCGGCTGACATCGCCGAGATATACAAATATGGAGGCAAGGAACTAGTTGAAGAATATATCATTCGCGAAATCAACAAGGTTTACGAACTCCAGAGCGCTTCGATTGCCCGAAAACACACGGAGATAATCGTGCGCCAGATGTTCTCCCGACGCAAGATCAAGGATGCGGGCGAAACTAATTTCTCCATCGGGGATATCGTCGAGAACACGGCTTTCATCGAGGAGAACAACCGCGTGGAGAGGGTCGGGGCGAAAGTCGCGAAAGGAGAAACGGTGGTGCTTGGCATTACCGAGGTATCGCTTCGCACCAAGAGCTGGCTCTCCGCCGCATCCTTCCAGAACACCAACAGGGTCTTGATCGAAAATGCCATCAAGGGCGGTGTCGACAACCTCCGCGGGCTCAAAGAAAATGTCATCATCGGCCGCCTCATTCCGGCCGGAACCGGATTTAAAAATAATTCTCTGGACGAGAAATAACCTACCTATGAACTCTCCGGTTCAAAAAATTAAGGAGAGGCTCGGAATAGAAGAGATAGTTTCTTCCTATATCAAGCTTGACCGAGCTGGTGCGAACCTGAAAGCGCGATGTCCTTTTCATAATGAAAAGACACCGTCCTTTTTCGTGTCGCCCGACCGTGGCAGCTACTACTGCTTCGGCTGTGGAGCTTCCGGAGATATATTCACTTTTGTCGAAGAATTCGAAGGCCTGGATTTCAAGGGAGCGCTCAAGCTTCTCGCGGAGCGTGCCGGAGTGGAGCTCGGTAAGTTCGACAAGAAAACGGAAGATAAAAAGGAAAAGTTGTATCGCATCATGGACGAGGCGGCAATATATTTTGTCCAAAATCTGAGCGGTGATGTTATAAAATATTTAAAATCTCGCGGTTTGGAGGATAAAACAATAGAGAGTTTTCGAATCGGTTTTGCTCGGGATGAGTGGAGGGGAGCCTATGAACATTTAAAGCTGAATTTTTCAGATCAAGAAATCGAGCAGGCGGGTCTCGCCAAGAAAAGTGACAAGGGCATGTATGACCGGTTTCGTGGGCGAGTTATGTTCCCAATTGCCGATTCGAGCGGGCGAGTAATTGCTTTCTCTGGCCGGATATTTATAGATGATGGCAAATCAGCCAAATACCTAAACAGCCCGGAAACACCCATCTTCTCCAAGTCCCACGTGCTCTACGGACTCGACCGGGCCAAAGAGTCCATCCGCAAAAACAATTTTTCCATCCTGGTCGAGGGTCAAATAGACCTCGTATTGTCCCATCAGGCGGGGTATAAAAACACCATCGCCGCCTCCGGCACAGCCCTTTCCGATGATACGCTTTCGAAAGAGAATGTAATAAGCAACTTTGGGCTTGTCCGCAGACTCTCGCCCAATATTGTTCTTGCATTTGACGGCGACAAGGCCGGGTTTAATGCCATGGGGAAGGCCGGCAGGATCGCGCTGTCCCTCGGTATGGACGTAAAGGTGGCCGGATTTCCAGAAGGATCTGACCCGGCGGATTTGATCTCCAAAGGCGGCAAAGATGCGTGGAAAGAGGCGATCAAGAACTCCAAGCACATCATTGAATTTATCCTGGAGAAAGTGCTTGCCGAGGCTGGGGATGCGCGCAAGGCCGGCAAAGAAATAAAAGAAAAAGTATTGCCCTATGTGAATCTGATAGACAGCTCGATCGAAAAAACATATTTCATAAAGAAAATAAGCGATGCCTCATCCATACCGCTGAAAGCTCTGGAAGATGATTTGAAAAAAATAGAAAGAGATTCAAAGGGAGAAAAAGAGGAACTGGAAAAAACCCTGAGCAATGAAAGGAAATTATTACGGCGCGACTACATCGAGCGCAAATTGCTCGGCATTGCGCTTTGGCGGGAGGATGAAAACCTTTTGAAAACTCTGGGCCCGATCAGGGATAAATATAAGGATTTAAATCAGGATTTAATTTTTGAAGCGGAAGTGTTTTACGGGGGAAGCGCGGACTTGGACAGGGATGTGGCCGAAATGCTCTCAAATTTAGAGGAAGAGCAGGTAAATGAAGAGTTGTTGATAAAAATACAGGAACTGCGTATGATAAAAGACAAGGATCGTGAAGCCACTGTTTTAAAGGAAATCAATGAACTGAATAAGAGAAAAGAGGCCATTAAAAACAGTCGGCAAAGGAAATAATAATGAAAGCTAAACTATTTATGAAAAAGAAAATAAAAAATAAAAAAGTTAGATCCCGACGCCCAAAGGGGTCGAGATCCCGACCGAAAGCGTCGGGAAAAGTTAAAAAGACAAAGAAGCTCAAAAAGCTAAAGAAAAAAGTTGCCCCAAAAACAAAAAAACTGAGCCAAGCCGAGAAAAAATCCCAAGAGCTGAGCCGCCTTTCGAGCCTCCTCATTGAAAAGGGACGCAAGCGCGGATTCATAACCTATGATGAAATACTGAAAACCTTTCCCGACATAGAGAACAATATCCTATTTTTAGATGAACTTTATGAAAAGTTCGGCGTAGCTGGCATCGATGTGCTCGAGGGCGGCAATCTGCTCAACTTGGACATCGACCTTACGGACAAAGACCTGAACAAATCCTCAATGTATGACTCAATTCAGATGTATTTGAAGGAGATAGGCCAGTATCCGCTCATCCATGCCAGCGATGAAAAAGACTTGGCGAAAAGAATTGAAAAAGGCGACCTAGAGGCGAAGAATCTGCTGGCCCGGGCCAATCTGCGATTGGTGGTATCTATCGCGAAGAAATATGTGGGAAGGTCAGCAAACCTAACCCTCCTTGACTTGATCCAGGAGGGCAACCTGGGCCTTTTTAAGGCGGTGGAGAAGTTCGATTGGACCAAGGGCTATAAATTCTCCACGTATGCCACCTGGTGGATCCGTCAGTCGATAACCCGCGCCCTGGCCGATCAGAGCCGCACTATCCGCATACCGGTGCACATGGTGGAAACGATTTCCAAATACAAGCAGACACACAGGAGACTTAGCCAGGACCTAGGCCGTGAGCCATTAGCGGAAGAGATAGCCACCGAGATGGGTATACCGGTGGAGAAAATTCACGTGATTGAAAATATTTCCCAGGAAACGGTGTCGCTGGAGCAGCCAGTGGGGGATGATGATGACAAATCCACATTGGAGAACTTTATTCCGGATGACAAAATTCTGCGCCCGGATCAGGAATCTTCCCGCCGTATCCTATCCGACCAGATCCGCGAAGTGCTGGATGAGCTAAACCCAAAAGAGCGCAGAATCCTCGAGATGCGCTACGGACTCCTCGACGGCATCCAGCACACCCTTGAGCGGGTGGGCGAGGAGTTCGGCGTTACCCGCGAGCGTATCCGCCAGATCGAAGCGAAAGTGCACGAAAAACTCCGCCAGCACGATAAAATTTCAAGATTGAAAAACTATTTCGACTAAACGACTAGGTCCGACCTAGTCAAATCGACAGAACTATAGTATTATATAGATATGTCTCTTCGTAAAAAACCTTTCGTACTCGGGGAATATTATCATATATATAATCGTGGAAATAGTAAGCAAAAGATTTTTCACGATCAGGAGGACTATTTTCGTTTTATTAGTTTACTTTATGCCTGTAATTCTGGAAATGACTTTAGAATATATGCATTAAATAGTGGAGAAAGTCCATATGATTTTGAACGTGGCACTCTGCTTGTAAGTATCGGAGCATACTGTCTCATGCCAAATCATTTTCACATCTTAATTACACAAACCGACAAAGGAGATATCAGTAAATTCATGCAAAAACTTACAACTGCGTACGTTATGTATTACAACAAAAAATACGAAAGAACTGGTGGTTTATTTGAGGGGAGATTTAAAGCTGAACACTTAGATAGTGATATTTATTTAAAATATATATTTTCTTATATTCACCTAAACCCTATAAAACTTATAGATGAGGATTGGAAAGAAAATGGCATAAAGAATAAAAAAAATGTGCTAGAATATTTGAGCAACTATAAATATTCTAGCTATATTGATTATATTGGCAAAGAAAGAATACAAAATAAAATTTTAAACCGAAAGGCCTTCCCGGATTACTTTTCAACCCCGCGGGAGTTTTTAAGAGAAATATTTGAGTGGATAAGTTTTGGGGAAATCGACTAGGTCCGACCTAGTCATTTCTGGAATTAGTGCTATTTTCAATTATTTTGACTAGATAGAGAAGAAAGACAAGACTAAAAATACTAGTCCGGTCAAAATTATTCCCCAAATTATACCTTTCGCCAAAGAAGGATTTTTGTGTCGCAAAAACCAAAACGGCAATGTGGAAATAATCACCACAAGAATATTTACTAACATTCCCAGAGGACTCCAAAACAGGAAGGACACATTATTCAGATAAAAAGCATAAGATAACAAGGTAAAAACCAGCCAGAGAGAAAACCAACCGATAATCGCACCCAGTATTAAATTTAAATTTTTAGGCATTTATTTGAGTGCGGCTTCGATTGATTAGTCTAAGATATCAAGGACTTCCATTGTCCGTTCGTCGTACTTTACCTTAATCTTCTGGCCGACCTTATATTCATCAAAATGTTTTTGCGTCAACAAAACCTTAGTTTCTTGACCAGCAACTTTTAAACGGGCTGCAAACACTGGCCCGACGGGCACAGCTTTCATTCCTCCTCCCTGGAACAAACCCGGAGTTATTTGCGCTATAGGATCCAGGTGTATGTTGGTTGTTTTCCATCCATCCGAAACTTCCATTTTTTCTAGAACCTCTGCCTCATCTATCTTTTCATGCGCCAGACTCTCTTCCAGATTTGCTTTACCAAGTTTTACTCCTACACCTGCAGCTCCCCCCAATATCGCGGTTATTCCAAGAATTGTTCCGGCTGTTTTGATTTTTTTGAAGAAATTCGGCCGATTTATATTTTTACTACCAGGTGCGTTTTCTTTCATATTTTTATCAATTAATATTTATTTAAGTGCCGCCTCGATTTTCGGAATAACCATCCCGGACGGCTCGGCGCCGTCGATGGTGCTTACTATTTCGCCATCCCGGAGGATGAATCCTTTTGGCGTGCCGGTTACTCCGGCCTTGGATCCTTCAACGGTGGAATCAGCCACTTCTTGCGCATGTTTGCCGGAGTCGAGGCAGCTGTTGAAGGTTGAGGTATTCAAGCCCAGCGTTTTCGCGAATGATTTCAAATTCGGATCGGAGAATGCTCCCCGATTTTCTCCATTTTGGTGGCTGTAGAGGTAGCCATGATATTCCCAGAACTTGCCCTGGTCGCCCGCGCACCTAGCCGCCTCGGCCGCTCGCCCTGATTCCGGTCCCAGGAATGCATAGTCACGATAAACAAACTTCACTTTCCCCGTATTTACATAAGTGTTTATTACGGCTTGCTCCGCATCCTGATGGAATCTCCCGCAGAAGGGGCACTGAAAGTCGGCATATTCAATAACCGTTACCGGAGCGTTCGCGTTTCCGAGCACGCGATCGCTCGAAGACACCGGTGCCAACTCTGTGGGAGCTGTGGCCGTATTGTTGTTATTCGGAATGGTTGGGATCGTTCCCTTGGTTCCTTTTAACAATATTGCTCCCGCGATGAGTACCCCGGCGATAATAACAGCACTGGCTATTTGCTTTTGTTGATTATTTTCCATATGCTATAATTCTAGCATTAACATCAGTTTCGTCCAAATAGTCGTCTTTTGGCGGAAATTTATAAATTAACTATTAAAAAATATATGATGAAAGGATGCACTATGCACAGAATATGCAAAGTCTTGCTTGTGGTCGGCGGTCTGAACTGGGGTATTTTGGGTTTGGGAATGCTTCTGGGCAACACAGGGGAGTGGAACGTTGTCCATATGGTGGTGGGTTCCTGGCCGGTAGTTGAGGGCATCGTTTACCTTCTAGTAGGCGTTGCCGCCGTGATGAAACTCTTCGGCGCTTGCAAATGCCAGAAGTGTATGGCGCAGGGAGCATAATCCTGCATTTAATGTTTTGCCAAAAAAGGGCCCTCACGGGCTCTTTTTTGCCTATATTTTTTGTTTACAATTCGTTCAAAAAATGATACCATTAAAATAAACAATATGGATGCGATTTCAACCACAATATTTTATGTATTAATGTTTTTGTCTGTCTATGTGCAGGTGTTTTTCCTCATTACCTTCCTGGAGAACAGGAAAAAGATAGTTACCAGAAGCGGCAGTATCAGCCTTTCTCGTTATCCGGCTGTCACTATCATTGTGCCTTCTTTTAATGAGGAAAAGACGATTTATAGAACGGTCCGGTCGGTGCTCGACCTTAATTATCCGAAGGACAAGCTGAAGGTCTTCTTGATTGATGACGGTTCTACGGACGGCACCTGGAATGCCATCAGTAAATTCGGCAAAAATAAAAATATAAAACTTTTTCGTAAAGAAAACGGCGGGAAGTACACGGCGCTTAACCTGGGGCTCCAAAATACAGAGACGGATTTTATCGGCTGTCTGGATGCGGATTCATTTGTTCACCCCGAGGCTCTAAGCCGGATCATGAGTTATTTCGGCAAGAATCCGAGCACTATGGCGGTGGTACCTTCGGTAACCGTCCACCAGCCGAAAGGAATAATCCAAAATGCCCAAAAGGCCGAATACGAAATGGGGGTATACCTGAAAAAGATGCTTAGCTTCATCGGGGCTATCGACGTGACCCCGGGCCCGTTCACCATATTTAAGAAAAAAGTTTTCGATGATCTGGGGCCGTACCGCCATGCCCACAACACCGAGGACATGGAGATAGCCTACAGAATGCAAAAGAATCATTACAAAATCGAGCACTGTAATGACGCATATGTCTATACCAATACCCCGCACACCATACCGAAGCTTTTTAGGCAAAGGCTGCGCTGGATATATGGGTTCATAAACAATACTTTCGATTACAAGGAGATTCTTTTTAGCAGAAAACACGGCAACTTTTCGTTGTTTACCTTACCGGCGCGGGCAATATCGGTGGTCTCGGTCGCTTACATTTTCGGCAGTATGATCTATAGCATAGGCAACTTTATTTATTCAAAGATCATACAAGTCCAGGCTTCCGGTTTTCATCTGGGCGGCAACGCTTTCAAATTCGACTTTTTCTTTCTTGATTTCCAGGCCTCTATTTTTATCAGCTTGGCTATTTACGCGATCATGATCTTCTCCGTGATTTTCGGCAGGAAGATGGCGAGCGGCAAATGGTCATTCCCTTTCGAAGCCCTCTATTTCTTCGTTGTTTTCTTACTGATCGCTCCGTTCTGGGTCCTAAAAGCTTTTTACAATACTATCCTGGCCCGTACGCCCGCCTGGAGATAAAAAGAGTGAGAAGTTATAAAGTATAAAGTTCCTAAAGTAAATTCATGCAAACATTCGATTGGAAAAAATATTTGATTGTGCTCCTCATCACTTCGGGGCTGTTTTTTACCGCGATATATCTGACGAATTATTTCAGCAATCGGAAAATAGACCAGCTCAAACTGATTCAGGACCAGATTTCCACCAGCATCCTATCATCAGAAACGGAATTTTCACTCCTCTCCGAACTCTCCTGTAAAAATGTGTCCAACGTTGCCCTGTCCGACCAGCTCGATGAGCTCGGCAGTAAGCTGGAGTGGGGGCAGGAGAACCTCGGCATGACGGCGGAAGTCTTAAATCTTAAGAAATATTATTCACTGCTCGAAATAAAAGATTATCTGCTAATGAAGCGGATCTCCGCCCGCTGTGGGGTCAAGTCCGCTTTCATTCTTTATTTCTATACTACGGCTGAGAATTGCACTCTCTGCGATCAAGAAAGCATCGTGCTCGCGACTCTGCGCAGTAAGTACCCGGAGCTTCGCGTATATTCCTTCGACTACGGCATAGACCTCTCGGCGGTGAAAGCTATGCTCAATATCTATAAGATCAAAGACACGGCGCTCCCGGCGCTGGTGGTGGGGGACGACGTCCTGACTGGTTTCCACAGCCTGGAAGAGCTCGAAAAAGTAGTCACCGACGCCTTTAAACTCCAGGAGGTGAAACCGGAGACGACCAATAAAGCTGAAGATAAGGCCGTAAAACCTTAATATTTTGCCTTATTGACAATACACTTATAGTGTGATATACTGTAGAAGGTAACCTGTTCGCGCAGCCTAATGTGGGTAGCGCTTTTCCGGAGACAATAACATGAATCGCAAATTGGCTGGTTTTCTCGTTGTTGTGGCGGCGGCGTTCTTGTTCTTCCCGGTTCAATCCGCCGTTTACGGGTGGTTCGCGTCCAACACCTTCGAGACGTGGTGGAGTATCGGCATGTGGGCGACACCGTACGAGGTGCTCGAGAATATTCTCAGCATCGTTGTCATTACGATTATCGCGCGCGCGGTCGTCGGCGTGACGGGGTTCATCTCCTACGCTGAAGATCGGAAGATGTTCCTGATGGTCGCGGGAGCGCTTTTCATCGCTCTCCACTACTGGACGCAGCCGATCGTCGGCTATCTGTCGACGCCGGC
>C687J35174_10007582_pt1 | contig 13923 bp, 15 predicted proteins | sample RifCSPhighO2_01_FD_35174 | JGI IMG/M metagenome (IMG submission 35174) | reverse complement strand
CAAGCTCGTATTTTATTGCTCGTTCCACACTGCGAAAAGAATTTAAATTTTTCACTTCTACCTTGGTGCCAAATTTTTTCTCCCGAGATAGAGATATATTTGCCTCTACGCGCATTTCCCCCTTCTCCATATTCGCCTCTGATACTCCTAAATACTGAAGTACCAACTGATATTCTTTTGCGAATTTAGATGCGGTTTTAACAGCTAGTTCCATATTGTCAAAAGTATGGGGCTTTGTTACAAGCTCCATCAATGGCACCCCAGCACGATTGAAATCAATCAGCGAGTAGTCACCCCGGTCATGTTTATTATTCGCGGTGTCTTCTTCCAAATGCACTCGCGTGATGTCAAAACTCGCCAAATGCCCGCCGGAGACAATGGGAAATTTATACTGCGATATCTGATACCCCTTCGGAATGTCTGGATAAAAATAATTCTTGCGGTCAAATTCCGTAAAGTCCGCAATCTTTCCATTCAAGGCCAAGCCAACTTTTATCACATTCTCTACTGCTTTTTTATTTATCACTGGCAGGGCCCCGGGGTGCGCCATACAAACCGGGCAGATATTTACGTTCGGTTTCTCTTCGTCCGGATCATTCTTGCACGCGCAAAACATCTTGGTGTTTGTTTTTAGCTCCGCATGCACTTCCAAGCCAATTGTTGGGTAATATTTTTCTGACATAGATAGATATTAACACATTTTACTTTATTTTTTGACTAAGCCACAACTTATTTTGTGGTATTCGAACCATGATATAAATCATATCATTTCGAATGTAATAAACAAAACCTCTCTTTGTACAGCCTGATTATTATAATGTATTTTGTCCATCAATTACGCATATACATTTTTAGTGGACAACATAGCAACAGTAAACACATTTACCTATACTGCTTGAGACTGCCGTGCTTAGTAACTTCCAGGATTTCAACATAACGTAGAATTTTCAACTTTTGTAGACCAGCCAAAAAACTCTTGGGAACTTTCACCTTCCCTACCCATACACTCTTGTGGATCATATGAAAACCGAGAACTTTGAGAACCGTACGGAGCATGTCTCTTTCGCGATTAAAAGAAACTGGTAAATCATAACTTATTATAGTAACCTTACTGCTTGTTTCTTTCTGATACAAATCTTTACCAAGAACTCGATTTTTTCTAAGATGTTTAATTTTCTTTTTACCCTTAGGAGATAAATTTATTTTACCAGCTGAGTCCTCGCGCAATAATCCNTCGACCTTAAGCTCATAAATATATTTCTCCAAGCGTCTTTTTTCTTGTCTATCTATTTTATAATTTTCTCTGTTTCGATTTCTTTTTTTGAATTCATAATCTCTTTTACCCATTGATGCTCCATACCCAGCAGCAAGAAAAGAACTAGCGAAGTCCACCATATCCATTGTTTTATCTTCTAGAAAATCTAGAATCTTGTAAATTTTATCTCCTTTCATTTTTAATCTTTCATAAAATATCTTGTCCGTCAACTCCACATATACTAATCATGGTGGACGATAGGAATGTTGCAAGATAAGTAAGTTTATTTAGTAGATTTAAGAATCTTAGTTAATTCCTTGGTAAAATCTTTTATCATTTTATCATCAAAGAGCGAAAGAACGAAGACCTTTTTAGAAACTTTTTTGAAATCCTGAATTTTCTTTTTAATAACTTTCGGATCTACTACTACATCTGTTTTTGTTAAAATAATTATTTCTTCTTTAGCCGATAGCCCTTCTTTGCCTAAATTGGAAATTTTGTCGTATTTTGATAATTCTTTGCGAATTTCTTTATAACTTTTCAGCATATTACTGTTCTCAAAAGAAACTAAATGCGCAAGCATCTTCGTACGTTTAATATGACGTAAAAATTTTACTCCCAGTCCTTTACCTTCCGAGGCCCCTTCTATCAACCCTGGGATGTCCGCAATAATGTATCCATAAAAGTCACCCAAGTTCGGATCAAGGGTAGTAAAGGCATAGTCCCCCACTAAGGCACGCGCGTTCGTAATGGCATTTAATAGTGACGACTTACCAGCATTAGGAAGGCCTACCAACCCCAAATCCGCAAAGAGTTCTAATTCTATTTTGAAACTTCCCCTATCGCCGTTTTTACCCTCGCGCGACTCAATTGGAGTCGTGTTGGTAGAACTCTTAAAATGTTCATTGCCAAATCCGCCATACCCGCCACGAAGAAGCATTATTTTTTCCCCCTCGGAGAGGAGCGTCCATTTTTCGTCCGTTTCCAAATTCGTGATAGTAGAGCCGACAGGTAATTCTAAAACAAAGTCCTCGCCATTTTTTCCGTGCAAGCTTTTATTACCTCCGTCTTCTCCCCGTCCGGCAGAGAATTTTTTCCTTGACTTGTACCGGGAGAGAATATGCGCATCGCGCAGAGCTGAAACATAAAAATCCCCTCCTCGGCCACCGTCTCCACCAGCGGGCCCGCCTTTGGGAATAAATTTTTCTTGCCGCCACCTGACCACGCCATCCCCACCCCGCCCGGCAGCGGCTTCAATTGTCATTTCGTCAATAAATGCCATAAATAATCAATTCGTAATTGTCAATTAATAATTTCAAATTACTAGCGCTTTTTGCGCTAAGGATATAGCTCCCTCTTTGGACTTGGCTACGGCCATAAAAAGTGCTCGATGACAAAATACAGCGTCAGGCACTCCGGTAATTTTCTGCAATTCTTCGTCGCGAAGTCCAGCCCAGGATGCTGGAAAATCCTTCCTATTTTTGAAACTTTTTGAATCATTGCGTACTGCTTTTACCCTCCAAGAACCATCACTCGCCGCTGGATAAACTACAAAAAAAACCTCCGGTAGTTTATTTAATATCTCACTACTCGGATAGTTTTTATCCAAAATTATAAAACTTTTATCTTTTGTGCTGTTGTAGATTGAAATAACTGATTGGTTAGACAATATGGTATCTTTGGCATGGGTTATTTCTCGCAATAAAAGTTTTTTGGCGATTAAAACACTTTCGAAGAACATTTCGTTAATATTTACATCCTCCTCTCGCCAGGTAGGACGCATTACTCTAAAAAAATCCTGAATTAGATATGGAAAGACATCATATTTTTTTTCAACTAAATCAAAGCCGTTGTCATGGGCATCAATGGGAGACACCAGGCGCCTGTCTACTAACTCTGCCGCCTCCCCAGACCCACTTAATTTCTCACCAAATTTCTTCCAAACCAGCCCAAAAGAAGAATACTCTATGCCTTCTTGCCCCTCGTTTCCGCTCGGGGTCCTACGACCCGCTCCGCTTATCTGGTGGTGATCAAATTTATTTTTGCCCTCGTCGTAAAATCCGCCCACATCAAAAACATAGTCGCCATTTTTTATTATCTCGGGATCGCGAGTACGAATGATTTCAAATTTTTCCCCCTGCTTCTCTAGCATTAGGGAAAGCGCCGCGCAAGCGAAAACATCATCCGTATGAAAGGATCCGTCGTGCGTGATTAATTTCTTTGGTGTCATACAGTTTATTAAAAGAGAGAATCTACCGCTTCTTTAACTACGTTTCCATCGGCCTTACCTTTCAAGTCCTTCATTAGGGCCGACATCAGCATGCCTTTTTTTGTAGCGTCATTAATGGATAATTCTTCTTTCTTGGCTCGAGCAATTTTTTCAACTTCACTTTTATCCATCAACTTCGGCAAATAGGTCTCCAGGATAGCCAATTGCGCTTCTTCTACTTTTACCAGGTCGTCTCTATTGCCTTTTTTGAACTGCTCAATAGAATCCTTCCTTTGCTTGGAGAGGCGAGTGATTACCGAGAGCGCTTCTTCGTCAGTCAGCATTTCATTTGGCTTTCTGCCCTTCGCCACCAGTTCATTGGTAAAACCAGCCACCATGGCCCGAAGCGTCTCAAGCAAGACGGTGTTCTTCGCCAGCATCGCATCTTTAATTTTATTTTTTATTTGCTCGTGAAGCATGTAGAAAGGAAATATTATTATTTATGGGGTCTTTCGCAGGGCGACGGCCCGAGAATGAGTAAAAATTCAGCAGAATTTTATGCGACCCAGAAATGATAATATTTCCGTATCTATAATATATCAAAGTTGTGTTAAAATAGCACTATGTCTAAACTGATATTTTTTGATACAGAAACAACTGGTAATACCGAAAAGGACTTCTTGTGCCAGATTGCTTATAAATCGGGCAATGAAAATTTCACCGGTCTTTACAAGCCGCCACTAAAAATTCCTCCCGAGGCCTCGGCGGTGCACCATATTACGAATAAAATGGTAGCAGATAAACCATCTTTCAAAGACAGTGGTGATTTACCCAAAATTAAAAAGTTATTTGAAGACAAGGGTACGATAGTCGTAGCTCACAATGCGCCTTTTGATTTGATTATGATAAAAAAAGAGGGTATAGAGCCACAAAAATTTATTTGCACCCTTCGCGTGGCAAGGTACCTAGACCCTGAAGAAAAAATAGAAAGATACAATCTGCAATATCTGCGCTACCTCCTCGAGATAGAAGTAGACGCAACGGCTCACGATGCATTGGGTGATGTGCTGGTACTGGAGCAACTTTTTGAGCGATTAAGAAAAAAATTGGTAGAGAATGAACGGTTAGGCGACGATGAAGCGTTAGAAAAAATGATTGAAATCTCGGGACATCCTTCGCTTCTACACACTTTCAAATTCGGCAAACACAATGGCAAAAGAATAGAAGAAGTGATGAGAACTGACAAGGGATATCTGGAATGGCTTTTGGAGCAAAAACTCAACGGTGACGGCATAGATGAAGACTGGATTTATACGTTGAAGCACTATTTGAGGAAATAAATGTTATATGAACATAGAAAGGATGTCACCCGATGTTCACCTCCCGAATCCTGTGGGCAACAATGCTAGCCTTTGCTGCTTTGATTGCCTGGGTAATATACGTAAACTGACGTAAAAGCGGGCGCGGGTCCATCTTACGGAACCCCGCCCGTCGAGCAAGAAGTATCATGAGTTGTCACTGGAAGAAAAACATTTCGACCAGTGATTTCTTTTTGTATAGATAAATTTCTAAAACTTCAAAAAATCCTAATTACTTAACTTCCGCGACCGCTTGAGTTAGGTAAATTAAACGCTTTTAGAAATTGCCAATCATTTTCTAACTTTTCCACTATCATATACAAAACATCTTTGCCTATCTTAAAATCCGCCTTTAGTAAAGAAATTAGATCTTCGCAGTCATAAGGATAAAGCCAGACGCTATTTTGAAGTTTAAGAAAACCTATTTGTGTAAGACTAATTCTTAATTGCTCGCGAATTCTTTTTTTAGATTCTTTTATGTCAAAAATAACTACTCGCCAGCGACCATCCCATTTCTTTGGAATTTTTAATCTAAAATTATGCTTTTCTAAAAAACTCAAGCTGTCCTCCCCTTTCTTGGTAATGCGCGCAATTTTTTTGCCATTCATTTCTACTATCTCAATAAGACCTTTTTCTTTAAGACGAGTAAAGGAGGCGTTTATGGAATATTTTAAACTCTTCTTTCGGCTACGGGAGCCTTCTAGTTGTTTAATTACAGAAAAAATATTCGGGGCCACAGCAACCACACTTAGAATACCTACGGCATAGATGGTGCTCAAAATTATCTTTTGAAGATTTTTTCTCTTGTCTTTGGTTTTTATCTCTCTTTCTAAAATACCCATGCGGAAATTATACATCTTCTAACCTAAATTACCTAACTCTGGCGACCGCTGGGTTTAGGTAATTCGACGTTTAAAACCTGATGGGTTTTGTATTGTATATAAAGAGTGTTAAAATACATTCATGCAAATTCTTTGGATAATATTGGGGGTCATTCTGGGGGGCGCAGTTGTCTACTTTATTTTGAATAGAAAAAAGGAAGGAGAGAAAGATGATATCGGGCTTCAGCTGATACTCACCCAGTTAAACGAGCTCTCCCGCACGGTGGATAACAAAATCGGCGAAAGCCACAAGCAAGTCAATGAGAGCTTAAAATTCCACTCCAGCGAATCAAATAAAATAATTCGGGATGTCACGGAGCGCCTGACCCGGCTGGATGAGACGAACAAGCAAGTCATCTCCTTCGCCGACCAATTACAGAGTTTGGAAAATATTTTGAAAAATCCGAAACAGCGGGGAATCCTGGGTGAGTATTATCTGGAAACCGTTTTGAAAAATGTCCTGCCGCCCGGGAGCTACCAGATGCAATATGAATTCCCGGATAAGACAATAGTGGACGCCGTGGTCTTCGTTAAAGATAAAATTATTCCGATTGACTCAAAATTTTCGTTAGAGAATTATAATAAAATGGCCGAAGAAAGAGATCCTACAGAGAAGAAAAAACTTGAAACAAACTTTGTTAACGATTTGAAAAACAGGATTACCGAGACAGCAAAATATATCCAGCCCGTGCGAGGCACCACGGACTTTGCTTTCATGTTCATCCCCCATGAAGCGATTTATTATGACCTCTTAACAAATAAAGTCGGAGCCGGAGATGAAAACGAAAATTTAATCCAGCGCGCAGCGGGGAAATATAAAGTCATCATTACTTCCCCCACTTCATTTTTGGCATATTTACAAACAGTACTTCAGGGACTCAAAGCCCTTCAAATAGAAGAGTCCGCTAAAGAAATAATTAAAAAAGTGGAAGACCTGGGTAAGCACCTAAAATCCTATGATGAATATCATAATAAATTAGGAAACGCGCTCGGCACAGTGGTGAACCACTACAATTCCTCAAATAAAGAACTGAAAAAAATAGATAAAGATGTATTAAAAATCGCCGGCGCCTCGCCGGAACTTTCCTTGCTTGAAGTGGAAAAGCCGAAAGTAGAGGAGTAAAAAATTACTCCTTTTTCCTGTTGTAAAAAAGCACCGAGAAGAGGGCAAAGAAGATGATGACGGCAAAGATGCCCATGATGGTCGAGACGAAGTCGGAAACGGCCAGCCACTTGTCCCCTACCCAAAAACCCAACTTAAGAAATAAAAAAGCGAAAGCGAAATTTCCCAGTGAATCAAAAAAAGCAAAACGCAAAGGAGATATTTTCATATACCCGGAAAGAAAATTCACCGGCGTGCCAAAAATTCCGATAATACGAGAAACGAATATAGCAGTGTTAGTATGGGCCTGAAAGAATTCTTCTAGTCGGATGAAAAAAGAATATTTTTCCGCATACTGGTCACGTAGAATCGCATGACTATATTTTCGGAAAAGGAAAAGAGCCACTAGGTCGCCACAGACGTTCGCGATGGTGGCCGTGGTGAGAGCAAGCATGAAATTAAAATGTCCTTCAATGGACAGCGCCCCCACCGCCAAGAGCAGGATGTTCATCGGTATCGGTATGCAAAGTCCAGCCAAAAATACAATGATAAAAAGGGTCGTATATTTATATAAAAGAAGATACGAGAGAAAAAAATCAACTAAATATTCGTTGAACCAAAAGGCAACTAAAAAGAGCAGGATTAGAAGTGAAGCAAAAACTTTTACGTAGCGGTAATTTATAACGTCCTGCATTAAATTATTCTAACATTAAAATAAAACATTTTCCTATGGGGGTGACTCTACCGGGAATCGAACCCGGATTTAATCCTTGAGAAGGATCCGTCCTAACCGTTAGACGATAGAGCCAAAACGGCACTTAGCGGAAAATATAACATTTTTTAAGAAAAAATACACCTCTCGTTTTTTATAATTAGTGTGCTAGGATAGATCTAAACGCTCTTTCACTTTCCTCTTTTCTGCCGAGGTGTCCCATGATCCGCGTACTGTCTGGAATTCTCATCATCGTCGCAGCTCTGCGGTTGTTGGCTACACCCATAGCTGACGAGTTGCGACTGTTCTGTATCGTGCTGGCTTGTGCTGGAGTGCTGACCTGCGTCTGGTCGGCAAAACTGAGCATATGGTTCTTGATCACCGGCATCTTCGCTGGCCTGTTCACGGGACTGTCGTTGTACCTGGTGTCACCTATTTTGTTCTGGGGGGCACTAGTAGTGGTCGGCATTGTGATAATTTTCGTACGGAGAATACCCGCACTGGGGGAGTCCTCGGATGAGTAAGCCACCCCACACACATGGACCGGCCGTTGCTTCAAGCGACGGACCGGTCCATCGCACTTTATAGAGATAAAAATTTACTCCTTCCGGAGCCATTCCGGGTCCTGACGGACTAATAACTTAGATTTATTTTTTTTATCCAGTAGGATTTCCGCCACTACCCTTTCCATCCGCATGCCTTGCGAGCCCTTGATTAAAATCAGGTCGCCTTTTTTCACAAATGTCTTTATAAATTCTCCGGCCTGATACGAATTTGAAAATTCAAAAATATTCATCGGGTTCATGCCCGCTTCAGTAGCACCTGCTTTTATCTTCTCCGCCCGGGGACCCACCACCAGCAGCACATCGGAATTTTCTTTGGCTATTTTCCCTATGTTTTTATGCGCCTCTTCAGTGTGCTTGCCAAGCTCCAGCATGTCACCCAAGATTGCAACCTTTCTATCGCCCTTTACTTCTCCGAGAGTTTTTAAGGCCGACTCGCAAGCAAAGGGAGAGGAATTGTAAGTGTCGTCAATAATGAGCGTGCCATTCCTCCCCTCTAGTAGCCGCATCCGCCCCGGCGGCACATCATAATTCTTTAGCGCGTTTGTAGCATCAAGCATATTCCATTTGAATCCGTATGACAATGCCAGAGCGGCTAGCGACGCATAGATATGATTTTTACCGAACACTCCGTCAATGGTAACTGGCAAACTATTCCCCCCCTCATCAACCCGAAAAATTATTCCCTGTGGCTTGCCTTCTTTATCATAAGAAATACTTTCTCCCGAACCTTGTACATCCGCGCCCTCTTTCCAGCCGAAAGTGACGCTGCGGTTTCTAGTTTTTTCTTTCATCTCAAGCACCGCCTCGTCGTCGGCATTCAATATTAAAAGGCCGTCTTTTTTTAATGTTTTGATGAGCCCGCTTTTCTCTTCAATCAAATGCTTGCGCGATTCAAAAAATTCAATATGCGACGGGGTTTCCCCGATAGCCGTGATGATGACCGCATCGGTTTTGAGAAAGATCGCGGTTCGAAGCATGTCCTTCGGCTTACCGACGCCGACTTCCAGTACCAGCCACTTGGGATATCTATGAGGCCAGGCAAAAAGCCAAAAGCCCTTTAGAATATTTTTTAGCCAACCGAGGGGGCTATTCCACGCGTTCGCGCATCCTAAAATAGTAAGCGGCAAGCCCAATTCACTGTTATAGCTTTTTTCGCTTTTACGAACATAAGAAATCTTGGAAATTACCGCATAGATCGCGTCTTTGGTGGAGGTCTTGCCGATGGACCCGGTGATCGCGATAATCTTCGGCTTGTATTTAGAAAGTACAAGCTGGGACTCTACTTTTAGAATAAAAGATATTGTTTTTCTAAGGGGGGTTTTCATTTTATCGATCCGGCGGAACTTCGTAATAATTTAATAAAAATTTAGTAATATCTATAAATGGATCCGCCCAGGTCTCGGTCGCGTAGAGCACGCCTTTCGGATTGACTGCGTAAAGGAGCACAATGAACTGCGGATCGTAAGCGGGAAAATATCCGAAAAAAGAATGGGTATGCCTGTCTTCATAATATCCTCCGTCTACGCTGTTGGCAACTTGCGCGGTACCAGTTTTTACTGCGACACTGTAGTGCTCCATTTTAGCGGTTCCTCCTTTCAAGGCCTTGTCCATAACTTCGACGAGCATGCGGGTTATTTCTTCCCCGGTCGCTTCACTTATTTTTGCCCGAGCGGTTGGATAGGTCAGCTTTTTTTCTAGGCCAATACTATATTTAATCCTATCCACTACATGTGGCACGACAAGTTGTCCGCCGTTGCCGAGCGCGGAGAGAGCCCGGATCATTTCCATGGGAGAAAACGCAATGCCCTGCCCGAAGGAGGCATTGGCGTATTCAATTTCGCGCGGACTTTTCATAATGTTGCTGACTAGTCCGCCTGTTTCATTCGGCAAGTCAATGCCGGTTTTTTTATCAATGGCAAAAGAGAGTAAGTACTCACGCAATTTTTCTTTCCCTAACTTTTGCTCTACGAAGACCATGCCTGTATTGAGCGACTGACTCAAGACCTCCTGCATGCCGGTGCCGGGACCTCGGCCCTTTTTATCAAAGTTAAATATTTCTTTCTTTTCCACGATGACAGAACCCCGGTCGTTGTAAGTGGTTTTAGCGGTCAAGACACCTGCGTCGAGGGCTGCGGCCATGACCAAGGGCTTTACCACTGAGCCAAACTCCAGCACGTTTTCAACCAGTGGATTGGAAAAAGTGGATGTTTGTTTGACTCCGGAAAAGTCGTTCGGATTGAAATCCGGCTTGGCGGAGAGCGCATAGATAGAGCCATCCTCGGGATTCATAATTATCCCGCCGACGGAGTCCACTCTATATTTTTCTTTAACTTGGGACAGCTTTTTTTCTAAAAAATCCTGAACGGTCGGCTCAATGGTCGTCACCACATCGCCATTCTTGGTTTCATCCGAAAATAAATTTTTGCTAATATTGGAAAATACCTCTGCGAAAAAATTAACATAAGGATTGTTTTTACTTAAAGCAAGCTCTTCGTTATACTGCCGCTCCAGACCGTAGCGCCCCGCCAGCTCGTCCCCTTTGTATCCGACCAAGCCGAGGGTGTGGGAAGCAAGCTGGTCTCCCGGATACAGACGCCATTTTTCTGGCACAATCTTCACGCCCGGAATTTTCAAAAGAGAGATGGCCTTGGCCTCGCTCTCCGACAGATGATTCGCAACTTCTTCGTACGGGTCGTCTTTCTTCCCCGCTTTAGCAAAAAAGTCATCTTGTTTCAGAGTTACCTTGGCCGATAATTTTTTATAAGCATCCTCGACGTTCACCAGCTCATTGGGTGCAATAGCCAGTTTATATCCAGGGGTCTGCGTCGCGGCCGAGACCAAGGTGCCGTCTTTGCGGGAAAAATAAATTGTCTTCCGCTCAAAGACGTTTTGCGACAGAGTGTAATACTGGCGATTGGCCGCTTCAGAATAGACATTACTACTGATTACTTGGATTAGAAAAAGCTTGGCCAGCAGAAGGACGACGAAGAGCAAAATAAAAAAAAGTAAAATTCTACTTCTAAAAAGAAAACTAGATTTCATTTTTCACAACTTTTATACTACCAAGTGTCTTGCGAGTGGCAAAGGTTGCTTTAATTTCCTTAAAACCGAGCGCCTGGGAAAATGCCAAATCAACTTTCCCCGACAGGGCAAGATATTCTAATTCCAAATCCGCAACTTTAGTGGCAAGGGTTTGCATCTCTGCCTCGAGTGTTTTGCGTTCAATAATATTGAAAACCATATTCCCTAAAAGAAAAGTATAAAAAACGGCTAGAATGCAGAGAGAAAGGAGTAGGGAATGAAGGACTGTCTTGGACATGCCTTCCTCCATGGCTCCCATGGTGCTCGCGTAACTTTTCATTTTTATTGCTATGGCTCTCATTTTTTTGTTTATATTTTTTCCAAAACCCTTAACTTTGCGCTCCTGGCTCTCGGATTCTCTTTTAACTCTGCCCCCCCTGCTACTATCGGCTTTTTATTAATTAAACGTCCTAAACCTTCTTGCTCTTTTGTCTTATAAAATTTCTTTACTATCCTGTCCTCTAAACTATGGAAACTTATAACTGCGATTCGTCCGCCTGAAGAAAGTATGTTCCACCCTTTGGCTAATCCCTCCGACAATGCCCCCAATTCGTCATTCACCGCTATCCGTATCGCTTGAAAAGTCCTGGTGGCGAAATGGATTCTCCCTCTCCTATATACTGCCGGCACCATTTTGCTAATCACTGCTACTAAATCGCTGGTCGTCTTTATCTTTCTTTTCTTTCGCTCCTCCACTATCCCCCGCGCGATTCTCCCTGAAAACTTTTCCTCTCCGTATCCGTAAATAATTTTCTCCAAACTATCTTGACTCCAATCATTCACCACCTCTTCTGCGGTTAGTTCTTCTGGAAAAGGATTTTCTTTCATGCTTTTTTTTATGTTCATGAGCAAGGGCTCATCCTTCATGAAAGAAAATCCTCGTCCGGAATTCTCCAACTGGTCAGAACTCAAACCTAAATCCAAAATTATTCCGTCCACTTTTTCTATCCCGTCTTTTTTCAAAACTTCGTTCATATTTCTGAAATTCACATTGTGGAAAGAAATTTCGCAATTCAAATCCTTAAACTTGTCTCTTCCCCCGTCTAAGGCATCTTGGTCTTGATCAATGGCGATAATTTTTATGCCCGGAAATCTTCTGCATATCTCCCTACTGTGCCCGCCACCGCCGAAGGTGCCATCCACCACGACCAGGTTCTCATTCCCCGCCTTCTGCGGGGCAAGCAAACCTTCTATTACTTCATTTAAAAGAACTGTCTTATGCATTTCCCAGCTTCTCCGCTAAATGCTCCGCCTCTTTGGCCACTTTTGCCTTTTGTTCCGACCACGCCTTCTCGTTCCAGACCTCTACTCTATCGGATACCCCCACAATTGCCGCTTTGTCCCGAAGTCGTATCCCCTCTTGTAAAAATTCCGGTATCAGCATTCTGCCGATAGAATCAATTTCCACTTCTGCCGCTCGCCCGAACATGTATCTGTTGAAATTTCTCTGATCGGCTTTCAGGAATGATAAATCGGAATCCGAGTCGGAAAGTTTTCTGGAAACCTTGGCCCATTCGGCGGTGGTGAAAATAAATAAACATTGTCCAAGCCCCGGGGTGATAATAATTTTCTTGCCCATTTCTTTTCGAAATTTTACCGGCAGGGAGACCCGATTCTTTTCGTCTATCGTATGGATGTATTCGCCGATGAGCATAAAATTTTATTTTTCTTATTTTTTTGGCAAAAATTACTTATCAACACTTTTCCCACTTTTTCCCACTTGATGTACATTGTATTCCACATATAAAATAACACCAAGCCCCACCTGTGGATAACTCCCAATTTTCCATTTGCGAAGCAAGACAGGAAAATTGAGGATCCCGAGCTGAGCGAGGGATAGATTTGACCTAGTCGCGCTTAGGTTGTAATCTAATTTTGGAGGTCAGCGATGTCCCCGATTGCCCAAATGATCTGGGCCTGTAAGAAGTGTTGGAAGAAACACAACCAGGGGATGTATACTGCCCTGCCCACCAGGCCCAACTCACCGTTCAACCCCAGAATTCAGTGGCCCATTTGTCAGACCTACAAGTGCGGTTCCATTAAATTTGAGGCAAGAATGGAACAAGTGGAAGTTCCCGCCGTGACTGACGCCGGCGGGTGAGATCAGAAAGGAGTTCGTCATGAACGTCGTCGAGTTTTTCTTTTTCTGTTGTGGATGCGGACGTACCTACACGATGGAGAAATACGAAACTCTTCGTGTAGTCAAGAACAGGTTCCGACCACAAGTTCTCCGACGTAAGTGCCGATGCGGATGCATCTACTTTAAGGAGACCTCGATAAGTGATGAGTAAGCGTCCCCGCCGGAAATGATGGTCGGCGGGTCGAGAAAGTAAATGGTTCTTTTTTTATATGTGCACCAAGGCGCCCCGTTGCTCCGCATCGGGGCATAGTTGTTTATAGTAGTATTTTGCAAAATACTGAAATAGATATATAATAGTTTACAACAAAATTATGAGAATGAATTATGTAAAGACGGAGAGAATAGTAAAAGGTTTTGCCAATCGCAAGCGGTTGGAGATTCTTACCCTACTAAAAAAGGAACCGGGGCTTTCGGTAGACAATATAGCCGAGAGATTGAATATAGGGTATGAAAATACTTCGGACCACATACGCAAGCTATCAATCGCGGGTTTGGTAATAAAAAGAAGCAGGGGCAATAATGTTCTTCACCGACTCACCCCTCGCGCAGAATCTATTCTAGTATTTTGCAAAAAACTGCAATAGAGAAATAAAATAATTGGCGGGGTGATCTCTCGATC
>C687J35174_10007571_pt1 | contig 13930 bp, 16 predicted proteins | sample RifCSPhighO2_01_FD_35174 | JGI IMG/M metagenome (IMG submission 35174) | reverse complement strand
TACCCCGATGCAAGCATCGGGGTATCAGATGGTAATCCTTCGACTTCGCTCAGGATATTTTAGCTTCCGTTTGTATCCTCGCGGCAAGCCGCGAGGTATTGTAGCTAAAATAAATAAAAAGCGCCGAAATGGCGCTTAAAAATCTGAAATTAATACCACTGCTTCACGTACATATTATAAAACCTTAAAGATCCACGGCATTAACTTTAGCAATTTTAGCATATTCATACGCACTTTGTCTAATTTTTCGTTCCATGGTTTTGTAATCCACCTCCACCAACCCAAATCGCGGCCAGAAGCCTGAAGACCATTCAAAATTATCCAANANCGACCAATAGAGATATCCGCGGACATCAACGCCTTCGGAAATGGCTTTATGCATTGCTGCAAAGTGGTCGGTGATATATTTCCCGCGTTTTTTATCTTCCGCATCGGCGATGCCGTTTTCCGTAACATAGACGGGTTTCCCGTATTTCGCCGCCTCTTTCAAAACGTGGTAAAAACCATCCGAGTCTATCGGCCAGTTGTTGAATTCCGAGCGTTCAATGGTCTTACGGTCGGAGAAATAATAATTTACTCCGACAAAATTCTGATATTCCTTTATTGACCGCAAAAAGAAATGATTATAGATGAAATTTTTAAGACCAGCCGGGAATTTTGTGAAATATATCATACTATGCGCGATTCCTATTTCGGCTTTTGGATTTGCCGATTTAATTATTTTATATGCTTCAATATGCGCCTGCGATAAATGGTGATTTGTTTTCAGATATTTTAATAGCGAGCGCTTGCCCGGCGGCCAGGAGCCGTTCCAATATCCGTGCCCAGTATAAACATTAGTCTCGTTCAGAGTTACCCAAAACTTAACATCAACAAATCCTTCCGACCGGACAAGTTTGTTTACATAGCGTGCAAAATCTCCAACAGTTTTTTTATTTGCCCAACCGCCTTGTTTGGCAACCCAAACCGGATTAGTCCAATGCCATAACGTAATAAATGGCTCAATACCCCGCTCGTGAAGCGCAGAAATAACTTGATGATAATGCTCGATTTCTTTTTCATTCCATTTTCCTTCTTCCGGTTCGATTCGCGACCACTCAATGGAAAAACGATGCGCATTGTGGCCAAGCGATTTGACGATATCAAAATCCTCATGAAAACGATGGTAATGATCGCACGCGCACCCGGAAATATAATTTTCTTCCTGCAAGGGATTGGGATAATTTTTTAGAATATAATCCGGCCAATTCTTTTTTTGAGCGTTTAGCGTTAAGCGTTTAGCGTTAAGATATTCCCACTCGGTCCAATCATTATGATTATTCCCTTCTACCTGATGCGCAGAGGTCGCGGCACCCCAGAAGAAATTTCTGGGAAATTCAAATTTTGCCATGCTTTCAGTATAAGCAATTTCCCCCGTATTTACAATTTCTATAAACGGGATATAATAAAATTGGGAGAGATTTCAAGCATTGAAATGAAGATGTGGACTGCGCTTTTTCTCGTTTCTCTTGCACTTTTACAATCAGCCGGCGTATATGCCGACACCGAAGAGCGACCCATACGATTCGCTTTCTACCATAATTTTGAACCAGGATTACTGGAACGCATGGGAGGAAATACCGGACTGGAAAAAATTCTTCATGAATCGGTCAGAAAAATAGAGAAGAAAATTGCAGTCAAAATTCAAATTACCCGCATTGAAGAATTCAAACCGCCACTTATCACGGAAGTGTGGCGCGATGAAAATTCTATGACCGCATACCACAACATGGCGCTTGACTATATACCAACTGAACACTCAGACTTTTCTTTTCTCATAATAGACGACCCGCTATACATGCAAGATGGTGAGGCCGAATCTATACCCGGGAAAAAGGCGGTTGTAAAATACAGCTCGACGGATACAGAAAATAAAAAATTCCTTACCACACTTATTCATGAATGGGGACACCTCCTTGGCAGGCAGCATACGACCCCGGAAGAATGCCGGGACGCGATTCAGCCGATTATGTGCAGGGGATGGGGAGAGGCCGAAGAATTTTTCATGGAAGAAGAATTCAAACAGGCAATTCTTTGCTTTTCTAAAAAATTAGAATGCGCCGAACCAGAAGCCCTTTAATTTAAGGGCTTATTTTTTATGCCCAAAAGCGATATAATGCCATTGTGGAGTAAAAACCGAGTTTTGAGACAGTCTAAAATCGCGACGACTTAGTAAGCGAGCCGCTGGAGCGAGCGAATCGTGTCTGAAATTACAATAATCGAGAAAATTGCCTCCACCAATTCTAATCACTCGCTAGTAACCCGCAATATTTCTTCAATTGCTGTAACTCCCTGCGCCGCGCGGATAAATCCCTCATCCAGCATGGATAACATTCCTTCTTCTTTCGCACGCTTTTCAATATCATCCGAGGTAGCATTTTTCATGAGAAGTTCCTTGACGGATTCGGACATTTCCAGAACCTCATGAACTCCGACCCGACCCTTATACCCCTCGGGACAATCATCTGTTTTTTTGGGACGGCCCCACTCTATTTTTTCCGCCGCGGCTTTGGCATCAACCGCTTTTTCGCTCTTCAGCATATTTATAACGCGCTCAAGATCAATATCTTTTTTTAAACTTGCGACTTCGGTTGCTGAAAACTGATACTTGTCGTGTCCCGGGCAAAGGCGCCGTACCAAGCGCTGTGAAATAATAGCAGTTACGGTGGATGCGATCAAAAACGGCTCAACTTTCATATCAATCAAACGGGGAAGGGCTCCGGCCGCAGAATTGGTGTGCAGGGTAGAGAGCACCAAATGTCCGGTTAAAGCCGCATTAATTGCGAGGGCCGCGGTTTCGTTATCGCGGATTTCTCCTACCATTATAATATTCGGGTCCTGACGCAAAAGAGTGCGCAGGCCGTTGGCAAACGATAAACCAATATCCGGACGAACCTGGGTTTGATTTATCCGCGGTATGCGATACTCAATCGGATCCTCAATGGTTGAAATATTAACTCCGGGGGTATTCAGCATCTCAAGAATGGTATAGAGCGTGGTGGTTTTCCCCGAACCGGTAGGACCGGTTGCCAGAATGATCCCCGTAGGCCGCTTTATGGCTTTGTGAATCCTATCCAGATTCACTCCCAAAAATCCAAGTTCCTCCAAGGAGAAACCCTTGGCGCCCTCGGGCAGGAGCCGCATCACTATTTTTTCCCCTTCCATGACCGGTAAAACCGAAATACGAAAAGAAAACCGATATTCTTCGGTTTCGATTTTGAACCGGCCGTCCTGGGGAAGGCGGTGCTCATCCAATTTCAAATTTGCCATGACTTTGATGCGCGCCACGATGCCGGTGGCAATTTGTTTGGGCAAAGTCATAGCATCATGCAATATCCCGTCAATCCGATAGCGCACCAGCACTTCTTTTTCCTGCGGCTCAATATGAATGTCGGAGGCCAACTGCAAAATGGCATGACGGATTAAAGTATCCACGATGCGGATCACCGGCAGGTCTTCAGCCATTTTTTTCAAATCCTCCGCCTCCGCCTCCAATTCCTCTCCCCCGCCTTTAGTGAATTTCAAAGCCGCATCCCCAATGTCTTTTTTAATTATTTCGCCGAATTCCGCCTCCAGCGATTTCTGGTATTGCTTTAAAATATGCTTGACGGAATCGGGCGTAGTCAGACGCGGCAAAATACGCAGGCCCTCTTTTTTACGGATAAATTCAAGCGTTTGCAAATCGCCGGGATCAAGCATAGCGACCTCGAGATTGGTGCCGCTTTTTTTGAAAGAAACAACATTGTGTTTGCGCGCAATCGGCTCCGGAATAATATGCAAAATTTCCGGATCAACGGTTTCTTTCGACAAATCCACGAAAGGAATGCCCAGAATATAGGCCTCCAAGTGCAGAAGTTCTTCTTCCTTTATAAGGGCTTTATTCAAAAGCACCTCACGCAGGGTTTTTTTGAGTTTCGCTGATTCTTGTTCGGCTTTAACCAATTTATCCGGAGTCAAAAGTCCGGAGTCAAGAATAAAGGCCTTGAGTTGATTTTCTTCTACCCTCATGTACGTAAATTCGAAATTCGAATATCGAAATTCGAAACAAATTCCAAGTTCAAATATTCTAAATTCCGAACACGTTTGGAATTTTGAATTTGGAATTTAGGTATTGTTTCGGGTTTCTGATTTCGTGCTTAGGATTTTTTATTTCAGTGTATCTTTTATTTTTTTCATAATCTCCTCCAAACGATAATTGGTTTTTACAAGGTAAGTAGTTGCGCCCAGCTCAATCATTCGCTGTATATCTTCACTTCCCTCAAGATTTGAAAGAATAATCACCGGAATCCCGGAGGTCTTGAGGTCTTTCTTCAATTCAGCCAAAACTTCAAAACCGTTTTTACGCGGCAGAATACAATCCAGCAAAATAAGATCCGGCAATTCATCTTGGGCCAGGCGAAGCCCGATCTCGCCGTCCAGCGCCGAAATTATTTGATAGCCCTCGTCCGTCAATATTTTTCCCACCGCGCTCTGCAAAGCCGCCTCATCTTCAATAAATAAAATTTTTGCCATAAATTGAGTAAATTCGAAATTCGAATATCGAAATTCGAAACCCACCCGCAGGTCGTCCTGAGCGCAGCGAAGGAACCTATGAGTTCCTTCAGTCGCTTCGCTCCTTCAGGATGACTCGTCGACTAGCAAGTCAGATTTAGGATTTCGTGCTTCGGATTTTATTATTTAATTGGTAATGTAAACCAAAATTCGCTTCCTTTTTCCGGCTCAGACGAAAAACCAAGTTTTCCTCCGGCCGCATCTATAATGGCCCGCGCGGCATACAGCCCCACTCCGGACCCTTCGGTCTGACGAAGCATCGCCTTCCTTCCGCGGAAAAATTTATCAAATATCCTCCGCCGTTCATGCGGCGTAATGCCTATGCCTTCGTCATGGATGGCCCAACGGACAAATGAATTTCCGGCGCGCGATATGCGAATTTTTATATTTCCGGAATTGGCGGTATAGCGTATGGCATTATCAATAAGATTGCGTATCACCATCTCGGTACGTTCCGGATCAGCCGAAATTTCCGGAAACAGCGTATCTGCCTCAAAACGAATTGTAATATTGGACGAACTGGCATATTGGGAAAATTCTTTAATCACCTCTTGAGTAAGCGCTGCCAGAGAAAACACTTGCTTATGTAAAATCAGGGTCTTGGCGTCCACCCGGCTCACATCCAACAAAGTTGTAACCAGCCGCGTCATTTTACGGGTTGTATCGCGCAATGTATTTATAAAACTTCTGACAATTTCCTCATCAGTCCCGGGTTTCTTAAATTCGCGCTCAATAATATCCAGAGTCCACTGCAAAGCGGTCAATGGAGTACGCAACTGATGCGAAATAATGGATATAAATTCCGTTTTCATGCGGTTGGCTTCGGCCATCTTGTTAAATCCTCCGATAATGATGTTTCCAATAACCAGAAAAACTATGGCCTCAACCGATACCGCAACCACGGTGAGAAATTCCGGCTCCGCAAAATAACGAGAGGCAATAACCGATGTTATAATAAGCGAAAAAATAGTGATTATACCCAGGCCGATAAAAAGCAGGGGCGGACATTGCCACCAAGACATCTGAACCGAACGGCATTCTTCCAAAATATTCAATTTTTCTTTAACATCAGGCACTATTTTATTATACCATATAACACGCGGCAAGTAATGCACAACGAGTTGAAAAAAACAGATCATAGTGCTACGATAACCGCGGATTCATTGAAAAACATAGGAATTTGTGGATATGCATTCCCCGCCTTTTACTTATTGGGTAATAGGAACCGGGGTTGGAAAAGCCATTGCCCATCTTTTAGTCTCATTCCCGGATACCGCCCGTGTTTATATAACCGATTTAGATCGTGAAACCGCGCGCGCAACAGCCCATATTATTAACGTTTCCATGCGGCACAGCGAAAAAAAATGCGTTGGCACTGATTTCAATGCTGAAAAAGATTCCGTACACGACTTTCTCCGCCTTTTCCCGGAAATTTCTGTGATAATTTCGGCGCTTCCGGCCAAATACAGTTCCGCGCTCGCCGCATCCGCCATTGAATGCGGAAGACATTTCCTTGATCTTGGCGAAATTGTCGCCGTCACTAAAAACCTCATGCTGTTTGACCGCGAAGCCCGGGCCAAGAGAGTTTCCGTAATTTCCGGCAACGGACTGATGCCGGGTACAGGAATGATTTGGGCAAAATTGTTTATCTATATCTTTGATTTGGTAAAAAACATTTGGATCACAGTAGGCGGAGTATCCCAAAATCCCAAACCGCCGCTTTTTTATGGACTTCCTTTTGCCGTGGAAGGCCTGCAACATCTTTGTTGCGACCAGGCCCCCATACTGGAGCGAGGCGCAATACGGCTGGCTAATCCGTTTTCCTATGCCGGTTTGATTAAAGTCCCGGAACTAAAGAATTTTTTTAACAACGGCGAGGTGGAGGCGTTTATTACGGCCGGAACATCCATTGCCCCGTGGACAATGCAAACATTCGGCGTGCAAAATTTCTGGAAACGCACCATCTGCTGGCCGGGATTCATGAAAGGCGTAGAAAATATTTCGCCGGAAAATTTTGAAAANGAAATCAAACCCCTGCTAATGCCCGCGACAAGTGCTGATAATCCGGACCTTGTCTGGATGAAAGTGGAGGCCCAAATTGCTAAAGAAGGTAGGTTAGCGGCACGCGCCTCTCTCACGCTTTTTGACCTTTTTGACGAGAAAACCGGACTATCAGCCCTGGAACGCACAACCGGATTTTCGGTAGCCATTATGGCGCGTCTTGCGGCTTTGAGTGAAACCAAATTGGGCGCCGCCGCTCCCGACTGCGCGCTTGGTTTAAAAGGTATGGGCGACTACATGGAAGAATTGCAAAAACATTTTTCAATCGCCTGGAAATATCAAAGTTTTACATAAAAAATAAGACCACAGAAGTGGTCTTTTAAATTGGTGAATTGGAAGAGAATCAACAGCCCGGAGGCAGAGGACGCACATCCGATTGTAGCGCTCTTAAGCACCGCTGCATTTGCTCAAGCTCTTTTTGCTGAAGTTCGATTTGACGTTCCAAATCTTTCTGCGTATTCTCGCGTCCTTGCAACTGATCACCCACAAGTGCTCCGGCCCCAAGACCAAGCGCTCCGCCTATAGCCGCTCCGGCTCCGGGATGCCCCTTGCCAATTTGGTTGCCAATTATGGCGCCAACAGCCGCGCCTCCAAAAGCGCCGATTCCGGCCCCTTTCTCACGAGTAGTCAATGGCCCTCCGGCGCATCCGACTAGAAAAATAGCGGCAACGAACGCAATCACAACCGTAAAACCGCTGTATATTTTCATCTCTCTTCCTCCTTTGAAATCCGAGGTTTAGGAACTGTTTTTTAGGATACAACACAACGGAATCGTTCGCAACACTCTTTATCCACACAATCATTTCGAAACAATTTTATAGAGTTTCTTATGAAGATGCGGGTTTGCGGCCAGAAGAGTGTGAGCTGATGATTTCACAGTCCAGGGCGCGCCAGCCATGGTGGTTACTTTACAGCCAGCTTCGGACAAGATGAGCGATGGAGCGGCAAAATCCCAAATTTTTTAAGAATTATGGCTCCGGCTTTGCGCGTGATATTTTGTATGAATCCTGTTACATTTCCGCCGGATACTCCGCCCTGAATAAATGATTGCGAGTCATTGCCAATGTCATGTGGCAAAACCATAGATTTTTTAAAATGTAACGGGATGAACTTTTCCATAAATAAGAAGTGATGACAATTTTTGAAAACGCAGCGGACGGGATTTGAACCGGTGATCTCCTCCGTGACCCCGAAACTTAGCGCGGGCGATGGGATTTGAACCCACGATCTCCTCCGTGACAGGGAGGCGTGTTAGACCAGGCTACACCACACCCGCGCTAAGTCACAGGGCAAGCAGGGAGACGCTTTAATATAACATTATCCGCCGAAAAAATAAAGGATGATATCTATCAAGATAAGTATGATAATCACGATCTCCAGGAAATTTTCGCGCCTACCCTGTATGACGGTCAGGGCAAATTCCGAATTCTCGCGGGCAAACCCGATTTTGTACTCGATATTCCGGAAACGCGAACGAAGCTCGAATAAATCCGCCAGTTGCGAAAAAAGTGCCTTTCTATTGCTCCTTGTGTTCCTTAGTTTCCCTGTTTTCTCTGAAAATTATTTCAGATGCCTGGTCTATTGCCGCATGATAGGCCCTGATAGCATGCGCCGCGTCTTTACTGGAAGATACAGTCTTTTCCTGCTCTTCCAAAAATAATCCTTCATAAAGAATTTTGCCTTTTCTTTTCGGATCGAAAATCCGGATTCCGATCTGCTTTCCGGTCTCATCGGTTATGGGCGCCTCTTTCAATTCTCCATCTGCCGCGCGTTTTCTAAGTTCCCGAATTTTCCATTCATCTTCGGATGTCATGCCGTCAAAAATTTCTCCGGCTCCTTCAATTTTTTCTTTGGATTTTGATTTATCAGATGACTTAAAAGATTCTTTTCTCATTTATATTTTTCTCTTTTAAATGCTAAAAATATTCGACCTGCCGCAAGCGTTTTTGGGCTTCGGCTAAAGTTTTCCTTTGGCTCTGGATGGAGTCGAACCATCTTCTGAACGTTATGAGTGTTCCGTTCTAACCGTTGAACTACAGAGCCTAAAAAATGGGGTGAAGGTACGGAGGCGGAAATCTTTTTACAGCATACCAAAAAAGCGTCATTAATACAATAAGAAAAATCGTCCGCTAACCGGACAATTTTTTCACACATAAAAACAAACAATAAATTATTCCCCGGCGAGCGCCATCACATACCAGACAATGCCGGTTACAATCACTCCAGCGATAAATCCGCTCAAGGCCGAAGCAATCGTACTGCCCAATTTGAAACCGTATTCGCGCGGTTCCTCGGATATAAAATCACGTGATATTGAATTCATAGTGATTAAAAAAAGAATTAAACTGTAAAAATCTAAACACGACCCGTTACTTAACAGTATAACTTAAAACTGCCGCCAACCAAAATCGCTTTATCCACACCCGATAGCAGAAATTCGGATTTTTAATCAAGCCAAGACGTATCTCCTCCCAGCGGTTCATTTCCGATATACGGAACTCCGCCGTAACGTTTAATGTCTTTAACTTCTCCTGTTCCTTCGTGTTTGACCCTTATCGCCATTTTACTGGATGGATCACGCTCTATAACCCAATCACCTATTTTATCGGCTTTTTTGCTGTATTTATTAATAATTATTTTTTCAGTTACTCCTCCGCCCCTATTTATTGACATGCGTCCTAATAACTTGTCATTCTCGCTCCGGGTAATACGTGCACCGTATTTACCTATGAATGATTCTTTGGGCGGCTCCGGAGGAGGTGGAGGTGCATCTGGTCTTTCTGGTACTGGATCCATATTTTTTTAAATTTTAGCTAAAAGTTGTTTCCGACCTTTGATTTAATTATACCAAAACTCTGTGGTAAAATAAAGGAATGAATCCCGTTAGAAGTTTAGGTCAGGACTTTTTACGGGGTTAAATCATAACTAATTTTTCCGTGTCAAAACACGATTTTAACACGTAATACACTTCTAACGGGATGAACTTCACAACATTCAATTTAATCGAAGGCGTATTCTGGATCGCACTCGGCACGATTTGTGCGACCATTCTCTTTACGGCCGAAACAAGATATAAAAAACTCGCTTCTGCGTCCGCCGCCGTATTCATCCTTTTCGGCCTATCCGATTTTGTGGAAATTGCAGTCCAAGATTCATTTCTGGATTCACTCTCCTGGCTTTTATTATGGAAAATCGCCGGGGTCGTCGGAATCATTGCCGTCATTATCGGATATATTAAATTGAGAATCACACATTGACTCAATTCAAACCAAAGCATAATATACCATAAGAACTCTTTACAATCTGGCGGGTGTAAAATATGCCGTGGCCGGAAGAATCACATTTACGCTGGATCGAAACTATAGAAGACACCGGGGAACTCCGCGAGGTGTTGCAGGAGATAAAGAAGGCGAAACCATTGGAAATACATCTATTCCTTGCTAAGATTTTGAAACGGGCGCAACATTGGGGAAATCCATTCCACGGCGACACATCTAATCTCAATACCGACTTGGCAAATGTTTTGCCGGAACTTACCGATATCCGCGACCCGGACCATGACCGAGATAACATATATCACTTTATGCTCGGCGGACTTCATTGTTTTCTTATTGAAGTACTGACTTTTATTTCAAAAATTCCGCCGGAATCCGAATCCGTTCCCTTGCTTAAGAATTATTTCGATTATTTCTTTAACAAGCGCCGCGGCTGCACGTCCTGCGCCAAAAGAGTGCTTGCGCTCCTGCCTCCAACCGAACAAATTCAATTTCTTTGTGATCGCGCGCTAAAACGAAAAGAGGCGTATACGCAGGATGATCCCCATTCCCCGGCCTGCATGGAACTGTCGCTATGGCTACTGATGATTACGCCGATTGACAATGCCGAGCGTTTGGAAATCGCCAAAATAATTCTTAAACGTATGCCGAATGAATTGAAGTGTCTAATCCAATATTCACACCAACGTTCCGTCCGAGATTATCTAACACGATTTCTTTCAGAATGAGCGGGTACAACCGCTCTTTTTTAAAAAAACGCAATGTACATAAGGTCGGTAGCAAAACAGATAATTTAAGTCCGTTGAGGCCATCGCCGGATTCCCCAGCGAAGCCGCGTCTGACGCGGCGCAACGCAAAAGAGCTTCCTATGGGAAGCTCTTTTGCTCTTATACAACAACTTTATAATTAAACGATGGTGAGCTGGCGGTTCAGTTCGCGTTCAAGCATAGCCGCGAAGTCGCGGATAACCGCTTGCTGGTCAGCCGGTAAAAATGCCCCGAGCTCCCCGCGAAAATCAACACTTTTTACATCCACAATAATTTTGTCTTTAATCTCGGCAAGCTGTTTTTTCTGGTCTGGGGAAAGCATACCCCTTCGCATCATAAAATACAAGTCGTAGAAATCACGCGGTTTTTTACGCTGAACCAAAGCGCCAAATATCTTTTCCTCAACCAACACGTCTTGCGGTAAATGAATAACTGTATATGTGGGTACAAAATCGTTTGCCACGCTATCCACCTCGCCCCGTATGTCCCGGCCATTTCTCGCCGAAACATTGATTTCAACCCCAACTGGCTGGTATTCAAACATTTTGAATGTCGCCACGCCGAAATACCCGCCGGTGGTCGCGTCAGATTTTGCGCCAATCTCTACCTTAACTCCACTTCGTTCAATTTCGGTAAGGACTTTCACAAATAAACCCTCAACAAACGATTTGATCTGCGGCGGTGCTACTTTGAATAATGAAAAATCCAAGTCCTCGGAGAATCGAGGACTGCCGTAAACGACGCGAAGCGCCGTGCCCCCTTTAAAAAGCATCTGTTCCGCTTCTGGTAATTTATAAAACTCCTGCAAAAACAGATGCTGAAAGTATTCACGGACAATATTGGGAAATACGCCGGCCTGATATTGTTGCGCCAATTTTTCAAGTGTCTCAACTGTGATCATTTAAGCGTGGTTTTAATTATACTCGTCAGTTTCTCGTTATTGAATAACTTTGCGTAGCGTAATGCTTTTTCTGCGTTTAACTTTTCCTTATGAAACCGAGAAATCGGTTTCTGCTTGTTGAGTATTCTGAAATAGTTTACGTCCACAAACGCTTTTTCCGGGTCGGCAATGTAAAAACCAACCCCTTTTTGTTTTTGAATCTCATGACCGGTATACGCCGCCTTTTTTATCTTCCGATAAGAGAAAACTTTCCCCAAGGGCTTAACTTCAAACCTGCGGGTTGATTTCGTAGTAACCGAAGTGATTTCATAGACCGTCTCCGGGATAACTCCGTGAAAGGAGAGCGCAGATTCAAGAGAAACATACGACGGTTTATATAATCTGTTGGCGATATACGCATCCGGCGGCAGATTATCGGGAAAGGCGTAAAGACCTCGCTTGACCTGCATAATAAAACCGCGTTTTTTATACCTATGAAGCAAGCCAGCCGTTGCCGTTATAGACACGCCAAAAAGAGCACGAATGTCTTTTGAGCTAAATAGGTAGAGCTTTTTTTCCTTTATTTTAGCGGCAAAAATGGTCTGGTTCACTAACTTGACCATATTGTCAATTTACCAGAACGGCGTTTATAAGTCAAAAAGGTGTTTTATCCCCACCCTGTTACTCACTATTATTTATGTCCTCGGCAGGATTTGAACCTGCAACCGAGCGGGTAGAGGCCGCTTGCTCCATCCATTGAGCTACGAGGACAGACAAATAAAAAAACCGCCGAAACAAGCCGCAAAAAAACACGGCATCCATGAGACGACCATCTATACATACCGACATTGACGGCTTGACGGGGTAGCGACAACAGACCACTATAAAAGTAAGGTAGAATCTCTTTCAAAAAATGCGCTATTTACAAGCAAAAAGGACGCGGGTATAATTATTTTGCGGGGTAGAGGAGAAGTACCTCGCGAGGCTCATAACCTTGAGACGCCGGTGCAATTCCGGCCCCCGCGACTCGCATATGCCAAAAGCCGCTTCATTTTTGAAGCGGCTTTTGGGGTTAAAAAAATCCGCCACAAGCGCAAATGCTATAACGGAATTCTTGTATTTTGTAATTTTTTTAATTCGCAATCGCTTCATTACAACCTTCCTTTCATTTACCAATACTCGGGATGCCGGAAACAAAAGCAAATAACCAAAGAAACCAGGCAGACACGGAATAACGGTTAAAATACGACTCGAATTTACCGCCGATTTTTACAGCGCGCAGCGCCCAGACGAAATGCAAGGCCATAATGATAAGCGCGGCAAAACCCGAAATGGTGTGTGTGGTAAATTGCCATCGTGCAGTGTTTATAACGCAAAGAAGCGTTGTGCCTAAAATATCAGCGGCAAGTCCGGCACCAAAAATACATAGCATCCAAAAATGCATCTTTCCTGTCATCTTATGCGACCAGATTGATAAACTATACAGAAGCAGTGCGATTACAAAGAACAATTCAAGCGAAAACATAGATGCTCCGGCTTTACGCTCTTATTGGCATCTTAGCGCATATTACAACACGAAAATAAACATTTCAAGCCGTGCATTATACATATTTTTGAACATCCGGAATTACGTGATAGTATGGAAATATGAAAGTGCTTATCATAGGCGGAGGCGCAACCGGGTCTATTTTGGCCCATTTTTTAAGCTTAGAGAAAGAAATTGAAGCTGTCGTTTGCGGAGACATTAATACGCGAAAGGCCAAAAGATTTTTGCCTAATCATCCCAAAATCACCCTCCAGCAAATAGATGCGACGCAAAAAGATAAAGTCGCCCTGCTTGCCAAAGGATTTGATCTTTTGATCAATGCATCATTATCGCAGTTTAACAAATTTTTGATGGATGCCGCCCTGGAAGCGGGCACTAATTACCAGGATTTGGCCTCCAAATGGGACAACGCCAAAGTTGAACAACTGGATTTTAATGATAAATTTAAANCCAAAAATTTAGTCGGTTTAATAAACGCCTCCGCCTCTCCGGGCGTAACCAACCTGCTAGCCAAACTTTTGGCCTCTAAACTTGACCGGGTGGACTCCATTAAGGTGCGGCTCTTGGAAAACGTAAGCTCCGATATCCCTTTTACCGCCTGGTCAAAAGAGATAGCTTTTGACGAGGCCACGCAAAAACCATATACTTGGGACAAAAATCATTTCGTAGAAAAAGATAATTTTGGAGAAGAAGAACTTTTTAACTTCCCCGAACCTTTTACCAATAGAAAATGCTATTTAATTTCGCAGGAAGAAGTGGGCACGCTGCCGCAATACATAAAAACCAAATACGTCGATCTAAAAATCGGCGG
>C687J35174_10007563_pt1 | contig 13938 bp, 11 predicted proteins | sample RifCSPhighO2_01_FD_35174 | JGI IMG/M metagenome (IMG submission 35174) | reverse complement strand
CACCTCGGGCATTTGATTTCCCACTCGCTCTTTTCCAATTGGCCAATCAGGCGTTGTTCACCCCAAAATTGACCGTGTTTAGCGCACTTCCATTTTCCGTTTCCCGCAACTGCCTGCGATGAGGCAAAAACAATCTTTTTTACAGGCAACTTCTTTTCCAATATCAGCTCAAACAACAAAGCAGAACTTTCAGAATTCGTATGCACAAAATGACTGAAATCGGGAAGATAGTCCTGATACGCTGCCAGATGGTACACCGCATCCACGCCCTTTAGAGCCCGCGATAAGTCACGGTAGTCAGAGACATCTCCTTTAATAAAGTCAACTTCGGGAGCAAGATACTTTGGTTTCCCGAACGGGTGAACCCTCTCCTGTAAAATATCCAATACCCGAACCGCATATCCACTTTTAAGCAATAGGTCTACCAAGTGGGAACCGATAAATCCGGCACCTCCGGTTACCAGAATCTTCCTAAACTTTTCCACAGGGCCTTTATATCCCAAACCCCAGGGCAATACAACCAGTTTTCTTTCACACGCCACCATTTCAAGATAAGCAAGTAAAATTACTGTAGTTTATAATTGTTCGATGTCTACCAAACCCATTGCCATAGTCACCGGAGGGTCGCGGGGAATCGGTTTGTCGATAGCAAGGCAACTTATTGACAATGGTTACACCGTTGTAATTTGTTCCCGTAACCCCATCGAACTAAACCAAGCTGTCTTGGATCTAAACGCCAAAAGTAATAATCAAGCCGTTGGCATCTGTATCGATGTATCCAGGTCCGTAGATTGCAAGAAACTTATACGTTTCTCCTCGCAGATTTCTGGTTCGATACATCTTTTAGTCAATAACGCTGGTATTTATGGCCCCATAGGCCGCCTTGAATCTAATAATTTGCGGGAATGGAAAAAAACCCTTGAGATAAATCTCATGGGCGCAGTTTACTGCTCCCGGCATGTTATTCCCGCAATGAAAGCAATCGGTTCTGGAAAAATTATCAATCTGGCAGGTGGCGGCGTGGGTGGACCCGAGGCGTTTCCCAACTTCACCGCTTATTACACCTCCAAAATAGCCATCGTTGGTTTTACCGAAGTTTTGGCCGCAGAACTAAAAGACTATAATATTCAAGTAAATTGTGTCGCTCCCGGAGCCGTAAATACCCACTTCACCAATTATCTGATTTCCCAGGGGACCGCTAAGGCTGGATCTAAAATGTTTCAGAAAGCCACAAACCAAAAGGCAACCGGGGGGGATTCGCCTGAATTAATAACCAAATTAATATCTTTCTTAGTCTCAGAACAGGCAGGCCATATCACNGGGATGTTATTGAGNGCGAAATGGGATGCCGTACAAGATTTAAAAAACCCCCAAGCTTTTACTCCAAATAAATATAAACTTCGTAGAATCAATCAAAAAGTATTTTTTGAAGCATGAGTAACCCAAAACCCCACCTGGGGATTCTTGGACTATGGCACCTGGGATCAGTTTATTCGGCTTCATTTGCCAAGCTTGGTTATAAAGTAACCGGATACGATCCGGATAGAGATGTAATTCGAAACCTAAATAAATCAATTCCTCCGATTTTCGAACCGGGGTTAACGGAGGAAATCCGAAACCACCTGCAAAAAAACCTCACCTTCAGCCATAACCCGCAGGACACGATAGCCAACAAACAATATATTTTTGTTGCCCTGGATTCGCCGGTCGACGAAAATGATGAAGTAGACACTAGCCCCATAGATAAACTTTTCAAATTAATTGTCCGTTTCCGTTCTCCCAAAACCACAATCGTAATCTCCAGTCAAGTTCCCATAGGCACATGTCGTAAGTACCAAACTGAAATAAAAACCTGGCAAGACACAAAAATCATTTACTTTCCGGAAAACATTAGGCTTGGGGAGGCCTTTAAAACTTTTCTCCACCCGGACAGAATAATCCTGGGATCAGACGACAAAGCCGCAATCGCCCAATTTAAAAAAGATTTTCCCAGCTTCGTCTGCCCGATTTTAGAAATGGGCCTAGAAAGCGCCGAGATGGCCAAACATACCATGAACTCGTTTCTGGCGGTCAACATCAGCTTTGCCGGCGAAATTTCAGACCTTTGCGAATTGACGGGTGCGAATTACCTTGATGTGGTCAAAGCACTAAAAACCGACTCCAGAGTGGGGGAAAACGCTCCCCTCAAGGCTGGAATTGGTTTTGCCGGTGGAACAATCGGCAGAGACGTAAAAATTCTGAAAAAAATTGCTAAAACCCATAGATACTCCCCGAAATTACTTAACGCCTGTTACCAGGTAAACCAGGAAAGAATAGATAAACTATTTTCAAAAATTAAAACGATTTACCCCAAAATATCAGGGAAAAGGATTGGCCTTCTGGGATTAACATACAAACCCGGCACCAATACCCTTCGCCGGTCTCGCTCACTCGAGCTCGCAAAGTTGCTGTATGCCGAGAAAGCGGAGGTGAAAGCCCATGACCCAGCTATTACAAAGACAGTTTCCGGATTTCGCTTTATCAAAATTGCCAATAATTTGATCGATTTTTTCAACGATCTAGACCTGGCAATTCTACTCACTCCCTGGCCGCAATTCAAAGACATTTCAAATAAAGATCTCAACTCGATGAAACAGAAAGTTATCATCGACACCGCAAACTTATTAGACATTGGAAGAATAGCTGCGCCGCAAACCAAATACTATGGAACCGGTGTTAATTATCCCATCGATGCAATTTAACCAGCCGCTTTTATCCATAATCATTCCAGACAGAAGCAGGCCCAAATTTGTCCTGGAGGCAATCCGGTCTATATATTCTCAGTCAGGTATTCCCAAAGGAAAGACAGAAATCATCCTTGTCATTGATCACAACAACAGATATCCCAAAAGCAAAATCCGTAATGAATTTCCTCTCGTCAAAATAATTACTAACGCAAAAGAAGAAGGTCCGGGGGGTTCAAGAAACGTTGGCTTAAAGCAAGCAGGAGGCAAATTCGTGTCTTTCCTGGACTCGGATGACTCCTGGCACCCAAACTTTCTCAAAGAATCGATCTCTTATCTAGACCAATCGAATGCAGGCGCAAGCATGTGCTTTGTCAATCCATATTTTTCCGGATACTATCCCTTCCGGGAAAAGCTCAAAGTAATCCTGATTAATAAATTCAGACAAGCAGCTCTGACATACAGTTTCTTCTTCAACAACAGATTTCTCACCCCAAATCTTTTTTGGACGTGTCAACTTTCCCACTCAATTTTCAGACGATCATCTATCGGTAACTATGTTTTCGAGTATAAGTACCGTCGCGGAGGAGAAGATTGGGCAATATTTATATATATTCTTAAAAGAGGCCAGATAGTCGTCGTTCCCGAAAAACTGGTCAAATTTAGATATGAAATCAATAGTTCAACCAACCAAAAGATCAACCAGCTAAACAAATGGCAAAGCTATACAATTCTGAAGAACAATCTTCCCGTTGACTTTAAAAAGGGCATGGGGTTTAAATTGTTCGGTCTTTATCTCTATGCGATAAAACCTCGAAAATGAGCGCACCGATATTGGTAACAGGAGGAGCCGGATACATAGGATCTGTTTGCGTGGAGTCGCTCATCGCCCAAAAGCATAAAGTGGTGGTCATCGACAACTTGCAGTCCGGACACAGAAAAGCAGTTCACCCTCAATGCATCTTTGTCAAAGGAAATTTTGGCAACTCTTCGCTGATTCGGACAATTATTGCCAAATATAAAATCAGTTCCGTCATCCACTTTGCAGCCCAAACCGAGGTCGGTAAGGCGAATACCCACCCGCATATTTATTTCAAAAACAATCTAGTCAACGGTATTTCACTTCTAAATTCCCTGATCAAATCAAAATGCACCCGAATTGTTTTTTCCTCAACCGCCGCTGTCTACGGTAATTCAAAATTCGGTTTAATCAGCGAAAGCAGTGAAAAAAATCCACTTAATTCATATGGAGAGTCAAAACTAATGTTTGAGAATGTCATCCGCCACTATTCCAGCGCTCACGGCCTTAAATATTTTATTTTCAGATATTTCAATGCCGCAGGGGCGAGTCGAAATTTTGGAGAGTATCATCAAACTGAAACACATCTAATACCTTTAGTTCTACAAGTCGCCCAAAAGAAAAAGGAAAGCATCAAGATTTTTGGAAACGACTACCCAACCAAGGATGGAACCTGCATTAGAGATTATGTTCACGTAAAAGATATCGCTGAAGCCCATATTCTTGCCCTTTCAAAATTTGAAACCATGGAAAACATGATTTTTAATCTAGGAAACCAAACAGGTGCCAGTGTAAAGGATGTAATCAGATCTTGTAAAAAAATAACCGGTAAAAAGATTGATTTTACAGTCTCTTCCAGACGTCCAGGCGACCCNTCCAGCCTTATTGCCGACGCCAGAGCTGCAAGAAAAAAACTAAATTGGGGACCGAAGCATTCAGATCTCCAAACAATAATTAAGTCCGCCTGGGAATGGACCAGCTCTCATCCTGACGGTTATAACTAACCTTGTGATTGTCTGACAACAATCCTTAATGGTTTAATTAACCCAAACAACAATTCTAAAAATGGCAAGAAAACTAAAAAAACTCCCTATAAAAAATCTCGAGCTTTCATTAGTCATGCCATGCCTCAATGAAGAAAGAACAGTAAGCAGTTGTGTGAAGAAATGCAAAGCAGCCCTCAAACAATACAAAATCTTAGGGGAAATTGTGGTCTGCGATAATAATTCGACCGATAACTCCCGGGAAATAGCCTCCCGCGATGGGGCCAGGGTAATATTGGAAAAAAATAGGGGGTATGGAAATGCTTGTATCAGAGGACTCAACGAAGGAAAAGGAAAATACCTTCTCAAACTTGATGCCGACGGCAGCTATGACCCAATGGAAATCGACAGGTTTATAAAATATTTAAGGGAAGGATATGACGTGGTCATGGGCAGCAGATACAAAGGAAAAATCCTAACTGGGTCCATGCCCTGGTCACATAAATATATCGGCAACCCCATACTNACACTCATCTCAAACTTGATCTGCAAAACAGGCATATCAGACCTGTGTTGTGGNATGAAAGCTTTTAATAAACGCGCCCTTTCAAAGCTAAATCTCAACTCGCCAGGAATGGAATTCGGGCCGGAGACCACCATAAAAGCCCGTCAAGCGGGACTGAAAATTAAAGAGGTCCCCATCACCTATCACCCGGACGGAAGAGTTAGAAAATCTAACCTAAACCAGTGGAGAGACGGTCTTCGTGACATATTGTTCATTATTAAAGAGAGTAGGTTCTTCAGGCAATATCCCTAAAGGCTTCGATGAAGCATTCCGAGAAGATCTCCANCTGGACCACAAATCCTCAAAATAAAATAGGCCTTACTAAAAAACTGCTNAGTTTTCTATCCTTAACTATCAGAAAGCAACAACTACAAATTCTGACTAAAGCGGTAAACCCCACGCCTCATCTGGCAGTGGCAGATATCGGTTTTTCTCCCACGGAAGATATGGTCGATGCCAACTACTTCGAGAAACATTATCCATATCAGGATAGAATCACCGCGGTTTCAGTAGAGAATTGTACAGAAATAAAAAAAAGGTACCCCCTTATTAAAATTATAGAAATTCTTCCCAATTCCAGGTTCCCGTTCAAAAACAAACAATTTGACCTATCCACCTCGTGGGCGACCCTCGAGCACGTTGGAGGATATAAAGAACAAAAATATTTCTTGTCAGAACTTCTAAGGATTGGCAAGAAAATTTTTGTTACCACCCCATATAGAGGCTGCATATACGAACCCCATACCGGACTGTTTTTTCTCCATTGGCTTCCTCTTCGCATTTTCAGAAGAATCTGTAATTTGATCGGAAAACCATTTTGGTCTTCTCCCACTAACTTTAATCCCCTATACGTCAAAGACGTATTCAGACTTATTCCGGATCATAAACTCAAAGTGATAGTTTTTAAAATGTTTGGCTTTCTTCCCTCCCATCTCATTATCACGAATATCAATGACTCTACTTGATTACTTCAAACCCCTAGACCCGAACAATCTCTTTATCTTTATTTTGATGTTTGCCTCCTGGCATATCGTCGGCTCCTTGATTGATAAAAAGTGGATAAAGCTTCCCCAAGAATTTACATTAATTCGCTGGACATTCGGACTGGCAATCTGGATACTCACTGTTTATCTAAGTCATTTTTTTTATCCCCTAAGGCCAATAACAGTACTTGCAACATATCTCCCGATTTTCCTGATTTGTCTTGCCAAGACCAAGTTTAAGTTCACTCTTCTCTCAAAACAGATAATTTTCAACAGTCTGATATTATTGTTGCCACTGGTAATGATTGTGAAGCCAGTTTTTGTAAAACTCTCGCTCCCTCCACACTTATGGGACGAGATGGCCTACCACTGGGTATCTCCCTCAACAATCGCATTTGAGAAAACCTGGAACCTTTCAGGTGGGCTTTACCAAAGCATGCCCAGGTCTTTAGAAACTGCAGCCATAGGCTTATTTGTCTTAACTAAGACCTACTCGTCAGCCAGACTCCTGCAATTTTTGATTTTTTTGACTACTGCGGCCACGGTTTATTTGAACTTTAAGAAAAACTTTGGATTAATTTCAGCAATCGGCAGTTATCTGGCGATCGTATTTTTCAGTCCTGACCTTATTTCCCTAAGCAGCTCGGGTTATGTTGATGTAGCTGCCTCTTCATTTATCATTTTGGCCCTGCTCACTCAACTATATCCAAACCTGCTAATTGGCAAAATCGGGTTTGTGGCTCTGGCTATTGGTATGAAGTATTCAGTTCTCTCTTCGACAATATCAATAATACTAGTAAGCCTGGTTAGCTACATCAAAACAGTTAAAAAATCCATCCTTGTTCCAACCCTTTTGGCTTTTCTTCTCTTTGGAGGGTACTGGTATGTAAAAAACACCATTCTCTACCATAACCCTGTTTTCCCGTTGATTTTCGCCTGTGACACCTGCCCAAAAAAAACCGACATTTTCGGTAGCTGGACTGTTCCGATTACACTTGCCAATATAGACAAAATAAAGTCATCGTTATTCAACAAACTTTTCAACACCGATAAATTGGTTATAACTTCTCTTCTTCTCCTATTTTTTCTTCGCAACAAAAAGACAATCCGGTATGCAATTTTTTTAGCGTCAATTTTAATTATCGACTGGATGCTTTCATCACGGTTCACCGCTTTCGAACCTAGATATTTCATCCATTGGCAATTAATTGTCATCTTGTTCGTTACAGCCTCTTGGAATTTAACTAAAGCACATCACTTCTTAAAAACATTTGCCTTTCTGCTCATAGCTTATTCTGCCTTCTCTGTCTATCAAAACACTGCCAACACCATAAATACACTAAAATTAGCCTACATCCAAAACCCGAGAGAATTAGCCTATGCAAAAGGCATGATCAATATCTACGATTGGACACGTGCCTACTTTCCCAGGCTCAACGAAGTCATAAAATGGTGCGAAACAGCAATCCCGGATACACCGATCAGGGTTACGGACCCGGAACTAATTTGGGGAAACTACGATGCGTTGTTTTCCATTTTTATGACCAACTGTTCGCATAGCCGGGATGAGCTCTCAACCTATTCGCGCACCAAGCCGCTTTATGCCGTTTCTCTCTCGGAATGCGTGAAAGATTTACCCCAGGATAACACCGATGGAAAATACTATTTTAGGAAAAACAACAACGATGTTATCTGTAATTCCCAGAAGCTCAAACCATATCTGTATAAATTTACTGGTTTCAACTAACTCTTCAGTCTTTTCCACGCTTCAGGTAAATTTCGTTCTATCTCTATTGTAGGCCACTTAGGAAAAGTGTTGTAACTGGTTTTACGTGCCCAATCAATCATTCTCTTCAATCCTTCTTCCAGTGTCACCGCTTTATCGATATTAAATACGCTCTTCACCTTGGTGTGGTCAGAATAAGCGTGTTTGACCTCTCTCCTCGCTTTCAAAAACTTTATTCTCGCCTTAACTCCAAAATGTGAAGCGACAGCAACAGCGATTTCCTTAACGGGATATGGTCTATCGGCTCCTATATTAAAAATCTCATTCCTTGCCCTTTCTATTTCGGTGCAAGAAGCGATATAAGGAGCCACGTCATCTATATATGAAAAGGCTCGCGTCTGGCTCCCATTTCCGAAAATCGGCATTTTTTCACCCCGCAGGCACTTATTAATGAATATGCCCATCACATTTCTATAAGGATCAGCTAAGTTCTGTCTCTCCCCGTACACGTTATGCGGCCTAAAGATTGTATAATCTAACCCGAAAAGTTTATGTGCGGTTTCCAGATCATTCTCTACCGCTAATTTGGCAATTCCATATGGATCTTCGGGTTTCGGAATTAGGCTCTCCGTCATGGGAAGTTGGTTAGAACCATAGACTGCAATACTCGAAGTAAAAACAAAATGTTTCACCCTTTTCAATATTGACTGATTAATTAAATTGACAGACCCAATTAGGTTATTCTCGTAATTAAATCTGCGTACGAAGTGACTTAATCCCTCTGCAGCATATGCTGCCAGATGGAAAACATAATCAAATCCGCAAACATCAAAAAGATTTTCCAACAACTCCACGTTATTTATCGTACCGTTAANAAAAATCGCATCTTTTGGAACATTAGAAACATATCCTCCACTTAGGTCATCCAATATGACCACCCTTCTCCCAGCCTTAACCAGGTGTTCTGCTACGTGCGACCCGATAAAACCCGCCCCGCCGGTAACAAGGCAAACTTTACGTTTACTCACTCTTGGGCAAACATAAACAACAAATAGGCATTTGTAAAGAACTATCTGATCATTTTATCGAGCAATTATGCCCTTTTCGTTCCACCCTTGTATTTACTTTCTNCAAAACTCGAATAAAATTGTCCAAAAGCATCTATTAAATGAAAACTAAAATATCCTTAATCCTCCCGACCTATACAGAGAACGAAACCTTAAAAAGAAGCGTTATTGATTTCCAGAAAACTAAAATAATCAGTGAAATTATTGTAGTCAATAACAACGCCAAATTCGATGTTGGCAAGACGTTGAAAGGAACGAAAGCAAAGGAAATCTTTGAAAAAAGACAGGGTTACGGNGCAGCTATTCGAAAAGGACTGAAAAAGGCAAAAGGGGAATTGATTGCAATCTGTGAGCCAGACGGNACTTTTGTAGCCAGCGATATCCTCAAGCTTCTAAGTTATGCANCGGAATTCGATTTAGTAGTGGGTTCCAGAACCACACAGGAGCTTATCTGGGAAGGAGCCAACATGGGCTTTCATCTAAAGTGGGGAAACTTTTTCGTTGCCAAAATTGTTCAGTTGCTCTATAACACCATCTCGCTCACTGATGTCGGCTGCACATTCAGAATAATAAAAAGATCAGCGTTAAAAAAAATCTCTTCTGGATTTAAAACATACGGAGGGGAATTTGGACTTGAAATGATGCTTTTAATAATCGAAAAAAAACTATCATTAATCCAAATACCAATAAATTACAAAGAGAGACCGTTAGGCGAAAGCACTTATTCAGGAGACTTTCAAAAAGCCTTAAAGCTTGCAACCAAAATGATAAAACTGGTTCTTAAATCCAAGTTACATTCATTTAGATTTTAAACATCGCCCAAAAAGTCCCCCCCCGTGATTAAAAAGACAATGCGCGATCATTCATTTTCAATTCACGACAACTCCACTTTCCCCCACAACAAAAGGAAACGAAATATGGGTTGGATCATTCTTATTTTGTTTGTCGCGGGTTTGATTTTTAGAACTCCGGGGATGTTCGTTGAAGGCATGCACGACATGAAAGATGCTTATTATGCTTGGGGAAAGGACGTGTGCGAAAAGGGATTACCAAATGCTTTTTATGGAGTTTATTTTCCAATCACTTACATTTTCTATGGAGTCGACTCATGCATAGCCAAACTCATACCCGATCTCTGGTTTCTCCCCTTTAAAGTCTCAAATCTCATTTTCGAAGTCGCCATTCTTGCCCTTCTCCTGAAAGTCTTTCCCTCAAAAAAATTATCTGTATTTGCCCTCTACTGGCTTAATCCCTGGTTCATCATCGTTTCCTCTTGGCAGGGTTTTTGGGATTCCCTAATGGCGTTTTTTATTTTGCTTTCAGCCTCCATCTGGCAAGGGTCGATAAAGATAAAAAGCAAGGAATTCTATTCAGGACTCATGCTCGGGATTGCCTTTATGGCCAAACCCCAAGCCCAATCATTGGTTCTGGGAGCCGCAATATTTTTCATACTCAAAGACGGAATCTTTTTAAAATTCGACCGGCTTTCTAAATACATGTGGGGATTCATACTGCCATATATAATATTTAGCATTTATTTCAAACTCTCCGGCCACTCCATATTTTATTTGACCGCGCGTCTCATTCAGGTTAAAGACACCTTCCCTGTTTTAGTCGGCTCTGAAGTAAATATTTGGCATCCTATCGTGCGCATCATCCAAGCCGTCACTAATCAGCCCGGCCCGATTTACACACCCTATCTTAATAAATCTCTTGTCGACATTATTCTCTACTTCACGGTGGCAATAATGGCCATTATCACAACCTTGTCAATTTTGAGAAAAAAGAGCACTCTGGTTGACACATACACCATCTCCTCAATACTTCTTCCCCAAATCGTCATCCAGGCCCACGCCAACCATTTTTATAATGCTTCGCTATTACTTTTTTTCTATATTTTCAAAAACCCAAAGATAAAATTCTTCTGGGCTGTTTCGATAGCCATACACATCTACAGCATTTGGGTCAGATACCGACTTGGTTTGGGTGGTCCAGTCTTTTTAAGTCTCAACTATGAACCCATGCTTACTATTTTGGGAGTAGTCCAATTCGTTTTCACTCTCTTTCTTATAAAAGAATTTATCCTGCCTCAGGGTGGTGTCAAAGATGTTCTAATCCAAATAAAAAGTCTTGGCCGAATTCTAGACACTCCCTGGAAAATTAAAAACGAACTAAAAAGAATTATCTACCAACCCTTCGTGCTAATTTATCTTAAATTAAATGGTGTCGGCGTAGGGTCAAACACCAAATGGTACGGATCCCCCAGAATCATGAAACATGGGAATAGCACCATCGAGATAGGCAATAATGTGGAGGTTAGAAACTGGGTCCTCTCCAATCCCTTGGGAGTCAACCATCCCTTAATATTAACCACCTGGGCCAAAAATGCCGAAATCCGCATAGGGGAAAACACCGGCATCACCGGAGGAATAATCTGTGCTGCGGATCAAATAATAATTGGGAAAAACTGCCTGATTGGAGCAAACGCTACCATAATCGATACTGACTTCCATCCACTCGCCCTAAAAAATCGAAGATTCAATACAACAGGTACTAAATCAAAAAGGGTGCGCATCGGCGACAATGTTTTTATAGGAGCAGGCTCGACAGTTCTTAAAGGTGTCAATATAGGCAACAACGCCACAATTGGGGCGGGAAGTGTAGTGGCCAGAGATATCCCCCAAGGTTCGACAGTTGCGGGAAACCCCGCGGTAAAAATATCATCATCGAAATCAAAGAAAATAGCGTCTTACAAAACATAAGGCCTGAAAAAAGAGAAAAAGCCTTTCCTATTCCGAATATCGGAGCTATATTAAACTAGAGATGCTCTCTGATTTTTTCCATCCCCTCACGCCCTCATTAATTATCTTTACACTCCTTTCGTTTTTCTTCCTAGACTCGCTAGGGACGATGATAGACCAATACCTGATTAAATCCCCACCCTTCTTGCGTCCCTCGGTTTGGATTTACGGAGTGGGGATACTATCATTACTTTGGTTTATTCTTCACTTTTTCTTTCCCTTCAAATCAGAATATGTCCTAGTCTCATTGATTCCGCTTGCAGCCATCTCTGTTCCCAATTATGTAAAGAATAAACATTGGATCACCCTGTTTGTGTTTATCAAAAAAAACCTGGCTCCTTTAATTCTCATAGCATTGGTATCACCTATTCTTTGGGTCAAGAGCTCACTTCCCCCCTACGCCACTGACGAAATGGCGTACCACTTCATATCACCTTATGAAGCCAACCACACAACCTGGACAGGACCCACAAAGCTCAAAGACAGTCTTTGGATATTTAACAACCGGTTTTATCCGAATCTGCCCAAATCACTCGACGTCTTTTTTTCTTTACCTTTTGCTCTTACCAAGACATTTGCCCCCACACGCTTACTGCACTTCTTTATTTTCTATAGCGGAATCTGGGCCATATATGCTTGGTTTAAGTCCAAAACAAACTTTTTTTCCGCGACAATCTTTCTAATCCTTTATCTCTTTTTGCATTCTGAAACACTAATAGCTGCCACCACCGGCTACATCGATTATTCGACAGCCTCACTCACCATTCTAGGTATTATCCTGATAGTCGAATATATTCTCACGACAGACATCAAAAATCTCTATTCCAGCTTCGCCTTTTGGGGTCTAACAATCGGCAGCAAACTTCCAGCATTGGCCCCGTTTACAACATCCGTTTTTCTATTCATCGGGTGGTCTGTGGCAAGTAAATCAATAAACTGGACTAAACCCAAAAATGTTTTGAGGTTAGCAGCCCTACTTTTATTTTTCGGTGGATTCTGGTACCTAAAAACCTGGATTTATACTGGCAATCCGGTTTATCCATTCTTGTCCTCGCTTTTTAAGTGCAAACTGTCGGGTTGTTATTCAACCGATGGTTTCTTNGGCAGTTGGACAATCCCCATCACGTTTAGTAATTGGCCTCAACTGGCAATAGCTGTAACCAAAGGTCATTCAATTNTCCTCCCACTCCTAGTCTCGAGTTTGGCCATTACATTCATAAGCAAATCGTCAAGACTTATNAAAATAGCAATCTTTCTCATGCTCAATGCGTTATTAACATTCCCGGTGATAAAGGCCTTCTCGGGTTTTGTCGATAGATACTTTCTTTTCCTCCAAATAATACTGACTCTCCTGCTCGCCATCCCGCTAAGTCTCAAACCAACAAAATCACCCTTTCGGTTAATGCGCCTCTTCTATGTTGTGATACTTTTGTATCTCACCGCAAAGAACACCTTTTTAAACATCAGGTATATTTATTCTCNNCAATACGTTTCTTTACAGGAGATTTATTATGNCGTCGGCAAAACAAATTTAACTCATTGGCTTGCAGATCGTCACCGAGTTAACGGCGAGCTTGGCCTTTGGTGTGGGAAGCCCGGAGAGAAAGAGCTGATGCTGGTAGACGACATGCTCATCCACGATCAAAGAGAAAATCCAATTAACAGCTTCAACATAAATTGCAGATATATCTACCCGCAATTCCAGGGAAACACTCCCGTTTCGGCATACAACAATTTAGTAAAAGCAAACAACAAACTCTATCTNGCAGACAGNGAANCCTGCCGAAAGCCTCAAAATATCCATACCAACCGCATCGAAAACGAAAAACTGTTTCTTCAAGAGACCAGAAATCTTCTTGTTTGCAATTCCCAAAAAATAGTTAAAAACGTCTTTTTGTTTGATCCGTTAAAAGCAAGCAAGAACTACTTCTAATTAAATGTTATCAGAGTACTTCAAGCCCCTATCACTTTCACTTATTCTTTTTTCGGCCCTTTTCTTTGTTTATTTCGATGCGGTCGGTGTATATGTAGATCATCTTCTAATAAAGTCCCCAAAATTCCTCCGACCAGCCTTTTGGATTTATGGAATAGGAGTTATTGTTTTTATTTGGTTTATCCTTCGCTTCTTCGTCCCACTTAAACCTCCGTACGTTATAGCATCCTTCGCGCCGTTGTTCATCTGGTCTTTGCCGCATTACATTAAAAACCGAAGTTGGGAATCTCTAATTTTATTTATCAGAAAAAATTCCGGTCTTCTTGTCCCCCTAATCATAATTTTTCCCATCCTGTTG